>Ga0075425_100000818_pt1 | contig 29709 bp, 26 predicted proteins | sample SoiMethybrSBSTD4_FD_75300 | JGI IMG/M metagenome (GOLD analysis project Ga0075425, IMG submission 75300) | Bulk soil microbial communities from a Populus tree surrounding site in Tennessee, USA - Soil MetaG P. TD hybrid SBSTD4 | ecosystem: Environmental > Terrestrial > Soil > Tree plantation... | reverse complement strand
ACGATGCCCGTCGGCAGCGAGAGCACGAGGACGACGAGCACGACGCCGAGCAGGAGCTGCCAGTACACCGTGAAGCCGACGGCGAAGGTCTTGAGGTAGTTGAACACCACCGCGCCGATGATGGGACCGGCGAAGGAGCGGAATCCGCCGAGCACGGTCATGAACACGATCTCGCCCGAGAACGGCCAGTAGAGCACCTCGGGCGTGGTCAGCCCGTTGAGCGGCACCCACAAGGCGCCCGCGATCCCCGTGAAGATCCCCGACACCATGAAGGCGACCCAGCGGTAGCGCCAGATCTGCACGCCCACGAACTCGGCGCGCACCTCGTTGTCGCGGATGGCCTGCAGCGCCTTGCCGAAGGGCGAGTTCACGATCACCCACATGACGGCCACGCAGGCGAAGAAGATCGCGAGCACGTACCAGTAGTAGCCGTGGGAGAGGAACTCGATCTTGTCGCCCTTGGCGGAGGCGACGCCGACCAGCATGGGCGTGGGCACCCGCAGACCGTCGGTGCCGCCGGTCACCCAGAAGAACTTGAAGGCGAGGCTCCACAGCACCTGCGACAGCGCGAGCGTGAGGATCCCGAAGAAGATCCGCGTGTAACGGACGCACACGAAGCCGAAGAGCGCGGTGATCACGACCGTGCTGACGATCGCGCCGAGCAGGAACAGCTCCATCGAGGTGACCCTCAGGTACTTCACCATGAGGGCGACCGCGTAGGCGCCGACGCCGAAGTACGCCGAGTGGCCGAACGACAGGAGCCCCGTGTAGCCCAGCAGCAGGTTGAAGCCGAGGGCGGCGATCGCCATCACGAGCCCGTAGGCGAGCAGGATCGTCTGGTACGACTCGAGCACGAACGGCACGACGAGCAGCGCCACCGCGATGGGCACCGCCCAGACGAGGACGCGGGCCGGCGACCGCGTCTCGAGGGCGACGGCGAGCGTGCTCACGGGCGCCCGAAGAGCCCGGCCGGCCGGACGAGGAGCACGATGGCGGCGATGAGGTAGAGGACGGCGAGCTCGATCTCCGGGAAGAAGGCGATGCCGAGCTCGCGAACGACGCCGACGATGAGCGCCCCCACGAGGGCGCCCTCGAGGCTGCCGAGGCCGCCGATGACGACCACGATGAACGCGAGCACGAGGGCGTCCACGCCCATCCCGAGGACGGCCGACTGGCTCGGCACGATGATGGCGCCCCCGAGGCCGGCCATGAAGCAGCCGATCACGAACGCCTCGATGTACACGCGGTTGACGTTCACGCCCAGCGCGGAGGCCATCCGCATGTTCTGGCTCGTCGCGCGCAGCACGACCCCGAAGCGCGTGCGATAGATGAAGGCCCACAGGAACGCCGCCGCGGCGCCGCCGACGGCGATGACCATGAGGTTGTAGTTCGGGTACGGGTTGCCGCCGATGGAGACGCTGCCCATGTTTTCCCAGAGCGCGCTGGCCGAGAGCGGATACGGTCCCCAGAGCAGCCGCATCACGTCCTCCAGGATCATCAGGAGCCCGAAGGTCACCAGGAGCTGGTACTCCTCCGCGCGCCGGTAGAAGGGCCGCAGCAGCGTGGGCTCGAGCACCGCGCCGAGTGCCGCCGCCGCGATGGCGCCGGCGGGCAGCAGGAGGTAGAGCACCGCGGGGGGCGCGCCGCCGACCGCCAGGCCGATGGTCCAGGCCGTCACGTACGCGCCGAACGCGTAGAGATTGCCGTGGGCCAGGTTCACGATCCGCATCACGCCGTAAATGAGGCTGAGGCCCCCGGCGATCAGGAACAGGACGGATGCGTAGAGCAGCGCGTTCAGGAGATTGATGAGCAGGAAGTCCATCAGCCGCCCACGCGGTACGGGATCGTCTTCACCTCCGGGTTCATGGCGTTGCCGTTCAGCGTCAGCATCGTCAGCACGCGATAGGCGCCGGGCCCCAGCTTGCCCTTGAGATCGATCACGAGCCGGCCGCCCTCCATCTCCGCCGAGCTGCCCACGGCGGCGACCTCGTCGGCCGCCCCCACCGCCATCCACCGCGCGACGGGCGCGGGCGCTCGCACGGTCTGCCCCGCGGGCTCGGGCCGATACGGCTCGCGCCCGATTCTATACGACCGCTCGAACTTCGTGACGCTGTCGACCTCGGCCTGGAACTCGAGCCGCTCACCACGACGCTCGACGTGGGCAATGTGTGCCCGCAGCGGCAGCGTGTAGCGGTCCCACGTCCCCACGCCGAGCGGGTACGAGAAGTCGCGGAACGCGGCCAGCGCGACGCTGTCCGCCGTCCACTTGGCGAGCCGGTAGGGCCCGCTCGTGACGAGCAGATGCCCGTGCTGACGGTGGAAGCGTCGCAGCGCCGCCCAGCGCTGGCGCGCCTGCTCGACGGTGACGAGGCCGCGCAGGGCGTCGGGCACGTAGGCGCGACGCTCGTGCTCCGCCGCGATCGTCGCGAGGGCCTCGACGAGCTTGCGATCGCGGACGAGGTCGAGCCACGGCAGCCGGCGTCGCGACGCCTCGGCTTCGGACAACGCGGCGAGCCCGCGTGTCACCGCCTCCTCCATGGCGACGGTGAGCTGCCAGGGCACGGCGCTCCACGGCGGCGCGATGGCGGCGGCGTCTCGCGGGTCGACGGGATACCGCAGATAGACCTCCACCAGCGCGACCTCGTTGACGAGCTGCAGATCGCCGAGCTCCTTGATCTCGGTGTCGACGCGCACGAGCCGGACGCCGGCGAGCCGCTCGCGGGCGAGCGCCGTCGCCCGCGCGACGGACGGATCGCGTGGGCTCCAGCGCGCGGCGAAGATCTGCGCATACAAGAGGTCGGCGGGCGTCATCTTGACGCCGTCGTGGAACTTCGAGAGCAGCACACGGTAGACGACCTTCGCGCCCGCCGAGACGCCGCGACCGACGGGCGTCAGGGCGCCCGTCGTGGGGTCGGCCAGGACGGCGTCCGGGGGGACGTCGATCCCGCGCTTGACGTCGACGCTCGTCGGCTCGACGCGATTCGGGAGCCACCCCTCGCCGCGTGGCGCGGGGATCAACGCGGGATCGCCGAGCGCGGCCCACACGAGGCGTCCCGTCTCGTCGGTGAATCCGGCGACGGGATTCCAGGCGGCGGCCGGCCGGCCCGGCGCGCCGACGGCGAGCCAGCCGTTCCACGGAAAGTCCTTGAGCTTGACCGTGCGCGGGAAGATCGCGGAGGCGAGCCCGGCCTGGGCGTCGTGGCCGATGTTCTCCACACCGTTGGCGTACTCGACGCTCAGCGCCTGCCGGCGGAGCGTGTAGCCGACGGCTACTCGCTCGCATCCGCGTGTGACGAGGCCGACGAGCCGGCGCTCGAGGTTGATGCGCTCGACGGGTCCCGCGTACTCGCCGGCGACGCGCTTGGCGTAGGCCTCCTCGGCGGCACGCCGCGCCGATGGATCCGTGACCGAGGATGCGTGCACGAGATAGGCCTGATACCAGCCCTCCCTGGACCACGGCGGGGCTGATCGATCGGCGAGGGGTGCCATGAGGTCGACCTCCTCGAGCGTGGCGTCGGCGGCACCGACGACGGGTTTGATGCCGGCCGGGGCGAGCAGACGCGCCGCGCGACCCGCCGTCTTCACCCGGAGCGGGGCGCCGTCGTCACGGTCGACGCGCGCACGCGCGGCCTCGGCGAGATCGACGTGGAAGAGATAGTCGTCGTGATATGGCGTGACGGGGTACGGATGCACGACGAAATCGGCGGACGACGTGAGCCGCTTCCGGAAGGTCGCCGCCGCGGCACACCGCGCGGCGGCGTCGCGAAATGCCGACGTGGAGCGATCGAAGGTCAGCACCACGCGCGGGCCCAGCGACTCGGCGTAGACGACGTGCTCGGGCGCGGCACCGCCGGCGAAGGGATCGCCGAGATAGGCCTGGAGCGTGGAGGTGCCGAGCAGGCGGCCGGCCGTCGCCGCGTCGACGGCCCGTACGTTGATCTCCTGGGGATAGAAGGACGGATAGAACGTGAGCTCGTGGCCGGCGCGTGACTCTCCGGAGACGGCGAGCAGGATCGCGACGGCGAGGAGGACCGCGGGGACGGCCCGGGCGATCATGCGAGCGACGAGGGCGGGCGGCGGCGCCCGCCCTCGGGATCGGCGTCTACTTCTTGGCCGGCGCCGGGGTCAGGCGCGGAGCGGAGGCCTTCCCGGGCTCGCCTGCCGCCATGGCGACGCGCGGCCACGTCTTGTCGATCCAGGTGTAGGTCGACGTCGGCTCGCCCTTCGGCCAGCCGGGCGGCGCCGTGATGTTGCGGATCGGAATCGTGATGATGCGCTCGGGATCGAGAATCGGGAACGGATACTCCGCGACGTTCTTGCTGAAGCCGGTCACCGCGTCCTTGTAGCCCTGATGGTTGTCCGGCCGGATGTAGACGTAGCCGGCCGGGCCCGCCATCATCATGCCCTCGAGCATCGCGATGACCGCCTCGTCGTCGGGCCAGCCGCCGGTCAGCTTGTTGGCCTTCTCGATGGCGGCCTTGAGCATGTGGGTCGCGGTATAGCCGCCCTCGGCCTGGAAGTTCGGATACTCGTTGAACCGCTTGTGGTACTTCTCGACGAACGTCTTGTTGTACGGCCAGCGCTCGCCGCCCGGGTAGGTGAAGTGGTAGTTCGAGTGCACGCCCGCGATGATGCCTTCCGGATGGTCCTTGCCGATGGCGTGCGGCGCCACGCCGAAGGCGATCATGCTGGCGACCTTCATCTTGTCGAACATGCCGTAGCGGAGCGCCTGCTTGTAGAACGCCACGTAGTCGCCGCCCCACACCGACGTGGCCAGCAGGTCCGGCTTGGAGGCGATGGCCTTGGTGATGTGCGACGAGAAGTCCGTCGTCCCGAGCTTGGGCCAGCCCTCGGAGACGTTCTCCGCCTGCGGCATGAGCTTCTTGAACGTGATCGTCCAGTGATCGAACGCGTTGCGCCCGTACGAGTAGTCGGGATGGATGTGGGCGATGCGCTTGGCCTTGGGCCACGTCATGGCCGCGGCCACCGCGGCGGTGACGCCGTCGGCCGACTGCATGTTCGTGATGCGGAAGATGTAGTGCGGGTTCGGCACCGCCTTGTCGAACAGGAAGTCGGTGCAGCCGTCCACGAAGATGGTGAGGACCTTCAGCTCCTCGGCGACGGGACCGAGGGCGGGCGTGTTGCCGCTGGACGTGATCCCGCAGAAGAAGTCGATCTTCTCCGACAGCTTCAGGCGCCGCAGCTCCTTGACGTTGGCGTCGGTGCCGGCGTTCTCGTCGGCCTTGAGCACCTCGATCTTGCGCTTGCCGAGCAGGCCGCCCTGCGCGTTGATCTCCTCGGCCGCGAGCACTTGCCCCTTGTACATCGGCTCGCCGAGCACGGCCGCCGCTCCGGTGAAGAAGGTCATGTGGCCGATCTTGTACGGCGTGTCGGGAATGTTGCCCTTGGGTTGCTGGGCGTGGGCGACGCCGACGACCGGTAGCGAGCCGAGCGTGGCGCTCAGGCCCGCACCGACGGTGACGCCAAGCGTTCCCAGGAAATCGCGGCGATTCACTTCGGCTGCCATGGGGAGCCCTCCATTCGACGCGAGCGTCGTCGTGGCCTCACGAGGTGAGATCGCTGTAACACGCGCGTCCGTAGGTGTCAACAAACGCACCGTATAATGGCCGCATGCCGGGCCGAGCCGTCGCCCGCACCGCGCGGGGCCTGGCCGACGCCGTCGGCGCCCGCCCCCTCACCGTGATGGCGATCGCGGCCGTGGTGCTGGCGCTGCACGTCATGCTGCCGCCGCTCGTGCTCTCGCTCGTCCGCGCGCCGTGGACGTTCTTCACCTTCAATCCCTGGCTCAAGCGCGTGCCCGCGTATCTCGGCTCCGCGATCCCGCTCGAGCAGAAGCTCGACTTCCTCTCGCGCGTGGCGGTGTTCTGGTTCTCCGCCGACGGTCCCTACGGTGCGCCGGAGTGGGGCTTCGCGGTCGATGCGGCGGACCTGGGTCGCTTCGCGGTGATGTCCGCGCTCGTCGCCGTCTACTTCGCGCTGTGGCTGCGCGCGCGCGACGTACTCACACAGGGGATCTTGCACGGGTCCCCCGAACCCGCCATGGCGGCTCGGGCCGCGTCGGCGGAGCCGTGGCGCCCCTCGACATATACGTACCGCGCGGGCGGTGTCGTCGGCGCGCTCGTCAGCGTGCTGGGGTTGTCGACGGGCCCGTGCAGCGTGGTGGGCTGCGGCGCGCCCGTGCTGCCGGTCGTGGCGCTCGCGTTCGCGGGGCTCTCGAGCGGGACGGTGACGATGCTCTCGAGCTTCTCGCGCGCCGCCGGCGCGGTGACTCTGGTCGCGTTGCTGATCGGCGTCGTCTATCTCGGCTGGCGCGTCGGCCCGAGGCCGTCGCGTGGTCCCACGCGCTTCGCTTTAAACCCACGGCCCGAGTAAATAGAATGAGAGCATAGGCCGTCTACCCAGTCGACCGGGCACTTCGGACGTTCGCCTGGCGAATGCACGAGGGGAAGCGCGATGAAGAAACTGATCGCCGTCGTCGCTGTCGTCGCCAGCGTGCTCGTGATCGGGGCCACGTCGGCCGATGCGCGCGTGATCGTCGGCACGCGGGTCTACATCGGTCCGGGCTGGGGTCCGTATTGGGGGCCGTACTGGTATCCGCCGTACTACTACCCCCCGGCGTACTATCCGCCCGCGTACTATCCGCCGCCCGCGGTGTACCCGGAGCCGATCGTCACCGAGCCGCAGAGCTTCATCCAGCAGGCGCCCGTGGAAGCCGCGCCCCCGCCGTCGTACTGGTACTTCTGCGAGAGCGCGAAAGCTTACTACCCCTACGTCCGAGAGTGCCCGGGTGGATGGCTGCAGGTCGTTCCGCCCGCGGCGCCGGAGTCTCCACGATGAAACGTGTCGCGCTGTCCCTGCTCGCCGCCCTCGTGCTCGGCGGATGCGTCACCGTGCCCCGCGGCCCGAGCGTGATGGTCCTGCCCGGCGCGGGCAAACCGTTCGATCAGTTCCAGGCCGACGACGCCTCGTGCCGGCAGTGGGCCTACATGCAATCGGGCGCTCCGGGCGCGAATCCGGCGGGAGGTGCGCTCGCCGGCGCCGCGATCGGCACGGTCATCGGCGGAGCGGCCGGCGCGGCGCTCGGCGCCATCGGCGGCAACCCCGCGCTCGGAGCGGCGGTGGGCGCCGGGGTGGGCGCAGTCGGTGGCACGGCGACGGGGGCGAACGCCGCGGGCGCGAGCTCGTGGGAGATGCAGCGCCGCTACGACTTCGCCTATCAGCAATGCATGTACGCGAAGGGCAACCAGGTGCCGGGCATCGCGGCGCGCCGTTCGTCGCCGGCGTCCTACGCCCCACCCCCGCCGCCGCCTCCGCCACCGCCGGGGTCGGGCCAGCGCGTTCCGACTGTGCCCTCGAACGCGGCAGTGCCGCCGCCCGACGCGCCACCGCCTCCTCCGCTTCCGCGGTAGCGCAATCGACCACGCCCCTGCCCGTCCCGCAAGGGGGACGGGTCAGGGGCGCGGTTTCAGCTCGACCTTGTAGCCGTCGGGGTCGCGGATGTAGAGCGAGGGACCGCGACCGTAGGCGCCGAAGCGATCGCTCACGCCGCCTTCGATCGTCACTCCGCGACGCTCGAGCTCCCCGGCGAGCTTGCCGACGTCATCGCAGGCGATCGAGAGACAGAAGTGATCCATCCCCACGCCAGGCCGGTCGTCGGCCGCCGCCGGCACCAGATCGATCAGCTGCTCGCCGAAGCGGAGGTGGATGAGCGAGATCCTCTCGTTGACGTGATCGACGGTGCAGCCGAGCACGTCGACGTAGAAGCGCTGTGACACGACCTGATCCCGCACCCGCAGCACCACGTGGTCGAACCCGAGTGGCTTGAACATGCGCCGATTGTACTGCCGTCGGCGTCATTCCTCCCGCAGGACGGCGAGCGGGGGCTGTCCGAGGATCCGGAACGTGGCGAGGAAGCCGACGGCGAGCGCGGTGACGACGGCCAGCGCGGCGCCGAGGGCGAGCACGTGGGGCGCGATCACGACGGGCACCTCGAGGACGAACCGCTGGACGATCCAGGCCAGGAGCGCCGCGAGCGCGCTACCGCCGATGCCCGCGGCCGCGCCGAGGCATGCGTACTCGACTGCGAAGATCCGCGCCACGGCCCCGCGCGAGGCGCCGAGCGTGCGCAGGATGGCCGACTCGGCCAGCCGCTGCCAGCGGCTCGCGACGAGCGTTCCCGTCATGACGGCCAGCCCGGCCGCGATGCTGAACAGCGCGATGGCCCGGATGGCGAAGGCGATCTGCGCGAGGATGCCGGCGGCGCGCTGCAAGAGGTCGCGCACGGGGATCACGGTGACGTTGGGGAACGCGGCCACCACCGCGTCCTGCACGCGCGGCTCCGCCCCCTCGGGCACGCGGGCGGTCGCCACGAAGGTGGTGGGCGCGCCGTCAAGCGCACCCGGCGAGACGATCGCGAAGAAGTTGGTGGAGAAGCTCTGCCAGTCGACCTTGCGGATGTTCGTCACCACGGCGTCCACGGGCACGCCCTGGACGTCGAAGCCGAGGACGTCGCCCACGTCGACGGCGAGCGCCCTCGCCGCCGCCTCCTCGAGGGACACGCGCGGCCGCCCCGCGGCCTCGGCCGCCGTCCACCAGTGCCCGCGCACGATCGTATTCGTCGGCGGCGCCTCGGCCATCGACGTCAGCACGTACTCGCGCGTGTGGTACCAGACGGCGTCGTGGCCGTCGGCGCGCCGCCGGTCGAGGAGCGCACGTCCCACGCGCTCGCCTTTCACGCTGGCCAGCCGCGCCCGCACCACCGGCGTCAAGGCCGGCGACACCCCGCCGACGTCGGTGACCAGCCGGGCAAAGGCGTCGCGCTGGTCGGTCTGGACGTCGATGAAGAAGAACGACGGCGCCTCGCGGCGCTGTTCGTGATCGATCTGGCGGCCGAGCGCGTCCTCCAGCAGCCCGATCGCGACCAGCAGCATGACGCCGACGCCGAGCGCGGTGACGACGCCGCCGACGTGGCCGCCCGGGCGCCGAAGGTTCGCGATCCCCTGGCGCCAGGCCACCGACCGTCCCCTGGGCACCGCCCGCGCGAGCCGCACGAGCCCACGCCCGAGACCGGCGAGACCGAGCAACGCGCCGAGGGCCGCCCCGACGAAGATCCCTCCGATCTTGAGCGAGCCCGCCTGCCAGAGTGCCAGGCCCGCGAGACCGGCCACGATGGGCAGCATGGCGATCCACGGCCGCCGCGTGGCCGAGCCTTCGAGGCCCGACATCGGCGCCACATCGTGCCGCAGGATCACCGACGGCGCGATGGATCGCAGCGAGAGGAGCGGCCAGAGCGCGACCAGCACGGTCGTCAGCACGCCGGCGGCGACCGCGCGCAGCAGCGTCGGCGGATCGAGCTCGGGGGCGAGCGCAAACGGCGCGAGGCCCGCCAGCACGCGGACGGCCAGCGGCTGGAGGATCACGCCGAGGGCGGCGCCGAGCACGCTGCCGATCACGCCGAGGGCCACGGTCTGGACGAGGTACGTCGCGAACAGCACGCGCGACGTCGCGCCCACGCACTTGAGGATGGCGATCGTGGGCGTCTTGCGCCGGATGAGCGTCCGCACCGCGGAGGCGACCCCGATGCCGCCGACGAGCAGGCTGACGAGACCGACGAGCCCGAGGTATGTGGTCAGCTGGCTGAAGAAGCGGCGAAGCCCGCCCTGGCCCTCGTCGAAGGCCACCACGCGGACGGCCGGGTCGTCCAGCGCGCGCGCGAGATCCTCGCGCACGCGTCCCGCGGAGGCCGGCGCGGCCAGCCGCACGAGCGTCCGGTAACGGACGCGGCTGCCGAAGGTGACGAGCCCGGTGCGCTCGAGCGCGTCGGCGGCGATGAGCACGCGCGGCCCGACGGTGAAGAGCCCGGAGGCCCGATCGGGCTCGCGGACGATCACGCCGCGAACCGTGAAGGGCGCCGTCCCGACCACGATGCGATCGCCGACGCCGAGCCCGAGACGCGCGAGCAGCGCATCCTCCACGAGCGCCCCGCCGTCGGCGAGCGACGCCGTCAGTGGGCGGGACGGTGAGGCGTCCAGGCGCCCGTAGAGCGGGTACGCCGGACCGACCGCCTTGAGCTCGACGAGTGCGGTCGCGCCGCCCCGCGGGTCGCGCACCATCCCGACGAGCTCGCGGATCTCCGTGGTGGCGGCACCGGCCGCGCGCAGCGCCTCGAGCTGGCGCGCGGCCGCGGCGCCGAGCGGCCGCGGCGAGCGCAGCTCCAGATCGCCGCCCATGAGCGCGCGCGCCTCGCGGCCGAGCGTCCGCTCGAGGTTCGCGGCGAAGCTGCCCACGGCGACCAGCGAGGCGACGCCGAGGCCGATGCAGGTGAGGAACAGCGCGACGTGGCGCCAGGCGCCCCGCGTCTCGCGCCACGCCATGCGGAGCGCCACCGGGCTCACGACCCGTTGTCCACGCGGCCGTCGCGAAGCCGCACGACCCGATGCGCATGACGGGCCAGCGCGTCGTCGTGCGTCACCAGCACGAGCGTCGCCCGGAACTCGTCCCGGAGCTTCAGCAGGAGCTCGACGACGTGGGCACCGGTGCGGGTGTCGAGATTGCCCGTCGGCTCGTCGGCGAGCAGCAGGCGGGGCCTCAGCGCCACCGCGCGGGCGAGCGCGACGCGCTGCTGCTCGCCGCCGGAGAGCTGTGCCGGGTAATGGCGCGCGCGATCCGCCAGACCGACCGACTCCAGCAGCGCGAGCGCGTGGCCAGGGGCGTCCGCGCGACCGGCCAGCTCGAGCGGCACGGCGACGTTCTCGAGGGCGGTCAGCGTCGGGATGAGCTGGAAGGACTGGAAGACGAAGCCGATCGTGCCGCAGCGCAGGCGCGCGAGCGCGTTCTCGTCGAGCCCGGTGATGTCCAGGCCGTCGACGACGATGGAGCCGGACGTCGGGCGGTCGAGGCCGGCGATGAGCCCGAGCAGCGTGGACTTGCCGCTGCCCGACGGCCCGGTGATGGCGAGGACGTCGGATTCGGGCACGTCGAGGCTGATGCGATCGAGGATCGTCACGGGACGGCCTCCCGCGGTGAGCCGCATGGAGACGTCACGCACCTGGACGATCATCCTTCTCATACTACACTCGCGAGCATGCGGGCCTTCGCGGCGGGCGCCCTCCTCATCGGCGTGCTGATCATCTCGATGCACGCCGCCGCTGCCGACGGCGACTCGCCGGTCATCGTCGCGCTCGGCGACAGCCTCACCGCCGGCCTCGGCCTGCTTGCCGACGAGGCCTATCCCGCGCTCCTGGAGGAACGCCTGCGCCGCGAGGGATACCGTTACCGCGTCGTCAATGCCGGCGTGAGCGGGGACACCACGGCCGGGGGCCTCCGCCGCGTGGATTGGGTCCTCCGTACGCGCCCGGCGATCGTGATCGTCGCCCTCGGCGCCAACGACGGGCTGCGACACCAGAGCGTGGCGGCGACGCGGGACAACCTCGTGGCGATCGTGCGGCGGCTACGCGCCGCCGGCGCCGACGTGCTGCTGGCGGGAGCCCGCGTGCCCCCGAACTACGGCGACGACTACGGCCGCGCCTTCGCCGGCGTCTTTGTCGACGTCGCGCGCGCGACCGGCGTCCCCCTGATGCCCTTCCTCCTCGACGGCGTCGCCGGCGACGGGCGCCTCAACCAACCCGACGGCATCCACCCGACGGCCGAGGGCCAGCGTCTCATCGCCGACCGCCTCTGGCCGTACCTGAAGCCGCTGCTCCGGAAGTAGGTGAGGGTCAACCCAGGCGCGCGGACCGTGGTCATCGGCCTGCGTACAGGCGCTTGTATTCGTCCCACGCGAGCATCACCCGTTTGACGTACTGGCGCGTCTCGTCATATGGGATCTGCTCGACCCAGGCCTCCACGTCCTCGGTCTTGCGGGCCTTCCACCATTCGCGTGCGCGGCGCGGGCCGGCGTTGTACGCGGCGAGCGCGATTCGCGGATCCCCGAACTCGCGCATGAGGCCGGCCAGGAACGACGCGCCGATCTCGAGGTTCGCGTCGGGCTCGTCGAGGAGCTGGCCCTCGCGGAAGGCGAGGCCACGGTTCTCCGCCATCGGCTGCGCCGTCGCCGGCATGAGCTGCATGAGCCCACGCGCGCCCGCCCGCGAGACCGCGCGCGGATAGTAGCTGGATTCCTCGCGCACCACCGCGGCCACCAGGAACGGATCGAGGCCCGCGCGCCGCGCCGCTTCGCTCACCTCCGAGCGCCAGCCGAACGGGTAGACCATCTCCCAGAACGCCCGCGGCACGGCGGGATGCCCGGTCGTGGCCAGCGCGGTGAAGTGGCGGCGAACGATCCGGAGCGCGAGATGATAGCGCTCGTCCTTGACGTACGTGCTCGACAGCGCGTAGAGCCGCACGGGATCGCCGACCGCGCGCTGGATGACGTCCTCCAGCTCCTGCCACGCGAAGTCGACGAGGCCGATCCGGCGCAGCAGGTCGACGCGCGCGAAGCCCGGATCGTCGGCGATGAACTCCTGCGGATCGGCGGGAAGGCGAATGCTCGGCTCCACCGCGTGGTCGGCGTCGGCCGGCACGCGCCGCGCGGCCAGGAGCCCGTAGTAGCTGCGCGGCGAGTCGCGGAGCACCCGCGTGTACGCGCGTTCCGCCTTTGCGCGCTGACCGTTCCGGTCGAGCGCCCGACCCGTCCAGTAGAGCGCGGCCAGCCGGTACGCGCGCCCGCCCGGAAGCTCAGCCAGGCGCGTCCACGTCTGCTCGGCGCCGCGCACATCGCCGCGGAAGTACTCGAGCCAGCCCAGGCGCCACAGCGCGGCGCCCGCGACTTCGCGGTTCGGGTATGTCGAGGTGACGGCGCGGTACGCCGCCATGGCCGCGCTTTCGCGGCCGGGCTCGTCGAGCGCGCGCGCCTTCAGGTACGCGGCCTCCGCCGCCTCGCCCTCGGCGCCCCCCGCGTGCGCCTGCGCGAGCACGGCGAGGGCGCGGTCGCGCTCGCCCGCGCGCAGCAGCAGCCGCGCCTGCTCCAGACGCAGCGCCGCCTTGCGGTCGGCGGGCGCGCGGCCGATGGCCAGCTCGATGGCGCGCGCGGCGAGGTCGTAGCGGCCGAGACGCTGGGAAGCGTCGGCGACGATCTTGAGCGCGCGCACCGCGACGCCAGGATCCCGCGTCTCGCTGGCGATGCGCTCCGCCTCGTCGGCGGCCGTCTTCGACACGCCTCCGCGCAGCAGCCGCTCGGCGCGATCGACGCGCTGGCCGATCGACAGCTCGGGAATGCGGACGCCCGCGCCGGCGAGCGCGGCCAGGCGATCGCTCGCGCCGGCGGCCCAGCCGCTGGCCGGCGCCAGCACCTGCAGCTCGCGATAGGCGTGCGCCGCCGCGTCGAGCTGCCCGCGGGTCTCGCCCGTCATGCCGAGCAGGTAGAGCGCCTCCGCGACCTCGCGCGAGTCGGGGTACGCGTCGAGCAGGCGTTTGAGCATCGCCTGCTCCGCGACGACGTCTCCCGAGCGTCCGGCGAGCGTCGCCGCCAGCAGCAACGCCGCGGGAGCCAGGCGGCTGTCGGGGTATCGATCCGCGATGCCGGCGGCAGCCGCACCCGCGGCGGCGAAATCGCCGTGACGCGCGAGCGCATCGGCCAGGAGCCAGCGCGTGTAGTCGCCGATCGCACCGCGCCGCGAGGTTTCCACCGCCAGCTCGCGCAGCACGGGCGCCGTGTCGCCCTTCTGGAAGGCCTCCACGGCCTGCGCCCACACGCGCGCCGTCTCCGGGGTGACCGCCTCGCCCGCGGGCGCCGCCCACGCGGCCGCCGGTCCGCACAGCGCGGCGACGGCGAGCGGCACGACGGCGGCGTCGCGCATGGCGCGCCGGGTGAACGCGATGCGCTGGAGCGCGGTGAGGTTGGCGAGAATCGCCAGCACCCAGAGCGCGGGCTCCAGGAGATCGAGCAGCGCGCCGGCGATGAGACAGATCATCCGCTCCGGACGCTCCATGACGCCGACGTTGCACTCCACGCCGATCGACTCCGCCCGCGCCTTCGTGTAGCTGACCATCACGCTGCCGACCAGGCCGGCCATGGCGACGATCGCGCCGCGGGCGTGCGGCGTGCGCGCGAACAGCACGACGATGCCGAGCAGTACCACCAGATCGGAGTACCGGTCGATCACGGAGTCAAGGAACGCGCCGAACGGCGTCACCTGCCCCGAGGCGCGGGCCAGGGAGCCGTCGAAGTAGTCGAAGAGCCCCGCCAGCAACAGCAGCGCGCCCGCGGCGCGCGTGCTGCCGGCCACGAAGGACGCCGCGGCCAGCAGGCTCACCCCGAGCCCGCATACCGTCAGGTGATTCGGACGCAGCTTCAGGCGGAAGAGCAGGTGGCCGACGGGGTCCGTCCAGCTCCGCAGGCTCTCCCGATACCGCGTCAGCACGCGTCGCGGCTCACAACGGCTCGACGAGCGCCCGCTCGAGGGCGGTGCGCACGGCATGCACGGCGGCGGGATCCTCGATCTTCCGCTCCTTGGCGTCATGCACGTAGAAGGTGTCGAAGGCCTGGTCGATCTCGGTGGCGATGCGCGCGCTCGCGATGTCGAGCTCGAGCGCGCTCAGCGTGCGCGTGACCAGATAGAGCAGACCGAGCCGGTCGGGGCACTTGACCTCGATGACGGTGTAGTCGTCGGAGAGCTCGTTGTTGACGCTGATCTTGGGCAGCGGCGGCGCGGGCGTCGCCCGGCCCGCGGCCCGCCGCTGAGCGAGCAGCGTCTCCACGCGCTGCTCGCCGACGATCACCGCCCGCAGCGTGTCGAGCGTGCGGACCCAGTGCGCCGCCGAGGTGATGACCTCGCCCGTCGGCTCGTTGACCTGGAACGTGTCGATGGCGATGCCGTCGGCGCGGGTGTGGATCTGGGCCGAGATGATGTTGATGCTCCGTGACGCCAGCGTCCCGGCGATGAGGCTGAAAAGGCCGGGGACGTCGGTGGTGACCACGACCAGGTCGGACGAGCCGAGGTCGGGATGGTGGAACAGCTCGGTGACGACCGGCGCCTCGTCGAGGCGGCGCAGCATGCGCAGGTGCTCGGCCATGCGCTGCACGCTGGTCGACGTGACGTAGCGGTCGGACGCCATCGCGACGTGCGCCTTCACGGCCTGGCGCGGCACCTCGTCGCGCACGATCGCGAGCAGCCGCTCGGTCAGCTGCAGGCGGCTCGGACGCTCCACGCGCCCGCCGGTGAGCCGGCTCAGCGTGCGTCGATACAGCTCGTGCAGGATGACCGCCTGCCACGGCGTGAGCACGCCAGGGCCGACCGCGCGCATGTCGGCGTAGGTGAGCAGGTAGAGCATCCGCAGCCGCTGGGCGTCCCCCACCGCCTCGGTGAAGTCGGCGACGGTCTTCGGGTCGTCGATGTCGCGGCGCTGGGCCACGTGGGACATCGTGAGGTGATGAGCGACGAGGAACTCCACGACGCCCGCGTCCTCGGGCGGCAGCGCCAGGCGGCCCGTCAGCTGCTGGGCCAGCGGGATGCCCTTGGCCACGTGGCCGTGGCCCTTGGCCTTGCCGATGTCGTGCAGGAGCATCCCCAGCATCAGCAGCTCCGGCTTCTCCACCTCGCTCCACACCTGGGCGACGCCCTCGGACTCCGCCGACTTTCCCGGCGCCACCGCCTCGAGATGTTCGACGGCGAGGAGCGAGTGCTGGTCGGCGGAGAACCGGTGATAGACGTCGTACTGGACGAGGCAGGTCAGCGCGCCGAACTCGGGCAGGTAGCGGCCGAGCAGCCCCAGCTCGTGCATCTCCGAGAGCGTGAGCGCCACGCGACCCCAGTTGCGGCAGATGTCGAGGAACAGATCGCGGACGACGGGCGACCGCCGGAACGCGTCGTCGACGGCGTCCAGCGAGTCCTCCACCGCGCGCTCGAGGTCGAGCGACAGCTCGCAGCCGAGCCGGTGCAGGTGCCAGAAGACCTTCATCAGCCGCTCGGGCTCGTTCCGGAAGATGCGGGGATCGCGATCCGTCGCGTGGAGCCTGCCGTCGATGAAGACGAGCCCGTCGGCCAGCGCCTGCTGGCGCTCGCGCCGCTCGGCGGCGCCGCGTCGCGACAGCGTCTCCTGGCAGCGCGCGATGAGCCGGCGGGAGACGCGGTGGATGGCGCGCGCGTGCAGGTAGTAGTCGCGCATGAATCGCTCGACCCCGAGGCTCGTGGCGTCGCTCACGTAGCCGAGGTTCTCGGCGACCCGCGGCTGCAGCTCCCGGCCGAGCACGTCGTTCTTGAACCCGGACAGGAAGTGCAGCTCGTTCCGCACCCGCCACAGAAACGTGAGCGCGGCGTCGGCCTGAGCCTGCTCGCGGGCGGTGATGAGGCCCTTGTCGGCCAGCTCCCGGAGCGTGCGCGCCTCGAATTTCGCCGTGCCGAGCCACATGGCCGTGTGCACGTCGCGCAGGCCGCCCGCCGATTCCTTGACGTTCGGCTCGCCGACGTAGGGCGAGGCGCCGAACTTCCGGTAGCGCTGATCGCGCTCGGCCAGGGTGGCGGCCAGGAACTGCTCGAAGTCGCGCCGGTAGACGTTCTCGCGCAGCACCCGGCGAAAGCGGGTGAAGAGCCGGCGGTCGCCGGCCACGAGCCGCGCCTCCTGCATCGACGTGCGGCTCGGCAGATCGGTGCGGGCCATGGCCACGCAGTCGTCGAGCGAGCGGAGGCTGTGGCCGAGCTGAAGCCCGAGATCCCACAGCGTGTACAGCAGCTCCTGCGTCACGCGCTGCACGTACGGGGACAGCTCGCCGTCGTGCACGACCATGAGGTCGATGTCCGACGAGGGATGGAGCTCGCCGCGTCCGTAGCCGCCGAGCGCCACGACGACGAACGGCGTCGGCGTCAGCGGCTCCTCCTGGAGGTCCGACGTGATGAGCCGGACGAGCGAGCCGACGAGGTCGTCGACGAACCGGGCGTGGGACCGCACGGACTCCTGACCGGAGGCACCGTCGTCGTGCCTGGCCTTGAGGGATTCGAGGCCCTCGGCGAGCGCGGTACGGAAGAAATCGACCCGCAGGCGGCGCCGGTCCGGGCGGCGCTCGGCCTTCGCTTCCGCGCGTCGGGCCCGGCGATACAGCTCGGGCGACATGACGGGGCCGAGCGTAGCAATGCCGCACGAACACTGTCAAATGCGGCGCAGAGTTACTACAATCTGATCGTGCGCTCACTCTGGCGTCCCATTCTCGATCGGATCATCCCGTACGAGGCCGGCAAGCCGCTCGAGGCCCTCGAGCAGGAGCTCGGCGTCGACGCGCTGGTGCGTCTGTCGGCCAACGAGAGCCCGCTCGGCCCCTCGCCGCACGTGGTGGCCGCCATCCGCCGGGAAGCGCCACGCGTGCATCTCTATCCGGACGGAGGGTCGACGGCGCTGCGCCAGGCGCTCGCCAAGCGCCTGGGCGTGTCCGCCGAGCACCTGCTCGCCGCCAACGGCGCTGACGAGCTGCTGGCCCTGCTGGCCATGGCCGCGTTCGAGGCCGGCGACGAGATCGTCATCCCGCAGCCGTCGTTCGAGCCGTACACGACCGTCGCGGTCATCGCCGGCGCGGCCGTGTGCGAGAGCCCGCTCGCCGGCTACGAGACCGATCTCGACGACATGCGCCGGCGCGTCGGCCCGCGCACGAAGGCCGTGATCATCTGCTCGCCGCACAACCCCGCGACGACCATCGTGCGCCGCGCCCCGCTGCTGGCGCTGCTCGACGCCCTCGGTTCCGACGGACCGCTCGTCGTGCTCGACGAGGCCTATCGCGACTTCTGCGACGATCCCGACTATCCGGACGGCGTCGAGCTGCTCGAGCGCTATCCGCGTCTGGTCGTGCTGCGGACCTTCTCGAAGATCGCCGGCCTCGCGGGGCTACGCGTGGGCTATGCGGTGGCCGATCCCACGACCATCGACCGGCTCAACCGCGTCCGCGCGCCCTACAACGTCAACCGGCTGGCCCAGGTCGCGGCGGTCGCCGCGCTGGAGGACGACGCGCATCTCGCCGAGACGCGGCGAGTCGTGCTGGAGGAACGCGCGTTCCTGTCGGCGGAGCTGGCGCGGCGCGGCTACGCCTTTCCGCCCTCACAGGCGAACTTCCTGCTCGTGCGCGTGTCCGACGCCGACGCGGTCCGAGCGCGGCTGCTCCGCGCCGGCCTCATCGTGCGGGACGGCGCGGCCGTCGGCTTCCCCGGACATCTCCGCATCTCCGTCGGCACGCGCGACGTCAACCTTCGCCTGCTCTCCGCGCTCGACGCAACGGTTTAGCCAGCTGCGAAAACCCGCAGACTCTTTCAGCAGTCTGCTAGGCGCGTCCGTCCGGTACGGTCGCGACGGTGGTGTCGGCGCACGTCTTGAGCACGGCGCTGACCCGGCGGAGCGCGCCGTGGGGGTCGGCGGTGTCCTCGATGGCCTGGCGAGGAATCTCGCAGCGGGCGACGACGCCGGTCGTTCCCGCGATCGTCACGGCGTAAACGCGCTCTCGCTCGACGACGTCGACCACGGTCGCGTTCGGTGTCATCTGTGTGACGAGCGTTTCGATCAGTCGATGCGCTTCCATGCGACACCTCGTGTGACGGGATGACCGCGCGGCGAAGGCTGCAACGCCGGTGCCGACGTGCATGCCGCGCGAGAGACGCACTTCTACAGATCGGCCGTCCGGTTTCTACACTCTGACGCCACGGCGCTCGGTTATGTTCGCGTCGTCATGCGATTGTCCCCGTGGCTACTCTCTTGCACACCCTCCTTCGCCTCTCGACCGACATCATCGTCACCCCGAAAAGCGATCCGAGGAGTGCTATGGAAGTCAGACCGATCGACGAGCTTCGCGCGAATGGCCGCATGACGTGGAGCGAAGAGCAGCGCGGCTGGGTAGCCGAGCCGGACGAGATCGTCAGCGCGCTCGCACACTCCGGATTTCACGAATACAAGCGCGAGGAGGCCCGGAGCCGGCGGGACCGTCAGCCGAGCGGCGGGATGTGGCAGGGCATCAACACGGCGGGCGCCGTCGCCTCCGCGCTGTGGGTCAAGCGACCCGACGCGCCGGCGCCGACCGTCTACATCGACATCGACGGAGAGCCGCTCCATGCATAGCGAATGGTGGAGCGACGTGGAGAGCGACGTGCTCCGGTGCCTGGAGGGGCGCGACGCGGTGCCGCCCGTGGAGATCGCGAAAAAGCTCGGGATGTCCGAAGCCGCGGCCACGTCGCTCCTGTCGATCATGGCCAGTGAAGGCAAGGTCAGGATCTGCGCCGTCGCCTCGGACGGGCCGGCGCCGACCTAGCGGCCGCCGGCGGAACGCGAGAGCGCGCGCTGCGCTTCCTCGAGCCGGCGGGCCAGGGCGTCGCGCTCGGCGGCGAGCTCTTTCATCTGCTGATTGCGGAGGGCCATGCGGCCCTCCTGCTGGACGGCCTTTGTCTGGAGCGCGGCCTCGCGCGCGTAGACTTCCTTCAGCTCGGCCTCGAGCCGCGCGACGCGTTGCTTGGCCGGCACGTAGGCCGCGAACAGGACGTAGAGGAACAGGAACGCGAGAAGGGCGCTGCCCGCGACGACGAGCCACGGCAGGCGTGGGCGCGATCGATCCGCCACGTCGCCGATTCTAGCAAATCTGCTATCATCGACCCCGACGACGACGATGGAGCTGCGACGCTTCTTCGATCGAGCGATCCGCGCGAGCTTCCACGACCTCGCGCTCGATGGTGATCCCGCCGTTCCATACCTCGCCGACCTGCTGACGCGCTTCGCCCGGACCGACAACCTCTACCCGCGCGGGCTCACGTTGCCGCGGCTGGAGAGCGTCGTCGACATGATGCTCGAGATCCAGAGCGCGTGGCAGGCCGAGACGCCGGACTTCCGTCCCGAGCACGAGGTCAGCGTGCGGCGCCACATCGGCGACTACACGCTGTTCATGACCGGCATCTTTCCCGAGCGCGTCGAGCGCCAGGCGGGCACGGACTTCTACATCGCGCAGGGCAAGCGCGCCTATCACTTCGTGTCGGAGCACGCCCGCGCTTCCGGCCGCGACGCGCCCCCGCCCTACCGCCGCCTGGCCGAGCGGTTCGAGCACTACGTGGGCGCGCTGGACTACGCGCGCCGCGTCCACTTCTTCGACGCCCCCGCGCATCCGTTCTTCCGTCTGCGGTTCGAATGACCGGACCGAAGCCGGCCGCGTGAGCCCGCTCGCGGACGACGATCCGCGCGTCGCCGCCGGCCGCGCCGCCCTCGAGGCTGCTCTCGCGCGTGCCGACGACGCGGCCCCGGCCGCGCTCGATGCGCTCGCCGCCTTGCCCGACGACGCCCTCGACGGCGTCCTGGCCGAGTTCGCCGCTGCCCACGGCGCGGCCGCGGTGCCGCTGCTGACGGCACTCGCGGCGCCCCGGGCCGAGCGCGGGCTGCGACGGGCGGCGCGCCGCGCGCTCTACCGGCTGTCCCAGCGCGGCGTGTCGGCGCCGACGGCGCCCGCTCCGCGACCGGTGATCGAGCGCCAGAGCGAGCGCGCCACGCGCGCGTGGCTCTCGGGCATCGACGGCAGCGGATCGCGGGCGGTGTGGATCGTCTTCGAGGGCGCCTACGGCGGGCTGCGCCTCTGCTCGTTGATCCTCAACGACACGCAGGGCATCAGCGAGGTCGCGGGCGGCGACATCACCAAGAAGCGGCTCGACCGTGAGCTCGCGGCCTTGCGCGCCTCGCAGAAGCTGCCGTGGGTGGAGGCGGAGCCCGCGCGCGCGGTAGGGCTCGTGGCCGAGGCCTTGAGCCTGCACGCGGCGAAGCAGACCTCCCCGCCCGCCGCCTTCAACCCCTGGCGCGCCTCGTTCGCGTCGGCCCCCGTCGCGACGCCGCCCCCGCTGCCCGACGCCCCGGACCCGCCGCTCGTGGAGCGCTCGGCCGCGCTGCTCGAGCGGCCGGAGCTCGCGGGCTGGTTCCTCGATCCCGAGTCCGTCCAGGCCGACGCCGTGGACCTGCTCGCGAGTCGGGAGAGCCGGCTCGTGCTGTCCGACCAGCTCAAGGCCGAGCGCGAGGAGGCGATCGTCAGCCGGGTGATCGAGCGCGAGATCGACGCCGCCGCACGCCGGCTCTGGTCACGGCGGCTCGGCGAGATGGCGCTCGTCCTCGACGCCGCCGGCGAGGCGGAGACCGCGGCTCTCGCCCGCGCCGCCGCCGCCTCCCTCGCCGCGGGCGCTCCCGAGCCCCGCCGTCACCCCTTCGTCCGCGCGCTCGCCACGCGGGCGCTCGAGATCGCGAGCGAGGTCACGCTCGGACGGATCTCCGCCGCCGACGTCAGCCGCAAACCCCCGGCCGCCTGACCCGCGCCGGGAGATCCGAAACCCTCAGGCTGCTCAAAAAGGTCCAGATCCTAGACGAGCCAACGACGCAGATGGGCCTTTTTCAGCAGCCTGCTAGCGGAGCATCCAGGCCACGACGGTGTAGACGAGGATCGCCGCAACCACGAGCAGCCAGCGGCGGACGACGCGGAGCCGCTCGGGCGGCATCGGATCGAGGACGACGGGATGCAGCGTGCGCGCGACGAGCGCGCCGGTGACGGCGCCGCCGATGTGGGCGCCGTTGTCGATGAAGGGCGAGACCAGACCGGTGACGATGGAGTAGAGGGCCCAGCCGAGGAGCACGACCCCGATGCGGCGATCGCGCATGAGGATCCGATCACGATGCCGCCGGAAGAGCACGATGGCGGCGCCCTGCAAGCCGAAGATCGCGCCCGACGCGCCGACCGACGGCCCCTCGCTGATCAGCAGGCTGAGGAACGAGCCGCCAAGACCGCTCAGCACGTAGAGGACGAAGAACTGCGCCCGCCCGAACGCATGCTCGCAGATCATGCCGAGGATGAACAGCGCGATCGCGTTCGAGATCAGGTGATCGCGCCCCCCGTGCAGCCACGTCGCGCTCTCCAGCCGCCAGTACTGCCCGGCAAAGACCTCGGGGCGGCTGAGGGCGCCGAAGGCCACGAGCGCCGCGCCGGAGTCGGTGGCCCGCCGCGCCATCTCGAGGAGGAAGACTGCGACGAGCGCCCCGATGATCGCCAGCGTGACGGGCGGCCACCGACGCATCCGCCGTTCGAAGTCGATCCGCCGCCCGAGCAGCATGTCGGGCGTGATCTTCAACGGCCGCTCTGGCTCCTCCATGCTCACGTTTCGCGCCACCCGCCGATCAAAACGGTCCATATCCTAGGCGGCCGCAGTGCGAGGTGAGCGCCGGCAGCCGGCGTGAGCCGAGCGGTGAAATGGTCGAGTGGGCGCCCGACCAGCCAACGACGGAGATCGGCCGTTTTCATCGGCGAGCTACCGGCGTTCGCCGGTATCGAGCATGATCCCGAGGGCCAGCGCGATCCGGCGGTCGAGGTGTCGCTGGGGGTCACCGGTGAGGTCGAGGACGTAGCGGTCGAGGATCGTGAACTTCCGGTTGAACTCGCCCAGCACGGTGCCGTCGGGATACGTGAGCACGAAGTTCGTCCGGAGCAGGCCGAAGAGCGACCCCAGCACGCGGCGGAGCAGCGAGAGCACGATGGAGTCCTCGATGGCGAGCGCGAAGACGGTCCCCGCCGGCGTCTCCACGTACCAGCGCTTGCGGATGACGTTGTGGATGTATCGCTTGCGCAGGCGCGCGAGCGCCTCGCCGGCCGCGGTGACCACCGTGTACGTGCGGGTCAGCACCGCGAAGCGCTGATCCTGCAGCACGCGCAACACGATCTCGGCGCGCGACTCGTTGCGATACACCGTCACGTGCCGCCGCGGTCGCAGCGACGTCGACACCACCACGAAGGTGCCGGGGACGAGCACGAGCGCTCCGATGATGAGGAGGCCGCCGATCTCCTCGCCCACCGACCGGACGAGCGTGGACAGCCAGACGATCATCACCATGCTGGCCAGCGTGCCGGCGGCGTAGGCGAGGACGGCGCGGAGCAGGAACGTCGGGCGCTCGACGTAGAGGATGGGCGCGCCGTCGGCCGCCTGCACCTCGTACTTCGAGGAGATCGACAGCAAGCGCTCGCGGAGCAGGAACACGTCGCGGTCGAACCCGAGGTCGACGTCGCCGGCCGGGCGCGTCGGCGTCCCGGCGCGGAGCGGGCGATCGCACGCCGCGCACGCGAGCAGCCGGCCGGCGTACTCGGGCCGCAGCTCGTAGACCTCACCGCACGGGCAGGCGACGATGATCCCGCTGGGGGCCACGCGCTCGGTCGGCCGTCAGCCGCGGAAGGCGGGCAGGAATCGCATCGCCCCGATTCTATCGCGTCCGTCCATGGTCCCCGCCAGCGCCGGGTTGGGCGTATGATCGCGACGGCGCTCTGTCATGAAGGGGCGTAATCCGCGCTACGTCGTCGTCGTCGCCGTGACCACCGCGGTGATTCTCGGCGTGCTGGGCTCCCTCGTGGCCGACGTCGGCCGGCCGTACCCCGGATTCCTCTTCTCGCCCGACTACCGCATCTTCCCGATCGACGCCGCCGCGCGGGAGGCCGGGCTTGCCGTCGGCGACCGGATCGTCGCCGTCGACGGCGCGTCGCCGCTCACGCTGCTGGCCCGCCTGCGCGCGTCGACGGCGCCCGTCCGCTACGAGGTCGAGCGCGACGGCCGTCGCTTCACGGCGACCCTCCCGCCGCGGACGTTCACGTGGCAGCTGCTCGTCGGCCGGTTCGCCGTCTACTTCGTGGTGTCGGTCCTCATGCTGGCCGCCGGGGTCTTCGTCTACGCGCAGAACCCGGCGGCCCGTCCCAACCGGAACTTCCTCCTCTACATGTGCCTGTGGGCCGCCTCGAACGTGGCGACGCCGGAGTCGTTCTTCGGCCTGGAGAAGCGCTCGGCCGTGCTCATCGGGTTCCTGCCCGCGGTGCTTTCGGTGCACGGCTGGGTCTTCTTCCTCACCTATCCCGTCAATCCCGCGCGCCAGGCCTGGCTCGAGCGCCATCGCGTGATCCCGCGGCTCTATGCCGGGGCCTTCGTCCTCGGCGGCCTCTCCGCGATCGCGTTCTCCGCGGTGTACCTGCTCGCGCCCGGGATGTTCCTCGACGGGTGGTTCTACCCCGCCGGCGTGTGGCTCGCCGTCGCGCTCGCCATCGTGTCGTTCCCGGTGAAGGTGCTGGCGCTGCTGGAGACGCGGCGGCGGGCCGCCTCGCCCCTCGTGAACCAGCAGACCACCGTGCTGATGGTCGGCATCGGCCTGGGGCTCGGGCTGTACGTCCTGCTGATGCTCCTGCCCCTCACCTATCTCTACCCCCCGCCCGTCGATCCGCAGGTCGGCTCCGCGCTGGTGCTCCTCTACCCCGTGGCCATCGCCTACGCGACCGTCCGCTATCGGCTGTTCGACGCGAGCGTGGTGATCCGCCGCTCGGTGGTCTACACGATGCTGGCCGGCTTGATCACCGCGACGTATGCGCTGGCCATCGCCTCCGCGAACGCGCTCCTCACCCAGAGCGACGTCACCCGCTCGCCGTGGTTCTCCGGCGCCTTCATGTTCGTCGTGGCGCTCGGCTTCTATCCCGCCCGCGAGCGCCTGCGCCGCGCCGTCGATCGCATCTTCTTCCGCGAGCGGTACGACTACGTGCGGACCATCCAGACGCTGGCCCGCTCGATGACGAGCCTGCTCGACCTGGACGAGATCACGCGGAGGCTCAGCCGGACCATCGAGTCGACCATGCACGTCATGGACGTCCGTCTCCGTGTGGGCGCCCCACCGTCCCCGATCGTCACCGTGCTGACCGCCGCGCCGGGCGCGATCACCCGCTACCAGCTCGCTGCCGATCCGACCTTCGCCACGCTGCCCGCCGACGCCCTCGCCGCCTGGCGCGGGCTCGACGCCGACGTCGCGGTTCCGCTCCGGTTCGGCGAGGAGCTCCGCGGGCTGTTGCTCCTCGGGCCCAAGCGCGCGGACGTGCCCTACACGGCCGAGGACCTCGCGCTGCTGGAGACCGTGGCCGACCAGACGGCGGTCGCCGTGGCCAACGCGGAGGCGCACCAGAAGGTCGTCGACTACGCCCACCAGCTCGAGCGCAGCCTGCTCATCCGCACGAACCTGGCGAAGTTCGTGCCCCAACGGGTCCGCCAGATCATCGAGGCGTCTCCGGAGGCGCCATCGCTCGACAAGCGCGAGACGGAGGTCACGGTGCTGTTCGCGGACATCACCGGCTACACGCGGCTGTCCTCGCGCCTGGCGCCCGACACGCTCGGCGCGCTGGTCGAGCGCTACTTCGGCGCGTTCCTCGACGAGATCGTGAAGTACGGCGGCGACGTCAGCGAGACGGCGGGCGACGGGCTCATGGTGATCTTCCACGAGGGTGACCACCCGCGCGCCGCGGTGGCCGCGGCGGCGGCGATCCACCGGCGCGCCGCCGACCTGAACGCCGAGCTGACCGACGGGTTCGAGCCGCTCGCCATGCACATCGGCGTCAACACCGGCCCCGCCTCGCTCGGCGCCACCAAGATCGAGGGGCGCGCCGGCACCCGCTGGACGTACACCGCCTCGGGGATGACGACGAACATCGCCGCCCGGCTGGCCGCGGTGGCCGAGGGCGGCGAGATCATCGTCAGCGAGGCGACGCGGGACCGTCTGGTGCCGCTCATCGAGTGCGAGGACCTCGGCGAGCGGATGCTCAAGAACGTCGATCGGCCGGTGCGCGTGTTCCGGGTCGACTAGCGGCGCGGACTAGGGCTCGCGTCGTGCTTCGGTCAGATATCGATGGCCCGCGGCCACGGCGTCGGCCGCGGACAGGTACACGCTGCGTGACAGCGCGAGGCTGTTCTCGACGATCGAGCCGTGCAGCGTGTCGATCACTTCCCAGAACCACGAGGGCGTGAACGGCAGGCAGCGGGCATCGACGCGATAGCGTCCGGTCGCGGCCGTGGCGACCGCCTCAGACAACGTGTTCCTCGAGGTCCGGGGCGAACCCGATGAGGATCGGCGCGGCGCTCACCGGCCGCGGGCGCGGATCCCGGCTCTCCGGCTCGTACGACAACCGCGTCGTCCACAAGAGCCGCGACCGCGTCACGATTCCCAGGCGCGTGACGCCCTTGGCGCGCGCGGCGGCGACCGTGTCGTGGTTGTCGGTGCGATGGATGCCGAGCACCTCGCGATACCCCTGGCCGACCACCCACGGCGCCATGGCGTAGGCCATCTGCCGGGTGATCCCGCGCCGGCGGTACTTCGGCACCGTGAACTCGTCGACCATGAACACCTGATGCGGCGCGAGGTGGATGAACCCGCTGACTCCCGGGTGCACGTAGGTCGACAGACAGCGGTACGACACCGCCTCGCCGTCCTTCCAGGTGACGAAGAAGAAGTAGCCGGGCCCGCACCAGCGTCGTAGCACGGCCTCCGGCATCCGCTCCAAGAGGCCCTTCATGCGCGGGACCTCGCCGAGCCGGGCCCGGCGGTACTGGAAACCATTTCCGCGAATCGGCTGCCCGATATAGGAGGTCAAATCCTCGTGCGTCAGATACCAGTGCTGCCGTCCCACGATGTAGGCCGTGAGACCCTTCATGAGGCTCCGGCGGAGGCCGTTGTTGCGGAGATAGAGGCGAACCTCGTAGAGGGACGGCAGTGCGAGGACCGCGCCCACCGAAACGGCTATCCCCTGGGCGTGCTGAGCCAGGTCAAGCCGCGGCAGCGAGGCGGTCAACATGCGGTCACCGTCACCAGATTCGAGCAAGGGCAGTGCCACAGCGTGGGGGACGCGACGCGTCGTTCCGGGCCCGGGATAGGCCGCAGATCGTGCATCGCGTTTCCGTATGACGGACGGCGTTTGCAGGGCTCGTTTGAACGGTGGGCGGGGGACAGTCGAGCCCACACGGGGTAGCATGGGGCCATGGTCCGCCGTGGCAAGGTCATCCGGTTTCCGGGAGCGCCCGAGCCGCCGTCGTCCGCGACTCGCCAGGCCGGCGACGAGCGCGGCCTCGTCGAGGTGCACCGCTGCAGCCGGGCGGAAGCGGTGGTGATCAAGAGCCTCTTCGAAAGCGAGGGCATTCCGACCCTGCTCCGATCGCGGTTCACGCATTCCATACACCCGTTCACGGTGGGGGCTCAGGGCGAGGTCGTCATCCTGGTGCCGGAGAGCGAGGTCGTGCGGGGCCGCGTTCTCCTCACCCGGCTGGCGCCTCGTCCCTCGTCTCCCTGAACCCGGTCGCCGTCGTGCGGATCTTGGAGCCGGTCCGCCGCCGGACGTTTCTCAAGGTCGGGCTCGCCGCGAGCGCGGGCGCCGCGCTCGGCGGGCCCCGGCGGTGGGCGCACGCGCAGGCCCGGCCGCCGATCGTGATCGGCCTGACGTGCGACGCGAGCGGGAGCTTCGCCGACAGCGGCCAGGCCGATCGCCGCGGGATCCTGCTAGCCGTCGAGGAGCTCAACGCGGCGGGCGGCGTTCTCGGCCGGCCCGTCGAGCCACGGTGGCAGGACACGGCCAGCGACCCCGCGGTCGCGGTGCGGGTGGCGCAGCAGATGATCGAGCGCGACCGCGTTGACTTCATCGTGGGCGCGCTCTCCAGCGCGATCGCCGCGCCGCTCTCCGAGCTGGCCCAGCGTCACGGCGTCGTGTACTGCAACACCAACTCGAGCTCCGACACCGTCACCGGCGAGCGCTGCCAGCGGACCAGCTTCGCCTTCGACGCCAACAACGCGATGTTCGCGGCCGCGCTCGGCCCGCTCGTCGGCCAGCATCTCGGCAAGCGCTGGCTCTTCCTCACCCACGACCACGCGTGGGGCAAGGCGGCGACCGCCGCCGCGCGGGAGGCGATGCGCAAGGTCGGCGCCGAGGAGATCGGCGAGCTCGTGATCCCCGCCGGCACGCGCGACTTCAGCGTCCAGCTCCTCCGCGTCCGCGGCGTGAAGCCGCAGGTGGTGGTGGCCAATGTGGCCGGCGTCGAGCAGACGACCCTGCGCGAGCAGGCTGCCGGCTTCGAGTCGGACCGGGACGCGCACTGGCTGTTCCCGCACCAGGACTTCCCCGATCTGCTCGCCCTCGGCCCGCGCCGCTCGTTCGGCTACTTCATCACGACGTGGCATCACACCCTCGGCGAGGCGGGCGCGCGGGAGTTCGTGCACCGGTTCCGCAGGCGGTGGGCGGGCGCGCCCATCGAGGTGCCGGACAACGTCTCGTGCAACGGCTACGTGGCGACGCGCGAGCTGCTCCGCGCCGTCGAGCGCGCCGGCAGCACGAAGAGCCACGACGTGATCGCGCGGCTCGAGGGCGCGGTCATCAGGGACAACTTCCGGAAGTATCCGTCGGTCGTTCGCGAGTGGGACCACCTGGTGGGTCAGATGCTCTACCTCGCGAGGTGCAAGAAGGTCTCGGAGATGAAGGACCGCTATGACCGCGTGGAGCTCGTCGCCGACGTGCCGCCCGAGCAGATCTCGCCGCCGCGCGAGGTCAGCAAGTGCAAGCTGCAGCCCCTGACCGACACGCCGATCCGCGGCGGGTGATCAGACGCGCGTCACCCCACCCGCCTCGCTGCGCTCGGCCGCCCTCCCCGTCGAGGGACGGGCATGGAAGCGGAGCGCGGGCGACGGCGCGAACGTGCGCGGGGCGCGCTTGCGGTTGAGCATGCGGCGTAGCACGGTCGCGCCGCGCGAGGTCTGCTGCGGGGAGTAGAGCTCGCGGATGAGGCTCACGACGCGTCGGGGGCGTGCCAGGAACGACACGCCGTAGAAGACCATGAAGATCGCGAAGCGCGCCGCGCTGACGACGTAGGGGTTCAGCTGCGACCACGCCGTGCCGACCTTCGACATGTCGGAGTAGGCGCCGAGGCTCAGGAAGAACCGGTCGTCCAGACGCGAGTAGTCCTTGCCGTAGAGATCGTCGAAGATCTCCGAGCCCGGATAGGGCGAGAAGATCGCGACCGCGCAGTCGTGGACGCCCATCGCCGCCATCCGGACGGCGAGCCAGCCCGTCTGTACCAGATCCCACAGGCGCTCGTTCGGGAAGCCCACGATGAAGTTGACCTTGACGTTGAGCCCGGCGTCCAGGCACTGGCGCGTGGTGGTGAGCAGCTTCGGCAGGCTCACCTTCTTCTTGATGATCCTGAGCATCCGCGGCGAGCCCGACTCCGGCGCCAGGTTCAGGTTGCGACAGCCCGTCTGGTAGAGCAGCGTGGCGACCTCGGCGTCGATGGCCTCCGACCGCGTGCCCGACGGCAGCTGCCACGTGAAGCTGAGTCCGCGCTCGGTGATCCCGCGCGCGAAGCGCTTGAGCCAGCGCGGGTCGACGATCAGCGTGAGGTCGTAGAAGTCGATGTTGGTCGCCCGGTACCGGGCCAGATAGTCCTCCACCTCGTCGAGCACGGCGCCGGGATCGCGGGGCTTCCACGCCGTGGTCCACATGGCCGGATTCGAGCAGAAGGTGCACTGGTAGGGGCAGCCGCGCGTCGCGATGATCGGCATGTGCCGGCCGCGACTGACGCCGAACCCGAAGCCGTGATCGAGATAGTTGTCGATGGGGACGAGATCCCAGCGCGGCCGCGGGATGCTGTCGATGGCGCGGATCCGACGCCGGGCGGCGGTGGATACGGGCTCGCCGCCGTCGCGGTACGTGATGCCGGCAATGGCGGCGAGGTCGCCGCCCGCGAGCAGCGCGTCGAGCAGGTCGCAGATCGTCTCCTCGCCCTCCCCGCGGACGACGACGTCGACGGCGGGGCAATCGGCCAGCACGAAGGCCGGCATGGCGGTCGCGTGCTCGCCGCCGATCACGATGGGAACCTCAGGGAACCGGCCGCGGATCGCCTCGATGAGGTGCCGCACGAAGGGCCAGTCGTACGAGAACATGCA
>Ga0075425_100000816_pt1 | contig 29730 bp, 32 predicted proteins | sample SoiMethybrSBSTD4_FD_75300 | JGI IMG/M metagenome (GOLD analysis project Ga0075425, IMG submission 75300) | Bulk soil microbial communities from a Populus tree surrounding site in Tennessee, USA - Soil MetaG P. TD hybrid SBSTD4 | ecosystem: Environmental > Terrestrial > Soil > Tree plantation... | reverse complement strand
CCGCCGGTGATGCCGCCGCCCGGGTGGGCGCCGGCGCCGGCCAGGTAGAGCCCGCGGATGCCCAGGCGGTGGCGGGCGAGCCCGATCACCGGCCGCCAGGCGTAGAACTGGTCGAGGGCGGGCTCGGCGTGGTAGAGGTGGCCGCCGGACAGGCCGTACTCGCGCTCGATGCCGGCGGGCGTCAGCGCGTCCGTCGACGTGACGAGCTTGGCGAAGCCGGGGGCGACGCGCCCGAGCGCGGCCACGACCCGCCTGCCGACGTCGGCGGGATCCGCGTCGTGGGGCACCCACTGGGCGAGCACCGTCATGCGGTGGCCGTCACCGTCTGCGTTCAGCAGCGTCGGGATGGTGGCCTCGAGGTAGGGCCGGTCGCTCATCTCGCCGTACTTCCAGGCGTCGAACGCCTGCTCGACGGCGTCGACGCCTGGGGCGAGCACGATCCGGCCCTGCAGCGCGTGCTGATCGACGCCCGCGAAGTCCGGCAGAGCCGACAGGGCCAGGTCGACCCGCGCCGTCGCGCCGGGCGTGCGGATGTTCCCGGCCCGCCAGCGCAGCCGCGGGCCTGCCGCGACCGGGTCGATCCACCGGACGAGCGCCGTCTTGGGATCGACCGCGCAGGCCACGGCAGGCGCGGTGACCTGCTCGCCCGAGGCGAGCTCGACGCCCTCGACGCGGTCGTCGCGGGTGAGGACGCGGGCGACGTCCGCGCCGGTGCGGACGTCGGCGCCCGCCGCGCGGGCGGCGCGGACGAGCGCCTGGGCGAGCGCGTCGGCGCCGCCACGGGCGAACGCGGTCTGGCCGGCCGCCCCGCCGTCGTTCCCGGCCGAGTCGGAGACGAGCACGAGCGCCGTCCCCGCCGACCAGGGGCCCATCGCGGTGAACTGGGTGCCGCGGGCCGCGATCGCCCCGCGGATGCCGTCGTCCGTGAACCACTCGCCCACGAGGTCGGCGACCGCCATCGGCAGGACGCGGGTGAGCTCGCGCGCCGCCCGGGCGCCGAGGCGCCGGTACGCCCGCGCCAGGCGCAACCCGGCCGCGGCGTCGCCGATCGCCGCCCGGTCGAGGCGCGGCGGGATCGACGCCTGCACCTCGGCGACGAACCCCGCCAGCTCGCGGACGTGGGCGTCGAAGCGCGGGTAGGCGTCGGCGTCGGCGGCCGAGACGGCCCGCAGGCCCTCGGCTGTGCGGTCGGCGTCGCCCCAGAACGTGAGCGCCGGGCCGTCCTCGCGCAGCGAGACCATGCGCACGTCCGGGCGGACCAGCTCGAGCCCGTGGGCGTGCAGGTCGAGGTCGTCGACGACGGCGCGCTGGAGCCGGCCGGCGGTGGTGAACACGTCGACCAGCCCGCCCGCGGCCGTGCGCCGCTCGAGCACGGCGACCCGGCGGCCGGCCTGGCCCAGGTAGGCAGCGCAGACGAGGCCGTTGTGGCCGCCGCCAGCGACGATCACGTCATAGTCGGGCACGCACGCCCTTTCTCCGGCCCCGATCGCGCAGCAGCTCGAGCGCCGCGATCCGGCCCGGCGCGCCCATCAGCCCGCCGCCGGGGTGCGCGCCCGAGCCGCAGATCCACAGGCCCTCGACCGGCGTGCGGAACCGCGCCCAGCCGGGCACCGGCCGGTTGAAGAAGAGCTGCTCGAGCGACAGCTCGCCCTGGAAGATGTTGCCCTCGGTGAGCCCGATCCGCTGCTCGATGTCGAGCGGGGTCAGCACCTGGCGGCCGACGATCAGGTCGCGGATGTTCGGCGCCCGCTCGGCGATGGTGTCGATCACCGTGTCGCCGAACCGCTCCCGGGCGGCGTCGTCCCACTGCGCGCCATCGGCCAGGTGGTAGGGGGCGTACTGGACGAAGCAGCTCATCACATGTTTGCCGGGCGGCGCCATCGCCGGGTCGACGAGCGTCGGGATGATCATGTCGACGTACGGCCGGGCCGAGAAGCGGCCGTACTTGGCGTCGTCGTAGGCCCGCTCCATGTAGTCGACCGACGGCGAGAAGCTGATCGCGCCGCGCAGGTGCTCGCCGCGGCCGGGCAGGCAGGTGAAGTCCGGCAGCCCGTCAAGGGCCAGGTTGACCTTGCCCGACGAGCCGCGGAACTTGTACCGGGCCAGGTCGGCGGAGAACTCGGGGTCGAGGATGCCGTCCTCGAGCAGCCCCGTGAAGGTCACCCGCGGGTCGGCGCTCGACAGCACCGCGCCGGCCGCGAGCGTCTCGCCGGAGGTGAGGGTCACGCCGATCGCGCGGCCGCCGGACACGTCGATCCGGGCCACCTCGGCCTCGGTACGGATCTCGGCGCCGAGCCCGCGCGCAGCCGATGCGATCGCGAGGCTAACGCCGCCGGTGCCGCCGCGGGGGATGCCCCAGGCGCGGAAGGCGCCGTCGATCTCGCCCATGTAGTGGTGCAGCAGGACATACGCCGTCCCCGGCGAGCGCACGCCCTGGAACGTGCCGATGATCCCGGAGGCAGACATCGTCGCCTTCAGCGGGTCGGTCTCGAACCACTGGTCGAGGAAGTCGGCGGCGCTCATCGTCATCAGCTGGATGAACGCGTCCTTCAGCCGCCGCGGCAGCTCCGCGAAGCTGCCCGCCAGGGCGCGCAGCGGCAGCCACTGGCGCGGGTCGATACGGCCCTGGTCGGGGGGCACGGCCGACAGGATGGGCTTCACGAACCGGGCCATCTGGGCCATCGCGATGCCGTACTCGTCGTAGGCCTCGGCGTCCGAGAGCGACCATCGCCGCAGCTCCCGCACCGTCCGGCTGTGGTCGTTCAGGCGCCACAGGTAGTCGCCGTCGAGCGGGGTGAACGTGCCGTCGAGCGGCAGGATCTCGAGGCCGTGGCGGGGCAGCTCCAGCTCGCGCACGATCTCGGGCCGGAGCAGCGAGACGACGTAGGACGCGACGCTGAACCGGAAGCCGGGGACGATCTCCTCGGTGACCGCGGCGCCGCCGAGCACGTCGCGCCGCTCGAGCACGCTGACGCGCAGGCCGGCGCGGGCGAGGTACGCGGCCGTGACCAGCCCGTTGTGCCCCCCGCCGACCACGATCGCGTCGTAGCGCTCCGGCATGCTCGCGCGATGCTACCGGGGACGGCGCGCGCGAGTCCCCGTAGACTTTCGCGCGATGAGCGTCGGCAGCCCCTTCCATGAGCGCATCGCCCCCCTCAACCGCAAGCTGGCCTGGGGCGACTGGGCCGGCTACCACTCGGCCGCCGCGTACGCCGACCACCACGACATCGAGTACAACGCGATCCGCCAGTCGGCCGCGCTGATCGACGTCTCGCCGCTCTACAAGTACATCGTCTCGGGCCCGGACGCCGAGCGGCTCGTCGACCGCGTCATCACCCGCGACGCGACCAGGCTCGCCGTCGGCCAGGTGCTGTACACGCCGTGGTGCGACGAGCGCGGGAAGGTGATCGACGACGGCACCGTCGCGCGGCTCGACGAGACCACGTACCGGTGGACAGCCGCGGATCCGTGCTACCGCTGGATCGGGATGAACGCGGGCGGGCTCGACGTCGACGTTCGCGATGTCTCCGAGGAGCTCGGGGCGCTGGCGCTGCAGGGCCCACGCTCCCGGGCGGTGCTCGAGGCGGCGACCGGCGAGGACTGGGCGGACGTGCGCTACTTCCGCCGCCGAACGGCGGCGATCGCGGGGATCGAGCTGGACGTGACCCGCACCGGCTACACGGGCGACCTCGGCTACGAGCTCTGGGTGGCCGCCGAGCAGGCGTCCGCTCTGTGGGATGCGGTGGTCGCCGCCGGCGACGATCACGGCCTGCGCCCGTGCGGCATCCGGGCGATGGACGTGGCCCGCGTCGAGGCCGGCCTGATCCTGATCGAGGTCGACTACACGAGCGCGCGCACGGCGCTCACGCCGGAGCACGAGTACTCGCCGTTCGAGATCGGCCTCGACCGCCTGGTCAACTTCTCCAAGGCGGACTTCGTCGGCCGCCGCGCGCTCGCGCGCGAGCAGGAGGCGGGCGGGCCGGCCCGCAGATTGGCCGGGATCGAGCTCGACTGGTCCGGCATCGAGGAGGCGTTCGCCCGGCACGGCCTCGCACCCGCCGTGCAGGCGACGGTGAATCGCGACCCGGTGCCGGTCTTCTACGCCGGCGGCCAGGTGGGCAAGGCCACGAGCACGTGCTGGTCGCCGACGCTCAAGAAGATGATCGCGCTCGCGTCGCTCGACGCGGGTGTGCGCACGGGCGCGCCGCTCGAGATCGAGTGGTCGGTCGAGGGGGAGCGCGGCCGTGTCCGCGCCACCGCCGTCGATCTGCCGTTCCTCGATCTCGAACGCCGGCGTACATAGGATTCGGCGATGGCCTCGACCCGGAAGCCCATCGCCGAGAACCGCAAGGCGCGGCACGACTACCACATCCTCGAGCGGATCGAGGCGGGCATCGCGCTCACCGGGACGGAGGTGAAGTCGCTGCGCGACGGCGGCGGCAACATCCGCGAGGCCTACGCCCAGCTGCACGACGGCGAGGTGTTCCTGGTCGGCGCGAACATCGCGCCCTACCGGCAGGGCAACCTCCAGAACCACGACCCGACGCGCGAGCGCAAGCTCCTGCTGCACCGGCGCGAGATCGAACAGCTCGGGCGCCAGGTGGCGGAGCGGGGGATGACGATCGTGCCGCTGCAGCTCTACTTCGTCGACGGCAAGGTCAAGCTGGAGCTCGGCCTGGCCCGCGGCAAGGAGGGCGTCGACAAGCGCCACGCGATCGCCGCCCGCGACGCCCAGCGGCAGATGGACCGGGCGATCCGCGGGTTCGAGCGGCAGCGCCGGTGAGCGTGCGCAGGGCGGAGGCGGCCGACGCGGCCGCGATCGCGGCCCTGCTCGCCGAGCTCGGCTACGAGGCGGCGCCGGCGGACGTCGAGCGGCGGCTCGAGGCGCTCGAACGATCGGCCGTCCTGGTTGCCGAGCTGGACTGCGGGGTCGCCGGCGTCCTCACGCTCTCGATGGTGCCCGTCCTGCACGAGGCCGGAGACTGGTGCCGGATCACGGTGCTCGTCGTCGCCGAGCGCGCCCGCCGGCGGGGCCTGGCCCGGGCGCTCGTCGCCGAGGCCGAGGCGATCGCCCGCGGCCACGGCTGCATCCGCATCGAGGTGACGAGCGCCCTGCACCGCGACGGCGCACACGAGTTCTACCGGGAGATGGACTACGACCAGGTCTCCGAGCACTTCCTGAAGCCGCTGGCGGGCGCGCATGCCTGACGTCGCGGAGTTCTGGCGCCGATTCGTGGCTGCGACCGGGATCGACGGCCCGTACACGGCGTGGGGGTTCGGCTCGAGCCCGGAGCAGGCGACCGAGCTTGGCCTGCTCGTGCGCGACGGCCCCAAGCGGGCGACGGCCAGCCGCGTCTCGGACTACGGCTCGGGCGAGCCGCTCCCCGCGGCAGGCGATCTCAGCGTCATTCTTGACGGCCACGGCGATCCGCTATGCGTCATCCGTGTCACGGCCGTCGTGGTGCGCGCATTCGGCGAGGTCGACGAGGAGTTCGCCTGGACGGAGGGCGAGGGCGACCGGTCGCTGGCGTACTGGCGCGAGGCCCACATCCGCTTCTTCGCGTCGTACGGGGGCACGGTGGACGAGGCGACGCCGGTCGTGCTCGAGCGGTTCGACCTCGTGTGGGACGGCCGCAGGTGAAGCTCGAGGTGCGGTTCGCGGCGGTGCCCGTCGAGGGCATGCGTGCCTTCCTGGAGCCCCTCGGCTACCGGTTCGAGTGGGGGCCCGAGCTCGAGGGGATCGGCTTCCACTGGCGCAAGCTGCCGCTGTCGGGCACCGGCGTGCGTGCGACCTACTTCCCCGACGGCGGTGAGGGCCTGCTCCTGATCGAGACGGACGGGCAGGCCTCGCCAGCCGACGTCGCCATGCAGGACGTCACCGCCCGGCTGCTGGCTGAGCGGTTCGAGCGGGCCTCGGTGTGGTGCGCGACGACGGGCCGGCCCGAGTACGGCGGCGGCCAACCGGCCGAGCCGCCGGCGCCGGGCGCCGACCCGCCCGCGTGGTATTCCTAGACGCGAACGCGCGCGTTGCCGTTGGCCATGAGCTCGGCCCGGGCGGCCTCGCCGAAGTGCATGCGCCAGGCGGAGAGCTCGCGCTCCTCGGCCTCGAGCAGGTCCCACTCCTCGTCGACGTCCTCGCCGTTCTGGAGGGCGGCGTAGACGCTGGAGAGGCGGCGCAGGCACGCTTCGAGCTCCTCGCTCACACGCACCGCGGCCGTCGACGCCTCGGAGTGGGCGCCGAATGCGGTGTGGATGCGGGGCAGGCGCATTGCCATCTCGTCGTGACGCTCCATCATGCGCGCGAAGAAGTCCTTGCCGTTGTTGTTGCGGACGCCTTCCCACTTCGCCGCGGTCAGCATGCTCTGCGCGACGGCAGCCGCGCCGGCGAACGTGTTCGCCTCGGCGGCCATCTCCTCCTGGTGGCGCTCGTCGAGATCGAGCTCGCGCTCGCGGTGGCGCGCCCACATGAGAATTCCAGCCCCGCACGCGCTCCCGGTGAAGCCGCCCACCACCGCGACCGCGAATGTCTCAACCACGCTCACCAGCCCAAAACCCCGATCTGCCGGCCCGTCTGCCCCGGGTCGGCCCTCCGTCAGATCCGGTACCATGGTAGCGAACTTCACCTCGGGGGCGACCTGGTTTCGACATGGTCGACTGTCGGGGAGAGTTGCAAGCCGAGGTTCCAGGTGGCCTCGTAAATCCCCTGGAAACCGCAAGTGCGGAATCTGATCTCGCACTCGCCGCCTAAGAACTAGGCAGCGCGCCGGCCCCTCCAGCCCGCGGGAGGGATCGCCGGTGTCATCCAGCGGGCTAGCCGGAAGGGGGAACGCCTCCGCCGCCGACCGGGACATCAAAGAGGGGCTAGCCCGAGAGGTGGCCCGTCCGGGGGCAGCCGCCCGGGCGAATCGAAATCCCGGAATACGCTTGTAGACGCTCTCTTCGTGCGATCGTGGACGCGGGTTCGATTCCCGCCGCCTCCATCGGCTTGGACTAAGGCAAATCTGATTCGTGACATGTGTTACGCCGCGCGAGGAATCGAATCTGGTTCGATGGGCTCGCGCGCCTTCCAAGGTTCGGCAGGTCGACCCAGCAGACCTTCGGTAACCGGCCATGGGACAGGCCTGGAAGGTGCTATTGGTACGATGAGTTCGGGTGGCGACGCCAATCAACCGGGTGCTCAAGCACCTCAGCCGCCGGGCCGAGGCGAACGATCCCCCACGGTGGTCGGACGCGCAGGTGTTGCACGTCGTCAACGCAGCATCGCCTCGCATGACCGTCGGGGGTGCGGGTTTGATGTCTTCGGGCTCGACTACGGTTGTTACGTTGATCTTCTTGCGGCCCAGCGTGCCCCGATCGGACTGCTCGAGGTTGCCGAGGTTGGCCGCAGGATAACTACCAGTCAATCCGCGGAGCTATCGTCGACTTCGACGAGTTCGAGGACGCGGTCCCTAGTGCCTCGAAGGCGATCTCGTGCCACATTCCATGGTGTGAGTGGCGAACTGCACCTTCCGCCGACGGCTGCACGTCGGCGTCCATCGGTAATCAATGTCCGGCCTGGCCGCGGTGGAGCACCTAGGCAAACGGCGCTGCTTGGCGATCCAACAACCGGACTTGAGGAGTTCGGCAAGGTGACGTGGTGGCCGGCCCCGGGGCCCGGAACGATGCTTGGCGTGATCACTCGAGATCACGATGGGAACGCCGTTGCTGATGGCTCGCCTACCGGGCGATGACAGCGACGATACGCCTTAACGATCGAGTCCACAAGGGGTCTCGCGCTCGCGGCTCAATACCCGGAGCTGTCAGTTCGGTACATCCTCCTAGCCGTCGACATGACGGGTACTCGGAAGCCGGTTGCGGAAGGGGCCAGGTTCGGGCAACGGTTGGCGCAACACTCCGCCACGCTTCGGATTCCTTCGCGAACCGCGCACGTTTGACCTCGTCGAGGATGCCGAACATTGGCCATGGATCCACCGAGCGTTCGAACTCGCCGACGTGGGCGAAGCGCCCGAAACTGGGGGCCTGAGCACCAAGAAGCTCACCAACCAACTGGCGGGGGAAGGGTGCCCCTTCGACCACGACCGGGTACGCACCCTCCTCCAGGATCCCAGGAGCACCAGACCGACTATCACGATGAGTGTGACGATCTAGCGGCCGACCGCTCGGTTGCGTTGTCGAATGTGTGTTCACGTACATCGCACCGGGGCTGCGAGGCAGGTGGATGTGTATGGGCCGAGAGATTCTGACGCGTCTCACGAGGTGGGAGAGAGCCACCGCCGACTGCGCAGAGTGCTCGGTGGTTTCTCGGCGTCGGTCGGTGATCGCCTTAGAGACGCCTCCCGATGCGCGTCGAGCATGGCGGTGCCTCTGCCGTCAGTCGTCGGTTTGAGTGGCGGGGTCTTGGGCCTGGTGCTCGACTTCGGCTGGTGTTTGGGTCGCGGGGGCGCGGTTCCTGTCGCGGATGAGGTCGCGGGTCGCTATCCAGCCGATTGTGAACCAGAGGAGGACGAAGCCCAGCGCCACGTCCCATGCGGCAATGATGAGTTGCTGGCCGAGGGAGTATGCGGTAACGACGCTCGCGGGGGCGTAGTTGCGCAGTGCCGCTGTCGCAAGCGCTTGTTGGGTGCCGACGCCGCCGGGGGTGGCCGCAAACGTCGAGGAGATCGAGTTGACGGCGATGATCAGCAGAACGGCGCGTACCGAGACCGGCACGTCGTAGGCAAACATGAACGTGGCCGTGACGGCCATCCGCATAAGGTACGAGGCGGCCTCAACCGTGAGCACCTGACTGGCGTAGCGGCGGGGGTTGGCGAGGATCGCGGCGCCCTCTTTGGCGGCGGCCAACGCGTGGCGGTGTCGGCGCACGAGGATCCGGGCGGCGATCGCGGCCACGACCGCGGCGCCGACGGCGAGCAGTGGGTGGTTGGTGAGCCAGGTCGACTTGATGTCGAATGACGCCGGCCTGGTGACCACAAGGACGAGACAGACGAGCAAGCCGACCACTGCGAAGAAGGCATTCTGTACGACGCCGGCGCCGATCACCCCCGGCACCGTCGAGCCGTAGATCTGCGCGCGGAACAGGCCGAGCATCGCCACGGTACCCGCCTGCGCAGGCAGTACCGCGTTCAGTGCGATCCCACCGCCATAGGCGCCCAGGACGGGCCCGAATTGGACGTCTCCACGTGGATACGCCGATCCGAGGATGCGGCGCCAGGCGACGGCGTTTAGGAGCGTCTCGCAGGTATGGAGCGCAAGGGCGAACAGCAGGATCGGCACCGAAATCGACCTGATCTGATCGAAGACGTCGCCAAGCCATCCGGCAATGGTCCCCACGATGTCCACCGGTACGCGCCTTCCCGCGGTTCACACTTGATCATTTTGACGCATCCTGCAACGGATCGCCGGCCCCTTCCGGCCGGGTAGTCGGAAGTTTCACGCCGATCATCGGCCACCCCGGGGCGACGCCGGAAGAACGCGGGGTGCCAGACCCGAGCCCTGCGTCGAGGCGCGACACTCAGCATGGACCTCGTCGGCCACATCAGAGTCAGTCACGGGCGGCGACCTGCTCGTCTCGGCCACCGCACACAGGGAGAACATCGAGGGATGCTGCGCCCCACCGCGGCACGGCATGAGGACGTGGACGAGCCGGGCAGCACAGCGGCACGCTCAGGATTCCAGCGCGCCCTCACGCGCGCTGAGGGGCGAGACACCGACGGCATCGTCGTCGCGAAGATCACCGCCTCGCGCCCGCGTGGCCGCCGCGGTCGCGGCAAGCAGGCGCACCGAGGAGGCGGACGGTCGGCGGGTCACTACCGCGCCGATGGGCGAGCTCGCGCTCAAGATGATCCTGGGCGGTCTCGACAGGTTGTATTTGAAGGCCTGTCCGAGGATCGTGGGTAAGGAACCGCAACTGGTATATCAACGGATCGACGCTATATCTATCGCCATGTGTTATACTTGGAGATGCGCACCTCCTGTCGGTGATGATCGCCGAGTATGGTGGCCTCCGACCTTCCGGGTGTCGCAGAGTCGCAGTTCTCACGGTTTCCCCCAGGGCAGCCGCTTGCGCGAACCAGATGCGACCGACGCCCTGGATCCACCAAGGAAGGGAGCAGGACATGTATGCCCTGATCCGTCAGTACGAAGGTCTCGACGCCAATCTGCGTGAGACCGCCACTCGCAAGGCCAACCTCGAGTTGCGCCCGATTCTCGCCAAGTCGCCTGGATTCGTGTCCTACGAGCTGATCCAGCCTGAGGGCAAGAACGATGCAGTCACGTCGATCAGCGTGTTCAAGACGCGATCCGACGCCGAGGCATCCAACAAGGTCGCCGGGGACTGGGTTCACACGAACCTGCCCTCGATGACCACGCCGAGCAAGGTGGCCGGCGAGCTCGTCGCCCACTAGTCCGACCGCTCCGGGGGCGGTGCTATGTGTATCGCCTCCCGACCGCCGCTGTGCGCGAACTGCCCCGCATAAACACCGGGGCGGTTCGGCCAGCGGTTCACTCCATTCCCCAGCACGACGAATCCGCTCGGAGTACCAGATGCTCAAGAAGGAATATCGCACCTATCTCCAGTATCGAGTCTACCTGCTCGCCCAACTCGCTCAGGCTAACAAGGACGTGGTGGGCCGACACGGCCAAAGCCGTAATTACCAAGCGGGACAAATTAACGCCCTAGCGGTTGCGCTCGAAGAGCATGACCGACTGTTCCGCGCCGGGCAACCAGCGTAGTAGTCATGCGCCCGTTCATGAGCAAAAATGGTTCGCCCACGGTTTTTCGACGCTAAACGTTCGCCGAGTTGGTGATAGGCTCTAGGATATTGGCGGTCTTGTGGTCGTAGGCGAGCAGGCGGTCGAAAGTGCTCGCATCCGGACTCATGCCCCGGTATTTCGACCGGCCCGACCCAGGTCTTGAGTGGTGATCCGGCCTCGCGCGATGATTCTGACCGAGCCATCGATCCCGCGTGAAGGAGTCCAGCAGGTGTCACGTGAGGTTCGGCAGGCTCCGTGGATTCGAGTGGAAGCGCGACCGGACGAATCGGAGAACAGCCGCCCCATAGGCCAGGCCCCCGGCACCCCTTGGCCGGCGAGTCCGATCACCGAGAGGAACTCGGCCGTTCGCGGCCGTCGGGAACGGGGACGCATGTGAGTCGAGCTTCAAGGTCGTCGGCGTCAGTAGCTGTCGGGATCGTTGGGGTCGAAGCCCAGGTCGCGGCCGCAGTCGGGGCACGCATGGTTGATCGAATGGCACTCGTCGTAGGTGACTGGTCCCCGTGCGAACACCGCGCCCGATGACGAGGGCGGCCACCTGCGGCGACGCTCCTGCTACGTCTTCCTCGCGGTGTTTCCGCTGCTGTTGCTGCCAGTGACCGGGCTGGGCTTTGCGCTCAGCGGCGACGCGAGCCTGCAGCGGCGGGTGCTGCACTCGCTGCTGGCCTTCACAAGAACCTGCCCGGGGTGACTAAGCGGCGCTACGTGGTGGGCGCCGCCACGTGGCGGGCGAGCTCGTCGCCCACCAGCGAGCCGATGTAACGCAAACAGCCGGGCGGTGAAGGGGTTGGTGCTATCCTTTTGGTGCCGGTCCAACCGAGGCGAGATTGCCGTCGCTCCTGTCCGCACCGGCTCGGGATTGTTGGCCGCCCGCACGCTGGCCACCAGAGTTGTCAACCCCGTTCGGACGATAAGCGGCGAGCCTGCCGATGTCCCCCGCCGCGGTTGATGAGAAGGGATCACCATGCTCGCCGTCGCCGTCATCATCGTCGCGGTCGTGGCGTTATTGGCCATTGTTGCGTCGGTTCGGATTCTGAAACAGTATGAGCGGGGCGTCCAGTTTCGCCTGGGCAAGGTGAAGGATGGCGCCCGCGGGCCGGGCCCGATCTTCATCGCGCCGCTCGTCGACCGGGTGCATCGGGTGTCGCTTCGGATCGTGACCATGCCGATCCAGTCGCAGGGCATCATCACCAAGGACAACGTGTCGGTGGACGTCTCGGCGGTCGCGTATTTCCGGATCAAGGACGCGGTTCGGTCGGTCGTCGCGATCGAGAACGTCAACGAGGCGATCAGCCAGATCGCGCAGACGACGCTGCGGGCGGTTGTCGGACGCCACACGCTGGACGAGACACTGTCTGAGACCGAGAACATCAACAGCGACATCCGGGCCATTCTCGATGTCCAGACCGAGGACTGGGGCGTCGAGGTGACCGTCGTCGAGCTGAAGGACATCCAACTGCCCGAGACGATGAAGCGCGCGATGGCCCGCCAGGCCGAGGCCGAGCGCGAGAAGCGCGCCAAGATCATCGCCGCCGAAGGCGAGGCGCTCGCAGCCGGCGAGCTCGCACACGCCTCCGACGTGATGATGGCCCACCCGCTCGCCCTGCAACTGCGAAACCTGCAGTCATTGGTCGAGATCGGCGTCGACAAGAACACCACCGTCGTCTTCCCCGCCCCCCTGATGAGCACCATCAATGAGCTGACAGCCTTCCTGCAGCGCGAAAATGCCGCCAGCAGCGGTTCGTTCGCTGTCACGCCGGCCGCCACCAACGGCGGCATCGCAACCCACGAACCGAGGACACCATGAACACCGCCTTCCACGCGAACAAGCCAACCCTGACCACGCACCCCGTGAACGGCGGCGACGCCCTCATCTTCACGATCACCCCCTCACCGCCGAGATGGTGGTGGCGGGCATTGCGCCACCACGCCACCGCCGACCCCACCCTGGTACGGCCGTGGGATCAGGAGCACAAGAACCAGATCGCAGTGGTGTGCCCGAATCTCGCGAACTTCACCGGCGTCATCGATGCAATCGACCGCGCCGTCTCACAGTCGAACAGCGACTACGCGGCAGAACTCGCTCTCCAGCGCGACTCGGCGACGCAACTCAAGACGGACGAGGACGAACGCGTACAGTACCTGAGCGACATCCGCCAGGCGATCGACGCTCACTACGACAAGCACGACGCGGTTGTCGCATGAGGTACGTCGTCACCTATCGACGCATACCACAGGAACTCCCAAGCGGCCGCCGAACGACCGACGGCTTCTACGTCGTCGACCGCTCATCGACCCCACCGCGAAGCGTGTCCGCCCACATCAACAGGGATTCCGCTATGGACGCTGCGCGCAAGCTGAACGCGCCGTAGGCATTCCGCCATCGTGGAAGTCGACGCCTCATCCGGCGGCGGACGCACCACAGCCGAGATCTCAGGTCAGACGCCGTCCCTCGTCACCGGCGACAACCACCTGTGGATCACCTGCCCACACGGTCGCAGCATCGCGCAGCTCGATCCGTCCAGCGGAAGCCTCACATCGCGGACCAGCCTTCCAGCAGGCGGATCAGTCGTCGGCATCCGAAACAACCACGCCTGGGTCACCTACCCCAACGCAAACCTGCGGATCGTGCCGCTCAAACCCGTGAGCAGTACCGGTCGCGGGCGGCTGCTCTTCAGTCCCGCTATCTGATCAACAGCCTCGCTGGCTGCATGGAGCTGGCGCGACGGCCACGACAAGCGCCGCGACGCGTCGTTCGCAAGGAATGACGGCGCTGGGGCCTCGAACATCTGCTAGCCGTCTTCCAGACTCCGGTCAACGCCGCGATCACGGTCTTTCGGCGACATGCGCTCATGGAGCTCTCTAATCGTCGTACGGGGGTGTTGCTCGTTCGAGTACCTTCCTCTTTAGACCATCGGGTTGGTCAAGCGACCGCATTTCTCACAGCGTCGAGGCGTCGAGCTCCTCGGCGAGCAGCGCCTCGACGCGCCGGCGGATCTCGTCGCGGACGCTGCGCACCACATCCGCCGGCTGACCGGCCGGGTCGGTCAGCTCCCAGTCGATGTAGCGCTTGCCGGGGATGTACGGGCACTCATCCCCGCAGCCCATGGTGACGACGATGTCGGCCCATTCCATGTCGGCGCGGTCGAGCCGGCGCGGGACGTTGCCCGACAGGTCGATGTCGAGCTCACGCATGACCTCAACGACCGCCGGATGGACATGCTCGGCCGGGCGACTGCCCGCGCTTCGGGCCTGATGATGCCCGCGGGCGGCGCGGATGAACAGCGCTTCCGCCATCTGCGAGCGGCCGGCGTTCTGGATGCAGACGAACAGGACATGGCTCACGCCGCCACCTCCTTCCGCTCCACCTCCGGTGCGGCCGCCGCCGACGGCTCCCCAAGCAGGAACTGATAGATGACCGCTGCCAACGCAGCACCGGCCAGCGGGCCGAGCAGGTACACCCAGACCGCGCCGTAATCGTCGGCGGCGATCGCGGGGCCAAGGGAGCGCGCGGGGTTCATGCTGGCGCCGGTGATCGGTCCGCCGAACATGGCGTCCAGGCCGACCGTGCCGCCGATTGCGATCGCCGCCGCCTCGCCCACCGCGTGCGTATCAGTGGCGACCGCCATGATCACGAACATCAGGAAGAACGTCAGCACGCCCTCCCACAGGAACGCCTGCTGATCGGTGCCCGAGGGGAGAGTCGCACCGACATCGGCAATATCCCCAAGCGACCCGCGAAGCACCAGCGCCGCCCCCAGCGCGCCCGCCAGCTGCGCCGCCCAGTAGAGCGGCACACGCTCGCGTGGGAAGTGTCGGCTCAGGGCGAACGCGAAGGTGACGGCCGGGTTGAAGTGGGCGCCGCTGATATGGCCCACGGCATAGATCATCACCATGATCACCAGGCCGAAGCTGATGGCGACGCCGACATGGCCGAGCGCGTCGGTCTTGGCGTCGACCATGATCGCGCCGCATCCCGCGAACACGAGGGCGAAGGTGCCGATGACCTCGGCCACCAGTGACCGCGCAAGCGCCGGCGTCATCAGCAGCAGCCCGCGCGTGCGGCCGGCTGGATCACGGGCAGGCCCTGCTCGGCCGGACGGGTCGTCTTCACCGCCTTCACGATCGCACCATGCATGCCGTCGGCGACCTCGTGCGTGTACACGACCTCGATCTGCTCGAACCCGGCCGCCTCGAGTCCGGCCTCGTACTCGGCCTTCGACAAGGCGCCGGCGATGCAGCCGACGTAGCTGCCGCGCTCCGCCCGCTGCTCGGCGGTGAGCGTGTCCTCGGCGACGATGTCGCTGACGCCGACCCGGCCACCCGGCCGCAGCACCCGGCTGATCTCGGTCAGCACCGCCGGCTTGTCCGTCGAGAGGTTGATCACGCAGTTGGAAATGACCACGTCCACCGAGTCCGCCGGCAGCGGGATCTGCTCGATCAGCCCCTTCAGGAAGTGCACGTTTCGAACGCCGGCATCTCGGGCGTTCTGCTGCGCCAGCGCCAGCATCTCGTCGGTCATGTCCACGCCGTAGGCGGTGCCGGTGGGGCCGACCCGCTTGGCGGAGAGGATCACGTCGATGCCACCACCCGAGCCGAGATCAAGCACCGTCTCGCCCTCGTGCAGGTCGGCGACCGCGGTCGGGTTGCCGCAGCCGAGCGAGGCCAGCACGGCGGCGTCGGGCAGCTCGCCGCGCTCCTCGGCCGCGTACAGCGCTTCGCCGAACTTGCCGCCCTCCGCGGTGTCCGCGCAGCATCCACCGCTACCGCAGCCGCACCCGTCGCCCTGGCCGGTGACCGCGCGTGCCGACTCGGCGTACTTCTCCCGCACCTGCTTGCGCAGCTCTTCAGCTGGCGTAGCCATCGCAACACACTCCCTTCAGGTCAGCTACGGCGGCCAGCTTCTCGGCGGCCTCCGGCTTCAACGTGTAGTAGGCCCACTTGCCGCGCTGCTCACGCTCGAGCAAGCCGGCGTCGGTCAGCTTCTTGAAGTGGTGTGAGACCGTCGGCTGGGACAGGCCCAGCGGCTCGATCAGGTGACACACGCAGACCGGCTCGCCACCGCTCGTTGCAAGCACGTTCAGGATCCGCACCCGCGCAGGGTCGGCCAGCGCCTTGAACACATCCGCCGTCGCGTGGGCCTCCTCGGCGGACAGCACGGGCGCCGAAAGCGGCGCGCAACACGCCACCGGCTCTGCCATCTGCATCATCCAGTCATCTCCCTCATATCGACAAGAGTCAATGTATCGAAGATCGTCGATCAACGCCAGGCAGTCTCAGCACACGGCTCGGTAGGGTGGCCGCGATGCCAGCCGACGACACTCCACCGCCGGACCCGCCCGTCGCCGCGATCCTCGGTATCGCGGTGTGCTTCGCCGGTGCCGCCTACCCCGTTACGGCCGCCGCTCTTCACTTCACCAGCGCCTCGGTGATAACCACCTCGCGCGCGCTGGTGGGCGGGCTCCTGATGTTGCCGGTGCTGCGTCTGGTCGGCTCGTCGCTCCCGCGCCGCGTGCGCGGCTGGGTTTGGGCGGCGGCGATCTCGGTCGGAAACGTCGTCCTCACCCTGGCGGGCATCGCCGAGGGCACGCGCCTGGCCGGGGCCGCGATCGCCTCCGTCCTGCTGAACAGCGCCCCGTTCTTCGCCGCCGTCTTCGCCTGGCTGCTGCTTGGCGAGCGACTCACGCGCCGCCACGTCGCCGGCCTCGTCGTCGGCTTCGCCGGGATCCTCTTGATCGTCGGCTCCCCCAGCGGCTCCGGCTCCAACGTCACCGCAGGCATCCTCATCTGCCTGGCCGGCGCGATCGGTTGGGCCGCCGCCGGGCTCGCGATGCGCTACCTCAGCATCCGCGAACCGAGCTTCGACGTGTACGGCGCCACCACTGCCCAGTTCCTGGCCGGCGGCATCCTCCTCATCCCGTACCTGCTCACCACGCGCCCGACCCCGACCGACTGGTCGTCGGCCAGGCTCTGGGCGAGCCTCGTCTTCCTCGTCGTCGGTGCCCAGGTCATCACCTACATCGGCTTCTACGCAGCCCTGCGCTGGTGGACGAGCGCCCGCGTCTTCTCGTGGACGTTCCTCGCACCCGCCGTGGCCGTCGCCATCGAGGCAGGTGAAGGCAGCCTCCCGGGCGCTGGTGCGACGCTAGGGCTGGTCGTTGTGATCGCGGGCGTCGCTCTTGTCACGCGTGCCGGCTGACTGAGCGCCGCACTGTTTCGATCAATCGACTGGGTCGTCAGAGAGTCGGATCGACTGGCTCGCTCTCGAGCGCGAGCACCGCGAAAACACATTCGTGGACGCGGTAGAGGGGCTCGCCGCGGACGAAGCGTTCGAGAGCTTCGACGCCGAGTGCGAACTCGCGTAGGGCGAGGGAGCGTTTGGCGGCGAGGCCGCGGGAGCGGAGGCGCTCGACGTTCCCTGGAGCGGCATATTCGGGGCCGTAGATGATGCGCAGGTACTCGGGGCCGCGGCACTTGACGGCTGGCTGGACAAGGCCGCGCTGGCCCTTGGCGATGAACTCGAGGGGTTTGACGACCATGCCCTCGCCGCCGCGGCCGGTGAGCTCCTCCCACCAGAGGATGGCATCCGCCTCGCTACGCGGGTCGGAGAGGTCGACCTCGACGTGGTTCGTGGCGTGGAGGACGGGCGCGTCGCTTTGGCAGAGGCGCGAGAGCGTCTGCATGTGCCAGCGGTGATCGCGGTCGGTGTGGACGGCGCCGTCGGTGGCGAGGAGGTGGAACGGTGCCAGGCGGAGGTCGTCGATGGTGGTGACGGGCCAGCAATAGCGCCGGTACGCATCGCCGTAGCGGCTGGCCGCGTCGCGGCGACTCGCGAAGCGGTCACGGAGGTCGGCGACGTTGACGCCGCGCGCCTCCGCCGAGGAGAGCGCGGCCAGGGCCGGGGGCATCGAAGCGCCCGCGGCGGCCGCGACGGGCGCGTACTGGCGTTGGAGCAGTTCGACGGCCTTCGCCGACCACGGCATGAGCTCGCAGTCGAGGCACAGCCATTCGGTTCCGAGCTCCTCCCAGAGGTCGGCGGCCGCGGCAGCCCGGGACACTCGCGCCACGAGTGCCGCCTCGAGGGCTGGATCGTCGAAGAAGTGGCGGCCGGTACGGGTGAGACAAACACCGGCGCGACCGTCGCGGACGCCGAAGCGGCGCGCCGCGACCTCGGCGTCCCGGCAGGCGATCACGATCGAGCGCGAGCCCATGTGCTTCTCCTGGCAGACGACTCGCTCGAGGCCGGCGTGGCGGTAGTAGGCGAACGCCTCGGCGGGGTGTTCGAGCAGGTCGTCGCGGCGGCTCGTCTCCGAGGGAGACATGGTGGGAGGCAGGTGGATCAGCCAGCGGGGGTCGGCGGCAAACCGGCTTATCACCTCGACGGCGGCGATCGCGTTCTCTTCGCGGACGGTGACGTTGCCATGGAGGCGAGTGGAGACGATCCGCTTGCCGAGCACGTCCTTGATGTCGAGCAGGGCATCCGGGCGAGCCTCCCATTGGGGTTCTGCCGTGCTGATGAAGGGCTTCGGCGACTCGTAGTAGGTGCGGTGGGCGGGCACCGACACGAGCTCCCGCTCCGGGTAGCGAAGTGCCGTGAGCCGGTGGCCGAAGACACACCCCGTGTCGATGTTGATGGTGCGGTTCACCCACTCGGGCTCGGGTACCGGAGTGTGGCCGTAGACGACCATTGCTCGGCCGCGGTACTCGCTCGCCCAGTCGTAGCGGATCGGCAGACCGAGCTCGTCGGTCTCGCCGGTGGTCTCGCCGTAGAGCGCGAAGTCGCGAACCTTTCCGGAGCCGCGGCCCTGCATCTCGGCCTTCATCCCCGCATGTGCGACTACGAGCTCGCCGTCGTCCAGGACGTAGTGGCTGACGAGCCTGTCGAGGAACGCGCGGGCCGCCTCGCGGAACTGGTCGCCCTCGGCTTCGAGCTGTTCGAGCGAGTCGGCCAGTCCGTGGGTGATCTGGACGTCGCGGCCGTTCAGCTTGCGCACCAGCTTCACGTCATGGTTTCCCGGCACGGCCAGGGCGACAGCGTCTGCCACCATGCGCATCACCAGCCGCAGCGTCTCGGGGATGCGCGGTCCGCGGTCGACGTAGTCGCCGACGAAGATCGCCTTTCGGGCCTCGGGGTGGGTCGCCCGCGGCCCGTCCGCGCGGGTCTCGACGATCCAGCCGAGCGCCGTGAGGAGCTCCACGAGCTCGTCGTAGCAGCCGTGGACGTCGCCGATGATGTCGAACGGCCCGTGCTCGTCCGTCCGGTTGTTCCAGAGCGGCTGTCGTTCGATCGTCGCGGCGTCGATCTGCTCGGGTGAGCGGAGCACGTGCACGGTGCGGAATCCCTCGCGCTTGAGGCTGCGGAGCGATCGGCGCAGCGCTTTCGTCTGGCGGCGGACGACGTGCGGCCCGAAGCTCCGATCCGGTCGCGACCCGTTTCGCTCCTGGCAGAGCTGCTCGGGAAGGTCGAGCACAATGGCCACCGGGAGGCAGTGGTACCTTCGGGCGAGCTCGACGAGCGGCTTTCGCGCCTCGGGCTGGACGTTGGTCGCGTCGACCACGGTCAGCCGTCCCAGGGCGAGCCGCTTCCCGGCGATGTAGTGCAGGACATCGAACGCGTCGTTGGTCGCGGCCTGGTCGTTCTCGTCGTCGGCCACGAGCCCCCGGCACTCGTCCGAGGAGAGCACCTCGGTGGGGAGAAAGTGCGTGGCGGCGAAGCTCGACTTGCCAGACCCGGATGCCCCCACGAGGACGACCAGCGACAGCTCGGGGATGGTGAGGTTCACGCCTCGCTCCGGTCGAAGATCGCCATCTGCGTCGGTGCGCCCGTGTCGGCCTGGTCTGGGCCGATCGGCAGGTATCGGACGCGGTAGCCATGGCGTTCGGCGATCGGATCGGCCCACGCGGCGAACTGGTCGCGGGTCCACTCGAAGCGGTGGTCGCGGTGGCGGAACTCGCCCGCCGGCAGCGACTCCCAGTTTGCGTTGAACTCGGCGTTGGGCGTCGTCACGACGATCGACCGAGGCCGGGCGTACTCGAACACCGCCCGCTCACATGCGGCCAGACGGTCGTCGTCGAGGTGCTCGATCACCTCGACGAGGGCCGCTGCGTCAAACCCGTTCAGGCGCTCGTCGCGGTAGAGGAGGGAGCCCTGAAAGAGCTCGATCCGCTGACGCTGCATTGGCGGCAGGCGCTCCAGTCGCAACCGTCGCGAGGCGATCTCCAGCGCTCGGTGCGACACGTCCATGCCGGCGATGCGGGTGAACCGGCGATCGGCCATCAGCTCGCGCAGCAGGCGGCCCTCGCCGCACCCGAGGTCGACCACGCTCGTCGCACCCGAGGAGCGCAGCGCGGACACGACCGATCCCATCCGCTGGTCGACAAGTCGGATGCGCTCCTCGACCACGGTCTCCTCGGCGGCGGCTTCGTCGTCGTGCTCGTCGGGATCGGGCTGCTCCTCGGCAACCAGCCGAGCGATCGCGCGCGCAGCCAGCGGCCGCTGGTACTTCAGGTACCGGTTTGCGATCAGCTCCCGCTCCGGGTGCGCCCGCAGCCACTCACCGCCGCGGCGCAGCAGCTTCTCGACCTCGTCCGGACCCACCCAGTAGTGCTTCTGGTTGTCCAGCACGCCGATCAGGACGTACAGGTGGTTGAGCAGATCGGCCAGGCGACACCGAGCGGCCAGACGGACGGTGAGGTAGCGGCTCTCGCCCCATTCCGGGAAGGCCGGGTCGAGCGGGTGACCGCGTGTCTCCACTGCGTAGCCGAGCGGCTGGAACATCCGCCGCACGAGGTCATCTCCGCCGGCGCCGCACGACAATGCCGCGATCTCGACCTCGTACGGCAGGGCCTCGGCGGCCAGGTCGGGCCGTTCTTTCGACCGTCCTGCCATCGCTGTGGAGAACGCCTTCGCGAGCGCGACGCTCATGAACGACGAGGCGACGTACGGCCGGTCGTTCACGTAGTCGTAGCGGGTGATGCCGCTCGGCTTCCGCCCGCGCACCAAGCCGACCGCGTCGACATCGACCAGAACCGCCACCGTGCACCGCTCCTCGGATGCCTCCGGATAGAAGACGTGCGCGCCGCCGAACCAAAACTCGTAGGACTTTCGCTCCGCCGGGTTCTTGTGCAGCAGGAAGCCGAGATCCGTTGCCGGCCGGTGGGTGGTGGAAATCGTAAGGAGCATTGCCCGCCGCGACTCTATCGGCGCTTCGCGGTGGATCCGTAAATCCGTTCGGAGGCGGTACTTCGCCAGCCAGCCCGCCGTGGTCAACTTTCTCGGCTACATGAACAATCAGCGCGAACGCCTCGGCGGAAGCCGCGGTCAGATGCGGGTCAACCGTCCCGCGTCTTCGCCGTGCGCCTCGGCGACGTTCCAATGCGAGAAGTTCTCGACGAGATCGCCAAGCTCGAACACGCCACACGACAGGCGCTTGGAGCGGGGTCAGTGCGCGCGGCTCGAGCCCGATGGTCCGGGTGTCCGGAGCAGGACGATCTCGCGGGCTTCCGGGGCGACGGTGACGGACAGACGCGGCCGCAGGTTGCCGGCCTCGAGAATGGCCACCTTGCCGTCGAGGAGCGAGGTCGTTGCGACGATGGATCCCGCCGTGGAGAGGTTGAAGGAGCCGTAGGGCAGTGCGGCGCGGTGCAGGATCCGTCCGGACGCGATGTCGACCATCTCGAGGCTGCGGCCGTAGCCGCTGGCGACGTAGGCGCGGGCCGGGGTGGCCTGGCTGAAGGCGACGTGTTGGGGTGCCGTGCCCGCCGGGACCGATGCCACCGGTCGGCCGGTCGCCGCGGTGTAGACGGTCACATAGGGGGCGTCGGACGATGTCACCCAGACGGTCTTGCCGCTTGGGGAGAAGGCGAGGTCGTGCGAGGCCGTTCGGGGGTGAACCCGACCCGCAACGCGTAGGTGCTTCGGGTCGGTGATGTCGAGCCGGACGATCGTGTGTGCCGTCTCACCGAGCGCGACCCACGCGACCCGCCCGTCGGGGCTGATGGCCATGTGGTGGGCGCCGCGTCCGACCCAGACGCGGTCCGCGATGCGATGGCTCGAGAGTCGGATCGCCGACACCGTGCCGGCGGCGTCGCTGACCAGCGCCCACTCACCGTCGGGAGCGATGGCGGCGATCTCCGGTGTCCGGAAGCGGTGAAGGGCAGCGACCGGCCGCAGTCCGGGCCACGAGAGAAGCGTCACGGTGCCGGCGGCGGGGCTGCAGGCGACGACGGGGCCAGTCGGTGCGGCGGCGAGCGTCGTTGGATCGCCCGTGACCGCGACGCGGCGAAGCACCCGGCCGGTGACGGGCGACACCTCGAGCACGGCGTGCTCGGTCTCGGCCGTCACCACGGCGGCAAGTCCGCCCCGCGCCGCTCGATGCGCCGTCGCGGTGACCGAGCCGGCGGTTCCGCCAGGCGCAGTGGTCGTGCTTGCGGCCGGCGTGCTGCCTGCGGACACGGTCGGAGAGCTCGACGCCGTGCCGGAGCAGCCGGTGACCACCACCGCGACGAGCGTGACGAGCAGCGTCTTCACATCCCATCTACCGTGGCGGAGATGATTCGCGTCCCGACGAGTACGCAAGCCGACACAGCAGCGGCGCCACGGACGGGCACCTCGACCTGGCCGCCGCCGACGTCGAGCCCGCCGCCAACCACCTGACGCGGTTTGAGAACTCCGCCCTGACGGGCATCCCATCTGCGAAGCGGCCAGACGCCCGAACACATGGAGGTAACAGCATGACGACGCGCGGCAGGAGCGGAATCGGCGGGATCACGACCGGCGGGATCATCGTGATCATCGGGATCATCGTTGCCATCGTGTGGAACCTTTGGCTCGGGATCATCATCGCCCTCATCGGCCTCATCGCATTCGGTGGGTTCGCGCGGGGCAAGTGGTACTGACGCGCGTCGCCGCGGTAGCCGTGGAGTCGTAGCGTGGCCGACGACGCACCGCCGCGGGTCGAGGGCCACGTCCGCAGCGAGCACGATCTGCGGAATCAGCTGCGGATCGCGACTGCCCGCATCGGCATGCTGGAGCGGGCGCTCGGCGTGGCGGCGGACTATGCCTACGGTGCAGGAGGACCGGCGGATCTGCGCCGGCTGAAGGCGGTCCTCGCCAGGGCCGGCTTCCCCGATCCCAAGGCGCACGGAAGTCGGGCGCCGAGTGAGTCCCGTCCGGAGAGCTCGATGTGAGCCGCGGCGTCGCGGCCATCGGCCGGCGCCGGCTCGACTATCCGGGATCCGCCGATGTCTGCGACCAGCCCCGGGAGGTGGCGCCGGCCGACGGCTTGACCGCGGTACGCGTGGGAACGTACCCGGCCCACGCGACTTCGCGAATCCCCGCGTGAGGAGCGGGTTTGCGGCGGGTACCAGCGGCATCGCACCGAAGACGACGATGGCGATCTACTCGCCGGCCGGCTCCTCCTCCTGCTCCTCGGCCTCATCGCCGCCGGCGCGTCGCTGGTCGAAAGCCGCCCGGCAACACGACGGCGAGCCCGCGCTCGTCGGCGCGCTCCGCCGCCCGCAGGGGCGGTGCGGCCGACCTACGCATCCTCCGGCCAGAGGCCGTAGCGGCGCGCGCCCGTCAGCTCTGGCCGCCCTGTCGGGTAGCACCAATCGATGGCCATGCGCAGCGCCGGGAGCGTCACGAGGACCGCCCGCGCGTCGGTAAGCTCGAACAGCCGCGCAACCTCACCGGAGGGCGGGACGAGGACAGCGAAGCGGCGTCGCCCTGCACGATGATGTGCCGGGTGACGATCTGTGGCGAGACGGACAACACCGGGCAGCCCTCCCGAAGCTGCGATCCGGGCGCGCCGGTTTCGACGCCTCGAACGGGATTCTACGCCGCTCGAGATACCCCGACAGCGGCGGGTTCTCAACCGCGTCCAGGGCCTGTGCACGCCCTCCGTATCAGCCGGGAAAGCGCAGGCGACCTGGGCCGAACAGCCTCTCGATGAGCCAGAACGGCGCGGCGACGATGATGATGACCAGGTAGACGAGGACGGCGACCGGCACCAGCGGCCAGGGCAGATACAGGCGTGGCCGGCGACGGCCGGAGCTCGTGCCCGCCTGCTGCGCCCTCTCGCACTGCGAGTCACCCGCCATTGCACCGCCTCCTGCCACGTCGATGTCCTACGCCCCCATGCGACCTGTTACTACCCGAATCGCCGCATGCGGCAACGCGGCCGAACATGACCCGTTCGTGACACTCGCGCCGGTACGGCCGAAAGCGCGTTAGTCCGGGCCGCGGCGGGGCATCAACGCCCCGATGACCATCGCAACGACCAACACGATCCGCGGGCGCGTCCTCCGGTACGCCGTCGCCGGCGCGGTGCTCCTCAACATCGTCACGCTCGTCTGGGCGTTCCACGCGTCGGCGCGCACCACCGTGATCGCCGCGATCGCGCTCACCCTCGTGGGCGGAGCGCTCGGCGGCATCATCGGCTGGTCGACCGCCCCGAGCCGGTGGGGACGCTGGTGGGCGAACGGTCGCACTCGCCGCCGCGGCTCGGTGCGCACGCCTCGCTAGCGCGCCGGCCAACCACCCCCCAATCGCCTCGGGCGACGCTTCGACTCGTGCGGGGCACGGCGGCACTCATCGTGTGCGTGGTGGGGCTCTGCGCCGCGTGCGCGGGCGGGAGCGGGGGAAGCTCCGGGCGGTCCGTACCGTCCGTCCCGTCCACGCCCTCGCCGTCATCGTCGACCGCGCCTCCGACGAGCGGCCCCGCGACTGCGCCGGCCGGGCCGCGGCGTGCGCCGATCGTCGTCGTCTTCATGGAGAACCACGGCTACACGGACGTCGTCGGCAACCCGTGCTGCCCCTACGAGACGCGGCTCGCCCACGAGGGCACGCTCTTCACCCACTTCTACGGCGTCGCCTACCCGTCGAAGCCCAACTACCTCGCCTTCGGCGGCGGCGGCACCTTCGGGCAGGTGGGCAGCGACGATCCGCTCCCGCCCGTTTCCGGGCAGAGCGTGTTCGCGCAGATGTCGGCGCATGGCGTGGACTGGGCGGCCTGGGCGGAGAGCTATCCCGGCGGCCCCGGTCACTGCTCGCTCGTGCCCACTGCGCCGAACTACGCCCTGCGCCACGTCGCGCCTCTGCTCTTCGCCGACGTGGCCGAGACATCGCTCTGCAACCGTGTCACCGCCGTCGAGCCCGGCCGGCTGCCTGCGTTCCTCTGGGTGACCCCGAACATGTGCAACGACGACCACGACTGCCCGCCGCCCGCCGGCGACCGCTGGCTGGCCGGGCATGTCCCGGCATGGTTGCGCCAGGGCGCTCACGTGTTCATCACCTACGACACGGGCAACCCCGACACGACCAACGGCGGCGGGCATGTGTACGCGGTGCTGGTGGGCCACGGCGTCCCTCGCCGGGCCGACGGCCGGACGCTGAACGCCTACGACGCGCTCGCCGGCGTCGAGCGGGCGTTCCATCTCCCGCTCCTCGGCGCCGCCCGTTCGGCCGCCGCGCTCCGGCTGTAGCGCAGTACTGTCCGCCGGTGGCCGACCCGCGCATCGAGCGCTATGCGACGTTGCTGGTGGATACCTGCACCCGCGTGGAGCCGGGCTGGCAGGTGCTCGTGTGGGGCATGCCCGCCGCCCGGCCTCTGCTCGAGGAGATCATGCGCCGCCTCGGCCGCCGCGGCGCATACCCGCTGCTGCGCCTGACGTTCGGCGGCGGGCTGGTGTATCACCGCGAGTGGCTGCGCACCGCGCCGCTCGAGCTGATCCAGGCGCCGGCGCCGCTCGACCTGCACGTGCTCAACACCTGCGATGCACTGATCGCCGTCTCGGCGCCGGAGAACACCCGAGACGGCAGCGATATCCCGCCGGAGCGGACGAGCGCGGTCAGCCGTGCGTACCGACCGGCGCTCGAGCGCGTGAACGCCGCGACCTTCCCGTGGGTGATGTGCTGGTACCCGACCGCGGCGCTGGCGCAGGAGGCCGGGATGACGCTCGCCGCGTTCGAGGAGTTCCTGTACGGGTCGGTGCTGCTCGACTGGGAGGCGGAGCATGCCCGGCTGCAGCGCTACGCCGACCTGTTCGACGCGTGCGACGAGGTGCGGATCGTCGGCGAGGGCACCGATCTGCGCCTGTCGCTCGCCGGCCGCCGGATGGAGGTGGACGCCGGCATGGGCAACATGCCCGGCGGGGAGTTCTTCGGGTGTCCCGTCGAGACGTCGGCGGAGGGGACGATCGCCTTCACCGAGTTCCCGTCGGTCTGGGCCGGTCGCGAGATGAGGGGCGTCCGCCTGCGCTTCTCCGCCGGCCGTGTCGTCGATGCGTCGGCGGACAGCGGGGAGGAGTTCCTGTTGCAGACGCTCGAGACGGACGCCGGCGCGCGCCGCATCGGCGAGCTCGGGATCGGCTGCAATCCGGGGATCACCCGGTACATGGGCAACGTCTACTTCGACGAGAAGATCGACGGAACCGTCCACCTCGCGCTCGGCTTCGGGTTCGCCGACATGGGCGGCACGAACGAGTCGGCCATCCACTGGGACATCGTGAAGGACATGCGCCCCGGCGGCCGCATCGAGCTTGACGGCACGGTCGTTCAGGAGAACGGCCGATGGATCGTCTGACCCAGTGTGCGGCCGTCGCGTTCGTGCTGAGCTTCAACCGGCTCGCGTGCCCCGCGGCTCAGCCACGGGCGAGCCGGCCGACGAGCCGGCTCGCCCGTTCGGCCACCGGCCGCAGCCCGCGGTACGCATAACCTGGCTCCGTGAAACCGGCACGATCGCACCCTTCGACACTCGTCTCCGTGCTCGTCCCGGTGCGCGACGGCGAGGCCTATCTGGACGAGGCACTCGGCTCGCTCGCCGCGCAGACGCACGAGCAGCTCGAGGTGATCGTCGTCGACGACGGCTCGCGGGACTCGTCCGGCGACATCGCCGAGGCCTGGGCGCGGCGCGACCGGCGGTTCCGCGCCGTGCGCCAGGAGCCGCAGGGATTCGTCGCGGCGTCGCAACGCGCCTGTGCCGAGGCCCGCGGCGCGTACGTCGCCGCGATGGGCGGCGACGACGTCGCCCGGCCGCACCGGCTCGAAGTGCAGCTGGCCGCGCTCGAGGAGGAGGGGCTGGACGCGTGCGGCGGCGGGGTTGAATACTTCCCCGAGGCGACCGACGGCCTGCGCCGGTACGAGCGCTGGCTGAACTCGCTGACCACGGTCGAGCGCGCCCGGCGCGACGTGTTCGTCGAGTGCCCGATCGGCCATCCCACGCTCTTCGCGCGCGTGAGCGCGATCTCGTACCGCCAGGTCGGCTGGCCGGAGGACTACGACCTCGTGCTCCGCCTCTGGGCCGCGGGCGGCCGGTTCCGCAACGTGGAGGAGGTCGTTCTCGACTGGCGCGACCATCCCGCCCGGCTCGCGCGAACCGACGAGCGCTACTCGCTCACGGCATTCGCCCGGTGCCGCGTCCACTACCTGCACCGGCACGTGCTGCGGGGGCGGCCGGCCGTCGTCTGGGGATCGGGGCCCGTGGGCAAGCTGCACGCGCGGACGCTGCTCGACGCCGGGGTTGCCATCGCCGCGTTCGTCGACGTCGACGAACGCAAGATCGGCAGGACGATCTACGGGATCCCGGTCGTCGCCCACGACGCCGGCCCGCGCGACGGCGTCGTGCTCGGCGCCGTCGCGGGGGAGGCGGCCCGGGCCCGCCTGCGCGAGCTCGCCCGCGAGCAGGGCCGCGTCGAGGGCGAAGACTTCGTCGTCGTCGCCTAGAGCGAGGTGTAACGATCGAGCCTGCGGGCAGACGATGCGAGACCCGTCCCCGAGCAGAGGAGGTTGCAGCAATGGCATTGGCACGAGTGGTTTCGTTCGACGGCGTCACCGAGGAACGCGTTGCCGAGCTGCGGCAGCGGATGGCCAGCGAGCCGCGGCCGGACGACCTCCCGGCCAGCGAGATGCTCCTGCTTCACGACGCACAGGCGGGTTCTGCGCTCGCGATCCTCTTCTTCGAGAACGAGGACGACTACCGCACCGCCGACCGGACGCTGAACGCGATGTCTCCTGAGGAGACGCCCGGCACCCGCGCGTCGGTCGGCAAGTACCAGGTCGCCGTCCGCATGACCAGCGCGACCGCCTGACAGGTGGAACCCGAACCGGGCCCGCGCCTGCAGGCGCCGGCCCGGTTCAGTACCCTCATAGCTCGTCGCACGGAGGGGGTTTGCATGCACATCTCGCGCGGGTTCCACGGGCGTGGCCGCGAGCAGGGTGACCCGTCCCGGGTGCCACCGGGCCAGTACCTCACGTCCGATTTCCCCGTTCTGTCGGCCGGTCCGACTCCTCGCGTGTCGCCGGACGACTGGACGTTCTCGATCCGCGGGCAGGTCGACGAGCCGCGCAGCTGGAGCTGGGCCGAGCTCCAGGCGCTCCCGCGCGAGGACGTCACGGTCGACATCCACTGTGTCACGAAGTGGTCGAAGCTCGACACCGACTGGGCCGGGGTCTCCCTGGACACGCTGCTCGAGGGCGTCGAGACGGCGGCAGAGCACGTGCTGGTGTACTGCGACGGCGGGTACACCACCAACCTGCCGCTGGAGGACATCACCGGTGGCCGGGCGTGGCTGGCGTACGGCTACGACGGCGATCCGCTCGACCCGGAGCACGGTGGCCCCGTCCGGCTGCTCGTCCCGCACCTCTACTTCTGGAAGAGCGCGAAGTGGGTGCGAGGCATCGAGCTGCGCCTGGACGACGAGCCCGGGTTCTGGGAGGGCTACGGCTACCACAATTACGGCGATCCCTGGCGCGAGCAGCGCTACGCGGGCGATTGAACTGGTCGATCGCCACCGTGGTGGACGTGCTGGCCGAGACCGACCGGACGGTGAGCATCGTCCTCGGGGTCCCGGGCTGGCCGGGACACCGCGCCGGCCAGCATGTCGACGTGCGGCTGACGGCGGAGGACGGATACCAGGCGCAGCGCAGCTACTCGATCGCGTCGGCCCCCGACGACGACGCCCTCGTTCTGACCGTGGAGCGGCTGGACGACGGCGAGGTGTCCTCCTACCTGGCCGGCGAGCTGCGCGCGGCGGACGAGCTGGAGCTCCGCGGGCCGATCGGCGGCTACTTCGTCTGGGATGGATCGTTCGGCGGCCCGCTGATGCTCATCGGCGGTGGGTCCGGGATCGTGCCGTTGCGGGCGATGCTCCGCCACCGGGTTGCAGCGGCCGGCGCGGTGCCAGTGCGGCTGCTCTACTCGGCCCGCACGCTTGCCGAGGTGATCTACAAGGACGAGCTCCTGGCAGCGGCGCAGGAGCCGGGTGTCGACGTCCGTTTCGCCCTGACCCGGGAACAGCCGGACGGATGGGACGGCTACGATCGCCGCGTCGATCGGGACCTGATCGCCGACGCGGCTTGGGCGCCGGCCGACCGGCCGCTCGTCTACGTCTGCGGCCCGACGGCGTTCGTCGAGGTTGCGGCCGACGCCCTGGTGTCGCTCGGTCATGAGCCGGGGCGGATCCGCACCGAGCGTTTCGGGCCGACCGGCAGATAGGAGGGATCGATGCTGGACGGAAACGCGATCGCAGGCACGCTCTCGGCCGCATTCGGCGGCGACATGACCCTCGTCGTTTCGACGTGCGGCGGCTGCGGCGCCCGCGGGCCGCTCGCGGAGACGGCCGTCTACCTGCGCGGGCCCGGGCTGGTGGTGCGCTGCCGGAGCTGTGACTCGGTGCTCGTCGTCGTCGTCGAACGCGACGGCAGGTACTGCGTGGACATCCGCGGTGTCGCCGAGCTGCGCGGGTCGCCCACTATGCCCACAGTCCCGTGACGATCGTCGAGTAGACGCCGGGCCGGTCACGCCGCACAGATCGCGGACCTGGTCAGCTGGCTCGCGACCGTCTTCGACACGATGCGATTAGCCCTTCGGCTGCCTGGCGCTGGATTGCGAGCGTTGACGCAGATCACGCGACGTCCGGGCCGATCCGTATTCTGCGCCCTTGGGTACCTGACGTGAATTG
>Ga0075425_100000815_pt1 | contig 29740 bp, 14 predicted proteins | sample SoiMethybrSBSTD4_FD_75300 | JGI IMG/M metagenome (GOLD analysis project Ga0075425, IMG submission 75300) | Bulk soil microbial communities from a Populus tree surrounding site in Tennessee, USA - Soil MetaG P. TD hybrid SBSTD4 | ecosystem: Environmental > Terrestrial > Soil > Tree plantation... | reverse complement strand
GACGAGAAGCGGATGAAGTTCTACTCCGACGACTTCTACGTCAAAGGCTCCGACGAGATGCGCCGGCTCTTCGCGCAATATCCCGAGGCCGTCGACAACACGATGCGCATCGCCGAGCGCATCACCACCTCCCTCGGCGCCTCCGGCCATCACCTCCCGAACTTTCCGGTGCCGAAGGGGAAGGACCTCGTCGCGTACTTCGAAGAAGTCGTGCGCGACGGCCTCAAACGCCGCCTGTCCCGCAACGTCCCGCGCAAGCACGAGCCGCAGGAGTACCGCGACCGCCTCGAGCGCGAGATCGAGATCATCAAGTCGATGGGCTTCCCCGGCTACTTCCTCGTCGTGTGGGACTTCATCAAGTACGCGAAGGACCACGGCATCCCGGTCGGCCCCGGCCGCGGCTCCGCGGCGGGCTCGCTCGTGGCGTACTCGATGGGTATCACCGACGTCGATCCGCTCGAGTACGACCTCCTCTTCGAGCGCTTCCTCAACCCCGAGCGCATCGACATGCCCGACATCGACATCGACTTCTGCATGAACCGGCGCGGCGAGGTCATCGAGTACGTCCGCGAGAAGTACGGCGAGGACAAGGTCGCCCAGATCATCACCTTCGGAACGATGGCGGCGAAGTCGGTGGTGCGCGACGTCGGCCGCGTCCTCGGCCTGCCGTACGGGCTTGTCGACAAAGTGGCGAAGACGATTCCGGCCGGTCCCGAGGTCACGCTGCCGGTGGCGGCGAAGGAGTCGCCCGCGCTCGCCGACGCCATCAAGAACGACAGCGAGGTCGCGCGCGTCGTCGAGATCGGCTCGAAGCTCGAAGGGCTGTCGCGCCACGCCGGCATGCACGCCGCCGGCGTCGTCATCACCCCCGAGCCGGTGACGAACTACGTCCCCCTCTACCGCACGAACCGCGATGAAATCGTGACGCAGTTCGACATGCGCGTGGTCGAGAAGATGGGCCTCCTGAAGATGGACTTCCTCGGCCTGCGCACGCTGACGGTGATCGACGACGCCATCAAGTCGGCCGCGGCGGAGACGGGGAAGCACATCGACATCGACGCCCTCCCGCTCGACGACCCGGACGTCTTCCGCCTCTTCCAGGAAGGGCGGACGAAAGGCGTGTTCCAGTTCGAGTCCGGCGGCATGGTCGACGTGCTGCGCAAGTCGCGGCCGACGCGCTTCGAGGACCTGGCCGCGCTCAACGCGCTCTACCGCCCCGGCGCGCTTGACGCCGGCATGGTCGACGAGTTCGTCAAGCGCAAGAACGGACAGTCGAAGCCGAAGTACCTCGTGCCGGTGATGAAGGAGATTCTCGAGGAGACGTACGGCGTCATCGTCTATCAAGAACAGGTCATGCAGATCGCCCAGCGCGTGGCCGGCTACACGCTCGGCCAGGCCGACCTGCTGCGCAAGGCCATGGGGAAGAAGATCCTGGCGATGATGGTCGCGGAGCGCGAGAAGTTCGTGGCCGGCGCGCTGGCGAACGGCTACGACAAGAAGAAAGCGAACGAGGTGTTCGATTACATCGAGCCGTTCGCCCGCTACGGCTTCAACAAGTCGCACTCGGTGGCCTACGCGCTCGTGGCCTACCAGACGGCATGGCTGAAGGTGCATTACCCGCGGCATTTCATGGCCGCGCTGATGACCTCGGAGATGGACCGCACCGACGCGGTGGTGAAGTTCATCAACGAGGCGGCGCAGATGGGGATCAAGATCCTGCCGCCGGACATCAACGAGTCGAACTACGCCTTCACCGTGGTCGGCCCGAACATCCGCTTCGGCCTCGGCGCGGTGAAGGGCGTCGGGCAGGGAGCGATCGAGTCGATCCTGGAAGCGCGCCGGCGCGTGGGGCGCTTCAAGTCGCTGCTCGAGTTCTGCGAGCACGTCGATCTTCGCGCCTGCAACAAGAAGGTGATCGAGGCGCTGATCAAGTCGGGGTCGTTCGACTCGTTCGGTTTGTCGCGCCGCGCGCTCTTCGAGTCGATCGACCCGACCGCAGATTCCGCGCAGCGGACGAAGGACGAGAAGGAGCGGGGGCAGTCATCGCTCTTCGGGATGCTCGGTGGGGGACAGGCGCCCATGCCTGTCCCGGACAGCCGAGGGCGGCTGTCCTCCACTGAGGAATGGCCCGAGGACGAGAAGCTCAAAAACGAGAAAGAAACCCTCGGCTTCTACATCACCGGCCATCCGCTGAACAAATACGCCGAGGAGCTGAAGCTCTTCGCCAACGGCGTGAACACGGAGACGCTCTACCACTACGTCGACGAGACGGTGAACATCGGCGGGATCATTTCGCAGATGAAGCGCTCGAAGATCAAGAAGGGGCCGAACGAGGGGAAGATCATGGCCAAGTTCGTCCTCGACGATCAGTTCGGCTCCGTCGACGTGGTCGTCTTCTCCGACCTCTACGCGAAATACGCGAAGTGGCTGGAGAACGGCGTGGCCGTGCTGGTGACGGCGAGCGTGAAGGACACGGGCGGCCTGCCGCCGGGACGGAGCGCGTCACTGCAGTCGGCCGAGCAGAACGCGCAGCACATCGACGACGAGTACGGCGGCCACCCCGAGGCCGCACGGGCGCGGGTGTCGGCGTACGACGTGAGCGTCGACGACGCCGAGGACGATCGCGACCCGAAGGAGATCGAGCGCGAGAAGTACGGCGACCGCGACGACAACTTCGCGCTCTTCGGGACTTCCGAACCCCAACCCGAGCCCGAGCCGGAGCCCGCGCCCGAGCCCGGCTTCGCCTCGCACGCGGCCAGCTTCCACGAGACTCCCATCACGCCCGAGCTGAACGCGCTCGAGATCGTCCCGCTCGAAGGAATCAAAGAGAAGAAGGTGAAGGAGATCGCCCTCGAGGTCCGCTACGCCGACATGACCGAGGAGCGCGTCAAGCGGATGCGCGAGATCCTCGAGGACCACGCCGGCGAGATCCCGGTGAGCATCACCATCGTCGACGTCCCCGACAGCGCCGGCGGCGCGTCGGTGCGCATGAAGATCAACCAGCACTTCCGCGTGAAGCCCGGCCCGGAGCTCAGCACGGCGCTCGATGCGCTGGCCGCGAAAGCGCAGTATCTGTTCGAGAGGAGCAACCATGCCACGTGAACAGAGCTACGCGAATCACAAGCGCTACCTGCCCCTCTACCACTTCATCGTCGTGCCCCTGTTCATCGTCCACTTCTTCGCGATGCTGGTCTATGCGATCCGCTATCCCGGCGTGAAGATGAACTGGTGGCAGGTGATCGTGGCCGTGGCGCTGCTGCTGTTCGTCTGGGCGGCGCGGGTCATGGTGCTGACGGTGCAAACTCGCGTCATCCGCCTCGAGGAGAGGCTGCTCCTGCAGCGCGTCCTCCCCGAGGACCTGCGCGGCCGCGCCGATGAGCTGCGCACGTCGCAGCTCATCGCCCTGCGCTTCTGCCCCGACGAAGAGCTGCCCGAGATGTGCCGCGCCGTGCTCGCCGGCGAGCTGCGCGAGCCGGACGAGATCAAGCGCCGTGTGAAGACGTGGCGGCCGGACTGGCTGCGGGCGTGAGCCGGACCGCGCGCTTCAGCGCCGACGTTCTCGCCGAGATCGATCGGAGCCGCATGCTCCGCATCCGCGCCGGGGAGGCGCATCGCTTCATCGGCATCTGGGTCGTCGTCGTCGGCCGGCGCGTCTTCGTCCGCTCGTGGGATGTGCGGGCGGGCGGCTGGTACCGGGCCTTCGTCGAAGAGCGGCGCGGCGCGATCCGGATCGGCGACCGCGAGATCGCCGTGCGCGCCGTGCGGACGCGAAGCGAGCGCGTCAAGACCGCGGTCGACCGCGCGTACGCGACGAAGTACACGACGCCGGCGTCGCGGAAGTACGTGCTCGGTTTCCGGGCTCGGAGGCGGCGGGACGCGACGCTCGAGCTCGTGCCGGCGTAATCACGAACTGCGCTGCTCCGACGAAGAGCTGCCCGAGATGTGCCGTGCCGTGCTCGCCGGCGAGCTGCCTCAGCAGTGGTGCGCAAATTGAATGGGCGCACAACCTTTTCGCTCCGTAATGTCTCTGAACCAGAAGAACGGCCCGGATAACGGGAAGGAGAGACGCGATGCGACTCCGTTGTTCTGCGTATGGTCCAGGGATTCTTTTTCTCTTGCTGGCGTCGGGGATGTCGCCGTCACCACCGGCTGCTCCACCGCACCGGCCGCAACGCCCCGGCGGCGGCGTCGTCGGCGGCGTCGTGACGCCGCAAAGCACGTCTCCGGTCAAGCTCGCGTCGGACTGGACTCTCGACGAGCGCCTGGCGCTTCGTTGCGATCCGCAGTCGGCGGCCGCGCGCGTCCAGGGTGCCCAGGGACGCCTTCAATCGAACGCGCGGATTCCGTTCTTTCAGCGCTCGGTCGACATCATTTCCGGCAGGGCGAATCCCGAGCTGTTTCTGCCGCACGAGCTGTTCGAGACGGTGGTGACGGGCACGGCGTTCGACGCCGATTGGCGGCGCGTCTATCAACCGATGCTCAAGCCCGCGGGCCTGCCGCGCGACTTCTGGACGCGGCTGACCGCGATCTCCGCCACGTACATCGACGACCTGCGCGCGCAACGCGCCGCGGCATCGGACCGCTCCGCGGGCCGCGCGCTGGCTCTGGCCGCGAAGGCCGCCGCTCAAGAGCGCCGCACGTGCCGCGACCGGGCCCTGGCATTGAAGGCCGCCCGGGCCGAGTTCGGGCCGGCATTGGACCGCTTCATGTACCAGGCCGTCGCTCCCAACCGCACCGATTTTCTCGATGCCGTATCGGACGCGCGGCTGCTCCGCGCCAGAGAGGAGGGCTGCCAATGAGACGCATCCTCTTCGCCGCCGCGCTGTTCTCGCTTCTCGCCGCCGCGCCGGCGTTCTGCGGAACGATGAGCATCCAGACGGCCACGTCCTATGACATCGAGAGCGACAACGTCACCAGTTACGCGAGCTTCACGTATTCCCCCGACTATGACGAGTACACGTCGTACCGGTGGGAGATCACCATGGTCCTGCACCCCTCCGCTAACTGGACCGACACGACGTTCTCGGACTCCTGGGCCTCGTTCCAAAGCGTGCCGGCGACGGCCTACACCTGTTACTACACCATGCTCGCCGTGCAGCAATACGACTCCTCGACGGGCCAGTACTACGGCAGTTATGCGGGGCAGAGCGACACGATGTGCGCTCCGCAGCGCTGCATGGTCGTGATCTACGAGCTGTGGCCCGACGGCTCCCTGAAGCTCAACGACGCCGGCTGGCATCGGGTCGGAGATACGTACAACTACACCGCCTACGACTACCCCGACATCGACTTCAGCTATTGGGACGGCAACTACTATTCGACGAGCCGCACCATCAGCGGAACGCTCGACACCACGAGCTTTACGGAGACCGCGACGTACGTCAACAAGCCGTGCGATCCGAACACCGATCCGAACTGCGCGTGCGATCCGAACACCGATCCGTCATGCTCCTGCGATCCGGCCAGCGACCCGAGCTGTCCGTGCGATCCGTCGGTCGATCCGACGTGCGGCTGCGATCCCTCCACCGATCCGACCTGCTGCGATCCCTCCACCGATCCGACGTGCTGTGATCCTTCCGATCCGACATGCGGCGGGGGCGGCGGCTGCGATCCCGACGTCGATCCCGACTGCTGCGATCCGGACTTCGGATGCGATGACAACGAGGATCCGATCATCGTCAATCTCACCCCCGGGCCGTGGCGGCTGACCAGCGCCGGCGACGGCGTGTTCTTCGACATCCACGCCACGGGGAAGAAGGTGAAGCTCGGCTGGACGGCGCGCGGCTCGAACCTGGCCTTCCTGGCCCTGGACCGCAACGGCGACGGCATCATCGACGACGGCTCCGAGCTGTTCGGCAACGCCATGCCCCTGCGGAACAGCCAGCCGGCGCCGAACGGATTTGCCGCTCTCGCCCAGTACGACGCGAACGGCGACGGCGTGATCGATTTCAAGGATCCGATCTGGAAGTCGCTCCTCCTCTGGGTCGACGCCAATCACGACGGCGTCTGCCAGCGCAACGAGCTGACGCCGATTGCGAAGTCGAAGATCACCTCAATCACCCTGGCCCGCCGGTGGACCGGACGGCACGACCCTTCGGGCAACATGTACCGCTACAAGGGCCTCCTGCACATGGGCAAGCGCAGCCAGAGTTTTTTCGACGTTTTCCTCGTGCCGCAGCATTGACGCCAGCCCGGTTGTGATAGATTCCCTCCACACGACAGCATCAGCACCCAAAGGCCGGCGGAATCCGCCGGCCTTTTTTTTCGCAGAGAAAACGGTAGAGAGGTTGACGATGTCGAACGGTTCGATGGAGCGTCTGGCGGCGCGGCGGAACTGCCCGCGCTGCAATTTCGAGAAGACTGCCGGCAACGCGCTCTGCCGGCGCTGCCGCTACAAGCTGCCGCCGAACATGCGCGAGCCGCTGGAGAAGATCGTGACCAAGGAGCCCGGAATGGTGATGCGCGCCATGCGCGCCGCGGCGCGATACTTCGACATGCACTATGCCTCCATCCGGCGTTTCGGCGGCGGGCGTCACGCGTACTGACCGCGAGCATCGCTTCATCGCGACGCTCGAGCTCGTGCCGCCGTAATCAAAGACAAATGCGATTCCTCTTCCTGCTCTCGATCCTGTTTGCCACCCCCCTCGCTGCGTTCACTCCGGGCGACGTCTATTTCGAGCACCGTTCGTCGCTGCCCTCGAGCAACGGCGCCTATTTCGAAGCGTGGCAGTACGAGCCGCAGTGGAGATACGCCCTCGCCGCGGACGCCTGGCCGTTGATCGACAAAGTGGTGCCGCTCTTCGGCGCCGGACACTTCTTCGTCCCCGCTTCGAACCTCGTCGTGTTCCACAGCGACCGGACGGTGTCGTTCTGGGACGGCGTCCCGCACATTTTCACGGAGCCGGGCCTCGGCTACACGGAGATTTTCCGCGACGACGCCGACCTCGGCGAGATCGCGCCGATGCGCCCCGGCCTTTACCTGGTCCCGGAGCTCGGCGCGAAGAACGCCAAGCTGATCGCCTTCACGCTGCAGGGCCGCATCGCCGAGTACCCGTTCCCCAACGGCATCGGCGCGGAGCACATCGAGCTGCTCGCCGATCAGTGCACGCTGCTCTACGGCCTCGGGAACCGCGTGGCCCGGATGAACCTCTGCACCGGCCAGGCCCTCGCCGACTTCGCCACGCTCGCCGCAGGCCAGATGGCCGGTGCGATCCGCAAGACGCCCAACGGCGACGTGCTCGTCGCCGACGGCAGCCAGGTCCTGCGATTCAACGCCGGCGGCGCGCTGCTGATGACGTATCCCTTCGCCGGCGTCACGCACGTCGCCCTCACGCCCGACGGCACCAGCTTCTGGGCCGCGGGCGTGAACGCCGGCGTTGCCGAGCTGCGGAGCTACGGCGCCGGCAACGACATCCCCATCGGCAATCCGGAGATGACGTCCGCGACCACGCCGCTGGAGGCGAACGATCTCGTCGTCGTCGGCGAATGGCGCGCCGCGGCGCAGGCGAAGATCCGCCTTCGCGCGAAGCGCTAATAGACGCGGCTCAGCGACAGCGACCAGGTCGTTCCCTGCCGGAACGTCTGCCCGGCGCTGCCGTGTGTCCAGAGCTCGCGGTAGACGCTCGGGGCGACGGCGACGCTGCCGAGGGGCATCGACACTTGCAGGCGCGCGCCGCCGTTGCGGAAGCCGGTGCCCTCGTCGACGACGCCGCTCCAGCGGCCGAGGGTCTGGAACTGGCCGTTGAGGCGGGGATCGATCGTGAAGCGGCCGGCCTGGAAGCTCGGACCGGCCGACCAGACCAGCGTCGTCGGCGCGCGGTAGCCCTCGCGGTTCTCGTACAGGCTGATCTTCGCCTCGGCCCGGGCAAAGAAACGGCCGCCGTGCCACTGCGCGGCGAGGCGCGGCTCAAACGTGCCGCTGCCGAACTGGATGTGCTCGTGCATCTTCCCTTCGCGGCCGAGGACGATCGGGTCGGGGACGATGTGGCCGGCGGGGAGGGTCGTGCCGGCGGCGAAGATCCAGGAGTCGCCGGCGGCGACGTCGAGGTCGAGCGACGGGTCGGAGATCCCTCGCAGCGTCTCGGTGCGGTGGTGGATGTCGCCGTACGGCGGGATGAACGGCGCGCCGTCGAGCGTCGTGTAGCGGACCTTCATGGCCTTCACGTCGTACGGCATGCGCAGGGAGAGCTCCATCCGCTCGCGCAGACCGTACTCGGCGGTCAGCTCCGTGTGCGTGAGGCCGAGGGTGACGTGGTGCTCGTGCGGAGGGATGAAGGTGGTGGCGCACTCCGGCGCGACGTCGGGACACGTGGCGACGTGCGAGGTCTCGAAGACGCCGTACGCGGCGTCGAACGACACGCGCCAATGCCGCGGAGGAACGATGCTGGTCTGACCTGCTCCGCCGGAAAGGTTGGGGTTGGCTCAGGCGGGTCAGGCGAAGGCGGCGGGGACGAACAGAAGCATCGCTGCGAGGCTCAGGAATGCAGAACGCAGAATGCGAATGCAGAATTGAGAAAACGGGAGCCCGCCAGCACTTTCTTCATTCTGCATTCGCATTCTGCGTTCTGAATTTCCGTGGCCTATCGCGCCTTCTCCACGGCCGCCAGCACCTCATCCCACATCCCTCCCGTCACCGCGCGCACGAACTTCCCATCGCGTGCATACACGCGTACATACGGCAGCGCCGCCGCTCCCAGTGCCGTGGCCTGGCGCGCGGCGGCGTTGTCCCACTTGCCGATGTTCACGCGGCGCAGGGCCAGGTTCGGGTGGGCGGCCATGTAGCGCTCCAGGCGGCGCTCCAGCACCGTGCAGGGGCCGCACCAGTCGGCGTAGAAGTCGACGATGGTGATCTTGCCGGGGGCGAGGCTCTTGCCGATGTCGAGCTTCGTCCGGCCGTCGAAGACGGCGATGTCGAGTTTGGCCAGCTCCGCGGCGGAGAGCGGCGCGAAGTCGGCGCGGTGCTCGCCCGGGAGCTCGGCCTCGAAGCCGGCGTTCTCCAACGCTTCGTGGATCCTGGCCGGATCGGGCGAGCCTTCGACCGTGGCCGTCTTCGCCTCCGTGTCGACGCGCACGCTCGTCACGCCCGGCACCGAGGCCAGCGCCTTCGTCACCGGCGGCGCGCACTTCGCGCAGTCGATGCCGAGAACCTTGAACGTGAGCGTGGAGGCGAGGAGGAGCGGGATCATTTCAGATGTCGGTCGAACCAGCCGGCCACGCGGCGGACGATGTCGCGTTTGTCGGCGGGCTTGCTGATGCGGTGTCCTTCGTCCGCGTAGACCACTAACTTCGTCTCCACGCCCAACGATTTCAGGGCGTGCCAGAACTCGAACGACTGCGGGGCGGGGCACTCGCCGTCGCGCTCGCCGACGAGGACGAGCGTCGGCGTCTTCACGTTCTTGATGAAATTGATCGCCGAGGCGCGCGCGTACGGGGCGGGATCGTCGTACACCGAGGCGCCGAAGTAGGGGATCATCCACTGATCGATGTCGTTCTCGCCGTAGTAGCTCTGCCAGTTCGAGATGCCGGCGCCGGCGACCGCGGCCTTGAAACGGTCCGTCTGCGTGACCGCGAACATGGTCATGAAGCCGCCGTAGCTCCAGCCCCAGATCCCGGCGTGGCCGGCGTCGGCCGGCGCGGCGGCCGCGGCGGCGTCGATGCCGCGGACGATGTCGCGGAGGTCGCCGCCGCCGAAGTCCTTCACATTCGCCTGCACGAATGTTTCGCCGTTGCCGTAGCTGCCGCGCGGGTTCGGGAAGAGGACGTAGTAGCCCTTCGTGGAGAGGAAGGCGGCGGTCGGATTGGGCCAGGCGTTGAGCGCCGCCGAGGCCGGGCCGCCGTGGACCCAGACCACGAGCGGATAGCGGCGGCCGCTCTCGACGCGGGCGGGGGCGAGCAGCCATCCCTGCACGTCGAGCTCGTCGCTCTTCCACTGCAGCGACGTAGCGGCGCCCCACGTCGCGTGGATGGCCGCGTTCTCGCTCGACACTTTCTTCCACGCTCCGATCGGGCCGGCCCAGACTTCCGGCGGCTGGCGGAACGACGAGCGGATGACCGCGGAAATCGTGCCGTCGCGGGCCATCGCGGCGCCGACGACGTACTCCGTGGTGATGTGCTCGCCGCCGCGCCAGAGCGTCTCCGCCGCGCCGTCGCTCACGCGCAGGCGCACGAGCGCGGCGTCGCCGCCGGCGATCTCGCCGGCGATGACGTGCCCGGCGCCGGCCCACGACAGCGACGTGGCCGAGGCCTTCATGCCGGCGGTGAGATTGCGCGCCGCGCCGGTGGCGGCGTCGACGAGCATGACGTCGCCGCCGGTCGAGCCTTCGTCGCTCATCAGTCCTTCGATGAGGGCGATCGACTTCCCGTCCGGCGACCAGCGCGGATCGGCGATCTGCAGCTTCGGCGTGTAGAGCGGCTGCATCGTTCCGCGGGCGACGTCGACGACGTGCAGCCTGGCGATCCAATAGTTGTTGTCGCCCGAGCCCGGCGCCGACTCGGCGGCCAGGCGCGTCGAGTCGGGCGACCAGTCGAAGTGATAGACGAACATGTCGGGCGGCGTGACGATGCGGAGCTTCTTCGTGGCCACGTCGACGACGGCCACGCGCTGCTCCTCGATCGTGGAGCCGATCTCGCCGACGGCGCGCGACATGGCCTCGAGCGGCCCGGCGGCGCGGCTGGCCTGCTCGACGAAGAGGAAGGCGATCGACTTCCCGTCGGGCGACCAGCGCGGCTCGGCGAGGTAGCCGTGGACGTCGGTGAGCTTCGTCCCGTCGACAAAGAGCTGCTTCTGCTGCTTGCCGCCGAGCCAGGCGAGCTTCCCATCCGGCGAGAACGCCGGCGCGGTGGCGTCGTCGACGTGCTTCGCGTTCGTGCCGTCGGCGTTCGCGGCGGTGAGGCCGTGACCCTCGACGCTCCAGGCCACGCGCTTGCCGTCGGGCGCGATGGCCGCGTGCGTGATCGTGCGCGTTTTGTAGAGGTTGTTGAGAAAGTCGTCGTCGGGTTTCTGAGCGAACGCGGCGACAGAGAGGAACAGAAGAGCGAATGCTCCCGTGCGCATGGGGCGGGAGTTTACGCGATCATCCCCTCGATCTCGCCGGCCGGCCGGGCGGGGCTGAAGAGAAATCCCTGCAACCGGTCGCATCCGTTGAGGCGCAAGAACGCGTACTGCTCCTCGGTCTCCACCCCCTCGGCCACGACGTCGAAGCGCAGCGTGTGGGCGAGGCTGATTACGTACGACACGATGGCGGCCGTGGCGTCGTCCGTGGTCACGTCGCGCACGAACGTCTGGTCGATCTTCACCGTGTCGATGGGGAAGCGCTTCAGGTAGAGCAGCGACGACTGCCCGGTGCCGAAGTCGTCGATGGCGATGCCGACGCCGTGCTCCTTCAGCTCGCGCAGCACCTGCAGGATCAGGTCGATGTTCTGCACGGCCACGCTCTCGGTGATCTCGATCTGCAGCGACGACGGCGGCAGTCCGTGGCGCAGCAGCGTGTCGGCCACGACGCGCGTGAACGTCGGCTGCTGCAGCTGCGGCGCGGAGATGTTGATGGCCGCCTTCATCGCGGAGTAGCCGGCGTCGTGCCAGCGGCGGAGCTGGGCGCAGACTTCGCGCACGACCCACTCGCCGATCGGCACGATCAATCCCGTCTCCTCGGCCAGGGGAATGAAGTCGGCCGGCAGCACGAGGCCGCGGGCCGGATGGTTCCAGCGGATCAGCGCCTCGACCGAGACCGGGCCGCGGCGGGCGCGGTCGTACACCGGCTGGTAGTGCAGCTCGAGCTCGCGGCGCTCCAGGGCGTGATGCAGACTCTGCTCGATCGCCAGGCGGCGGACGTAGCGCTCGTTCATGCTGGCGGTGAAGAGCTGGGCCTGATTGCGGCCGAGCTCCTTGGCGCGATACATGGCGCTGTCGGCCGACTTCAGCAGGGTCTCGACGTCGAAGCCGTCGTTCGGGAAGAGGCTGATGCCGATCGAGGCCGTGACGAAGAGCTCGTGGCCGTCGACGCCGAAGGGGCGCGCCAGTGAGTGGAGAATCTTGCGGGCCACGCCGGCGACGGCGTCGCTGCTGCCGACGTCATTGAGCAGCATCGTGAACTCGTCGCCGCCGAGGCGGGAGATCGTGTCGGAGGCGCGCACGGAGACCTGCAGGCGCTCGGCGACCTGGGCCAGGAGCTTGTCGCCGACGGAGTGCCCGAGCCCGTCGTTGACGAGCTTGAAGTGATCAAGGTCGAGGTAGAGCACGGCCAGGGCGCGGCGGTTGCGCGTGGTCTGGGCGATGGCGGTGACGACGCGGTCGCGGAAGAGATGGCGGTTCGGCAGGCCGGTGAGGGCGTCGTAGTAGGCCTGATATTCGAGCTGCTTCTCCGTCGCCTTGCGCTGGGTGATGTCGCGGTAGTTGACGACGATGGCGCCGACGCTCGGCTCGTGCAGGAGGTTTTGGGCGAAGCCTTCCAGCCAGACCCACGTGCCGTTTTTATGGAGAAACCGAAGCTCGCCCTGGAGCTCGCGGCTCGGGGCCTCGAGGAGATCGGCGAAGAGCTGGCGGGCGCTCTGGCGCTCGCGGGGGTGGACGAAACCGAGGATGCTGGCGCCGAGGAGATCGCGCTCGTGGTAGCCGAGGAGGCGCTCCGTGGAGGCGCCGGCGTAGGAGAAAGCGAGGCTCTGGTCGAGGAGGACGACGCCGCTCCAGCTCTTCTCGACGATGGCCCGGAAGCGGCGCTCGCGCCGCTCCAACTCGTCCTGGGCGCGGCGGCGCTCGGAGATGTCGCGGATGAAGGCGGTGAAGGTCTGCTCGCCGCCGCTGCCGACGGGATCGACGGTGATCTCGATGGGGAAGTGCTCGCCGTTGGCGCGGCAGCCGAGGGCTTCGATGCGGCGGTGCGCGCCGGCGATGGAGGGCATGACGCCGTCCGGCAGCACCCGCCCGAGGACGTCGCGCGCCTTCATCCCGAAGATGGCCTCGGCCTGCGGGTTCCACTCGATGACGCGCTCGTCGCGGCCGACGGTGACGACGGCGTCGAGCGTGGAGTCGATGAGCTGCTTGAGGCGCGTCTCCGATTTGCGCAGGGCCTGCTCGGTGCGGTAACGCTCCAGCGCTTCGCCGAGCAGACCGGCCGTGGAGCGGAGGAAGGCGATCTCGTACTCCGCCAGGAGGCGCTCGGCCGAGGACCAGGCCAGGAGGACGCCGAAGACGCCGGAGGCGCTGGGGATGACGACGCCGGCGCCGCCGCGGACGCCGTGGTAGTCGCGCAGGTGCGACGACTTGAAGCGCGTCTCCTCGGCCAGGCCGGTGAAGAGGACGGGCGCGCCGGCCACGGCGACGTACATGGCGATGGACTCGTTCTCCTCGCCGTCGCGCTCGCAGTGATTGAAGGTGGTGTTGGAGCCGATGGAGGCGCGCAGCACGGTGCGCCCGGAGGGAGTGATCTCCAGGACGCGGCAGTGGTCGACGCCGAGGGTCAGCTCGACGAGGGCGCAGGCCTGTCCGAGAAGGATGTACGGATCGACGCCCGTAAGCGCTGCCTGCCCCAGCTCGGCGATGGCCGTCTCCTGGCGGTCGCGGGCCTCGATCTCGGCGCGCAGATGGGCGACTTCCGTGACGCCTTCCGGACGGCCGCCGGGGACGAGGTGGAACGGTTGTTTTGGATCCGTAGCGGGAGATTGTATGTTGACCAGTTGAAGTAGTCCATTTAGTCTGAATGACGTGCGGCAGGCAAAGGTCTGGCAGCTCCACGAGGCAAAGGCGCGGTTCAGCGAGGTCTTTCGGCGAGTCCGCGCGGAAGGGCCTCAACGCGTCGTCAAGCATCGAGGCGAGGCCGTGGTGATCATCCGCGCGGAAGAGTTCGACCGCGCCGGCGAGCTCGGACGGCAGCCGGCATCCCTCCTCGAATTCTTTCAGAGTGCTCCCGGCGGCCCCACCCTCGATCTGCGCCGGAAGCGCGATTCAACGAGAACGATCAAGTGGCGGTGACATCCGCGGGCTATCTGCTCGACACCAACGTCATCTCGGAGTTGATGAAGCGGCGGCCATCGCGGGCCGTCGCCGCCTGGATCGTGTCGACTCCCGAAGAATTGATGCACCTCAGCGTCATCACCCTCGGCGAGATCCGAAAAGGGATCGACTTGCTCGACGACGACGAACCGAGGCGGGCGGCGCTGCAGAGTTGGTTGGATCATGATCTGCGCGTCCGCTTCGCCGGCCGGCTTCTTCCGTTCGACGAATCGGTCGCGGCGCGGTGGGGAGTGGTCGAGGCTCTGGCCCGGCGGCAGGGCATCTCACTGCCGACGATCGACGCCCAACTGGCCGCGACAGCGCTGCATCACGGTCTGACCTTCGTGACTCGCAACACGGCCGATTTTCGCCGGACGGGAGTGCCGCTGTTCAACCCCTGGCATCACGGGGCGTGATCCAGCTCACGCTTCATCCGAATAATCGTCGTATACTCCCGCCCGACAAACACAGACGTGGGCAGCACACGAGGGGGCGTACAGCCCCCTTCGTGTTTCTGGAGCCAGGGAGGCTGGGTGTGCGGACGCTGAAAGTTGTCTTCATTCTTGCGGCGGTGGTTCTTCTCGCCGCGTGCCGCGGTCATCGCGAGACCGTTACGGGTGATTACGGCACGGGAGTCGTGTCAGGGCAGATTGTGATGGCGTCGGGGATGGCGAATGCGAGCCCGGCCGGGGTGCGGGTGGCGGTCGGCGGCACGGGGATGTCGGCGGTGGTTGGGGCCGACGGCCGGTTCGCGTTCGCTGGTGTGGGGGAGGGGGCGGAGCTCATCTTCGAACGCCGCAGCGACGGCGTGAGCGCTCGGCTGAGTCTCGCCAGCACGAGCGCGCCGGTGGTCGTGGAGCTCTCCCAGTCAGTGGCGACGCTCTCGTCGCATCGGCGGGCCTCGCCGCCGGTGCCGCAGGAGCAGATCGAAGGGACGATCACGGCGGCGTCGGCGACGTCGATCACCGTGCACGACTCGCACGGCAACGACGTCGTCGTGCAGATCACCGACAAGACCTTGATCCGCAAGGGGGGCACGGCGCTGACGGCGGCGGACCTCCGGACCGGGATGCGCGTGCACGTCGCCGCCATCGACTCGGCGAACAACACCAAGACGGCCGTGCTCGTCATCGTCCAGGACGAGAACGACGACCACGGCAACGCCGGCCAGATCATGACCGCGAACGGCACGGTCAAGAGCGTCGGCAGTGACAGCCTCGTGGTGACGACCGTGCCGAAGGGCGACATCACCGTCAAAGTCGATGGGAACACGATCATCCGCAAGCAGGGCGCGATCATCACCCTCGCCGGCATCAAGGCCGGCGACGGCGTGAACACGATGGGGCAGCGCATCGACGATCACACGCTCCTGGCGCGGCAGATCGAAGTGCGCGGCAACGACAGGAACGAGCCGGAGGAGATGGCGGCGGCGGGGACGGTGAAATCCGTCGGCAGCGACAACCTCGTCGTCACGACGCACGACAAGGGCGACGTGACGGTGAAGGTCGACGCCGGCACCGTCATCCGCCGGGACGGGACGACGATTCACCTCGCCGACGTCAAGCCGGGCGACTTCGCCGCGGCCGAGGGGCAAAAGGTCGACGACCACACCCTCCTGGCCCGTGCGATCGAGGTGCACGGCAGCGGGCATCACTGAGACCCGAGCATTTCCGTAAAAAAGTGCCGCCGGAGGCTCTCGGCGGCTTTTTTATTTGCTCGCCATTTTTGCCGTTTGTGCTTATTATGGCCACTCGGTCCATCGGAGTGGTGCACATGAGGGTAGCAGCCCCTGGCTCCGGTTTATCCAAAACACTCACAACGGCCAGCAGGACGAAGGATTTGAATCGATGAACGCCAGCCCGTTCCGTCGTCGCATTTCGTTGCTTTTCGCCGCGCTTTTTCTCACCCCGCTGATCGCCGCCGCCGCTCCGGTGCCGATGGACTTCAAGGTCCTGATCGACTCCGACAACAAAGAGGCGACCGGCTGCACCGTCGTCACGACCGCGGGCATCGTCCACGGCGTCGACCACGTCCTCAACACGAGCGTCAGCTTCGACGGCACGACCGCCACCGTCACCGGCGTCACGCGCCAGAGCTGCGTCGACTCCGTGGCCAACACCTTCAGCGCGGCCGTCCCGGTGGCCACCACCGGCTGGTCCGGTCCGGTCACCGCCGGCGGCAACTTCTTTGTTGAGACCTTCATGCCCCTGTCGGCGTTCGGCGGCGTGACGAACATGCGCTACGTCTTCACGGCCGCGGCCGGCAACCTCGCCGACACCGTGATTCGCGACGTCGACAACAACAAGATCATCTTCCCGCCGCTGCCGACCTTCCGGCGCCATGCCTCCAACCCGGCGGGACTGCGCACCATCACCCTCGACAACAACGATCCCGACTGGGCCGGCGTCGAGCCGATGGCCGAGGGGAACTCGAGCGCCTCACCGTCGCTGCGGTTCCTCCACGTGCGCATCCTGATGGACCAGAACAACGTCTACTTCGGCCTCGCCGCGCAGTCGAACGCCAAGGCGCCGACGGCGAACGACGACAACTACTCCGTCGAGCGTGGCAAGAGCATCGGCGTGGCCGTGCCGGGCGTTCTCTCCAACGACACCGATCCGAACAACAAGCCGCTCACGGCCATCCTGCTCGCGGGCACGCAGCACGGCGCGCTGACGCTCAACGCCGACGGCAGCTTCAACTACCAGAACGACGGCTCGCAGGCGCCGTCCGACTCGTTCGAGTACAAGGCCAACAACGGTATCGCCGACTCGAACGCCGCGCACGTCGACATCAGCATCACCGAGCCCAACGCCGGCCCGCCGCCGGTCAAGCCGGCCTTCACCAGCGCGAACAACACCCGCTTCCAGGTGGGGACGCCGAAGACCTTCACCATCACCACGACGCCGGTCAACCCGGCCGTCACCGTGACGAAGCAGAGCGGCACGCTGCCGACCGGCGTCAACTTCACCGCCACTGCCGGCTCGGGGACGGGGCAGCTTTCCGGCAACGCCGCGCCGGGCACGGGCGGCACCTATCCGCTCGTCTTCCGGGCCACGAACGCCGTCGGCTTCACCGATCAGAGCTTCACGCTGACGGTTTGCAACATCATCACCGTAGGCAACCCGGCCACGACCACCGCCACCGCGGGCGTGCCGTTCTCGGCGACCTTCACGCAGACGGGCGCCGTCGGCACGGCGTCGTTCTCGACCGCCAGCGCCCTGCCTGCCGGGCTGGCGCTCTCGACCGGCGGCGTCCTCTCCGGCAAGCCCACCGTCACCGGCACCTTCCCGATCACCGTCACCGTCACCGACGCGCAGGGCTGCAGCGGCACGGGCAGCCCGTACACGCTCGTCGTGGGCTGCCCGGCCATCACGGTCAACCCCCCGTCGCTGCCGAACGCGACGCAGGGCACGGCGTACAGCCAGCAGCTCAGCGCCAGCGGCGATCCCGGGCCGTTCAACTTCGCCGTCACCGCCGGCTCGCTGCCGGCGGGGCTGACGCTCTCCTCGAGCGGCCTTCTCTCCGGAACGCCGACGGGGAGCGGCACCTTCAGCTTCACCGTCACGGCGACGACCGCCGGCACGTACTCATGCAGCGGCTCGCGCGCCTACACGCTCAACGTCTGCGTGACTCCGTCCGTGACCATCGTCGCCAGCGCGACGACGATCTGCGCCGGCACGAACGTCACCTTCACCGCCACGCCGGTGAACGGCGGCGCCTCGCCGTCGTACCAGTGGAAGGTCAACGGAGCCAACGTCGGCTCGAACAGCAACACGTTCAGCAGCACGACGCTCGCCAACGGCGATCAGGTCGTCGTGGTGATGACGAGCAATGCCACGCCATGCGTCACCGGCAATCCGGCGACGAGCAACACCATCACCATGACGGTGAACGCCATCCCGGCGACGCCGGCTCCCAGCAACGGCGGGCCCTACTGCCAGGGAGCGACGATCGCCCTCTCGACCGCGTCCGTCAGCGGGGCGACCTATTCGTGGACCGGGCCGAACGGCTTCACCTCCACGCAGCAGAATCCGACGCGCGCCAACGCCACGACCGCCGATGGCGGCACGTACTCGGTCACCGTCACGGTCAACGGCTGCACCTCCGCGGCCGGCACGACCAACGTGGTGGTGAACCCCACGCCGGCGACGCCGACGGCCTCGAACGGCGGGCCTTACTGCCCGGGCGCCACGATCGCGCTCTCCACGCCGCTCGTTGCCGGTGCGAGCTATTCCTGGACCGGACCGAACGGCTTCACTTCATCACAGCAGAACCCGACCATTCCGAGCGCCACGACGGCCAACGGCGGCACGTACTCAGTGATCATCACCGTGAACGGCTGTCCCTCGGCTCCCGGCACGACCAACGTCGTCGTCAACCCCACACCCGCCACGCCGGCGGCCTCCAACGGCGGCCCGTACTGCGACGGCGCGACGATCGCGCTCTCCACTCCGTCCGTCGCCGGGGCGAGCTATTCGTGGACGGGACCGAACGGCTTCACCTCCGCCCAGCAGAATCCGACGATCCCGAACGCGACGACCGCCGCCGCCGGCACATACTCGGTGACGGTCGTCGTGAACGGCTGCCCCTCCGCTGCCGGCACGACCAACGTCGTCGTCAACCCGATTCCGGCAACGCCCACGGCGAGCAACGGCGGCCCGTACTGCGAAGGCGCCACGATCGCGCTCTCCACTCCCTCCGTCGCCGGGGCGAGCTATTCATGGACGGGTCCGAACGGCTTCACCTCGACGCAGCAGAACCCGACCATCCCCTCCGCCACCGTCGCCAACGGCGGGAGCTACTCCGTCACCGTCACCGTCAACGGCTGCACCTCCGCGGCCGGGTCGACGAACGTCGTGGTGAACCCCACGCCGGCGACGCCGACGGCTTCGAACGGCGGCCCGTACTGCGTAGGCGCCACGATCGCCCTCTCCACGCCGACCGTCAGCGGGGCGAGCTACGCCTGGACGGGACCGAACGCCTTCACCTCCACGCAGCAGAACCCGACCATCCCCAGCGCGACGACGGCCAATGCCGGAACGTATTCGGTGATCGTCACCGTGAGCGGCTGCCCGTCGGCTGCCGGCACGACCGACGTCGTCGTCAACACCATTCCGGCGACGCCGACGGCGAGCAACGGCGGCCCGTACTGCGCCGGCGCCACCATTGCGCTCTCCACTCCGTCCGTCACCAACGCGACCTATTCGTGGACCGGCCCGAACGGCTTTACCTCGACGCAGCAGAACCCCACCATCCCGTCCGCCGGGGTGGCGAACGGCGGTACGTACTCCGTCACCGTCACGGTCAACGGCTGCACCTCCGCGGCCGGTACGACGAACGTCGTGGTGAACGCCAACCCGCCCACGCCGGCCATCACCCCCAGCGGTTCGACGACCTTCTGCGCCGGCAGCAGCGTCACGCTCAGCGCGCCCGGCGGTTACACCTACTCGTGGTCCACCGGCGCGACGACGCAGTCGATCGTCGTCTCCACCGCCGGCTCCTACACCGTGACGGTCACGGACGGCAACGGCTGCAGCGCGACCTCCGCGGCCACGGTGGTGACGGTCAATCCGAATCCGCCGACGCCGGCGATCACGCCCGGCGGGTCGACGACCTTCTGCGCCGGCGGCAGCGTCACCCTCAGCGCTCCGAACGGCTACACCTACTTGTGGTCCACGAGCGAAACGACGCAGTCGATCGTCGTCTCGACCTCCGGCTCCTACACCGTGACCGTCACGGACGGCAACGGCTGCAGCGCCACCTCCGCGGCCCTGGTCGTGACCGTCAATCCGAATCCGCCGACGCCGACGATCACCCCGAGCGGCGCCACGACCTTCTGCGCCGGCGGCAGCGTCACCCTCAGCGCGCCGGGCGGCTACACCTACCTCTGGTCCACCAACGAGACGACGCAGTCGATCGCCGTCTCGACCTCGGGCTCCTACACCGTGACCGTCACGGACGGCAACGGCTGCAGCGCGACCTCCGCGGCCACGGTCGTCACCGTCAATCCGAATCCCTCCACGCCGACGATCACGCCGAGCGGATCGACCACCTTCTGCAACGGCGGCAGCGTCACCCTCAGCGCGCCGGGCGGCTTCACCTACCTCTGGTCGACGAATGCAACGACGCAGTCGATCGTCGTCTCCACCGCCGGCTCCTACACCGTGACGGTGACGGACGGCAACGGCTGCAGCGCGACCTCCGCCCCGACGACGGTGACCGTCAATTCGAATCCGGCCACGCCGACGATCACTCCCGGCGGGCCGACCACGTTCTGCGCCGGTGGCAGCGTCACGCTGACCGCGCCGGGCGGCTTCACCTACCTCTGGTCCACGAACGAGACGACGCAGTCGATCGTCGTCTCGACCTCGGGCTCCTACACCGTGACGGTCAGTGACAACAACGGCTGCAGCGCCACATCGGCCGCGACGGTGGTGACGGTGAACCCGAATCCGCCGACACCGACGATCACGCCGAGCGGAGCGACGACCTTCTGCGCCGGCGGCAGCGTCACGCTGAGCGCACCAGGCGGCTACACCTACTCGTGGTCCACCGGCGCCACGACGCAGTCAATCCTCGTCTCGACCTCGGGCTCGTACACCGTGACGGTCACAGACGGCAACGGCTGCAGCGCGACCTCCGCGCCCACGGTCGTGACGGTCAATCCGAATCCGCCGACGCCGGCCATCACCCCGAGCGGCGCCACGACCTTCTGCGCCGGCGGCAGCGTCACGCTCAGCGCTCCGGGCGGCTACACCTACTCCTGGTCGACCGGCGCGACGACGCAGTCGATCGTCGTCTCGACCTCGGGCTCCTACACCGTGACGGTCACGGACGGCAACGGCTGCAGCGCGACCTCCGCGGCCACGGTCGTGACGGTCAATCCGAATCCGGCCACGCCGGCGATCACGCCGTCGCCCTCGAGCGTCTGCGCCAGCTCGACCGGCAACACCGCGTCCGGCCCGGGTGGCTTCGCCTACTTCTGGTCGATCACCAACGGTGCCATCACCGGCGGCCAGACCTCCCAGACCGTGACCTACACCGCCGGCGCCTCCGGCACGGTCGGCCTCACGCTCACCGTGACCGACGGCAACGGCTGCTCGTCCTCGAACACCGCCAACGTCACCATCAACGCCAACCCGGCGCCGCCGACGATCACGCCGACGCCGGCGCAGGTCTGCGCGGGTTCGACCGGCAACACCGCTTCCGGCCCGGGCGGCTTCACGTACTTCTGGTCCATCGTCAACGGCAGCATCACCAGCGGCCAGACCTCGCAGACCGTGACCTACACCGCCGGCTCCTCCGGCACGGTCGATCTCACCCTCACCGTGACCAACGGCAACGGCTGCTCGGCCTCGAACGGCACCAGCGTCACCATCGTCGCCAGCCCGGCCGCGCCGACGATCACACCGTCCGCGAGCGGCGTCTGCGCCGGCTCGACCGGCAACACCGCCACCGGCCCGGCGGGAGCGACGACGTACTCGTGGGGGATCACCAACGGCACCATCACCTCGGCCACGAACATCCAGACCATCACCTGGACCGCCGGCGTGGCCGGCACGACCACGCTGAGTTTGACGGTGACGAACGCCACCGGCTGCTCCGCCAGCAACACCCAGGACGTCGTCGTCAACGCCAATCCGTCGACGCCGACGATCACGCCTTCCTCATCGTCGGCGTGCCCGAATTCCACCGGCAACACGGCCAGCGGACCGGCCAGTATGGCCAGCTACTCCTGGTCGATCACCAACGGCACGATCACCGGCGGCCAGACCTCGCAGACGGTGACGTACACCGCCGGCGCCTCCGGCTCCGTCGGGCTGACGCTCACCGTCACCAACGGCGCCGGCTGCTCGGCGACCAACTCGACCTCCGTGCCGCTCGTCTCGTTCAACATCCAACGCACCGGCGGGGGCAGCTTCCCGGCGGCGACCTTCAGCGTCGGCTATCCGGCCGGCAATACGTTCACGGCGAACTGCACCGGCTGCACGGGCACGATTCACTGGTCCTTCCAGTCGGGCGCGCAGCCGCCGGGCATCAACCTGACCATCGTGGCCGGCTCGCTCAGCGGCATCCCGTCGGCCACCGGCCAGTTCACGATGACCGTCATCGCCACCGACACCGGCACCGGCTGCTCGGGCACGGCCTCGTTCCCCTTCACGATCGTGCCGAAAGTCACGAACGACTCGTACAGCAATCTCGTGAACAACACGGAGGCCTACGTGACGGGCGGGACGACCTCGGCGCCGACCACGCCGGCCGTGCAGCTCTCCGGCACGATCGTCTCCAACGACACGCCGTCGAACGGCGTCACCGTCGACGCCAGCAGCGTCGGCACGTTCGCGACCACGCAGGGCGGCAGCGTCACCATCGCCTCCGACGGCACGTTCAAGTACACGCCGCCGGTGACCGCGAACGCGCTCTCCAGCGACACCTTCACCTACACCGCCACGAGCAACACCGGCACCGTGCCGAGCATCCCGCAGTACGCGCCGTCGACCGGCCCGGCCACGAACGGCCCCGTCACGGTCACGCTGAACCTGACGAACCGCGTCTGGTACGTCGACAACAGCAAGGTCTCGAACGGCAACGGCCAGTCGCAGTCGCCGTTCAACACCCTGAGCGGCACGCTCAACGGCAACGCCGGCGGCTTCACCAACGCCGCCCGCACCGGCCCCGACAAGGCCAGCGACATCATCTTCGTCTACAACGGCAACAGCGGGACGACGGCGTACGACGCCTCGCTCGTGCTGCTCAGCAGCGAACAGCTCTGGGGCGAAGGAAAGGCGCTGGTCGTCAACGGCAACACGCTCGTGAACGTCGGGACGAAGCCGCAGATCAAGACCACCACGGCGGCCAGCGACGTCGTCACGCTCAACGACGGCAACACCGTCCAAGGCGTGACCATCACCACCGGCACGCGCGACGGCATCGCCGGCAACACGCACGCCGGCCTCACGCTCGACTCGCTCAACATCCAGAGCAACACCAGCGGCTCCGGCCTGCACCTCACCAGCATGACCGGCACGATCGCGGTGACGAACGCGAACATCACCGGCAACCAGATCGGCCTCGACGTCAACAACGGCACGGCGGCGATCACCTTCGACGCCACCAACACCATCACCTCGGGCGGCGGCAACCAGCGGGCCGTGAGCATCCAGAACCGTCCGGCGTTGGCGGGCAACATCACCATCGGCTGCAACGTGAACGAAGGCGGCAGCCTCGGCACGATCGTCAACAACAACCAGTCCGGTACGATCTCCTTCACCGCCAGCCAGACGATGAATCCGACCGGCGTGACGATCACGAGCAACACCGGCGCGACCGTTACCTTCAGCGGCACGCTCAACATCACCTCGGGCGCGAACGCCGGCTTCACCGCGACGGGCGGCGGCACGCTGAACGTCAGCGGCACGGCCAACGTCACCACCACCACCGGAGCCGGCCTGAACATCACCGGCATGACCATCGGCTCGGTGGCCTTCACCAGCGTGACGACCAATGGCGCGGCCACCGGCATCAACCTCGGCAGCTTCGTGAACGCCGGCACCGTCACCGTCAACGGCGGCACGATCACCAACGGCGCGGCCACGACCGGCATCGCCCTGACGGGCACAAATACCAGCCTGACCCTGACCGGCGCGACGATCACCGGCGGCAGCGGCGCGACCGTGGGCATCAAGAACACGGCGAACTTCGGCAAGCTCGACGTCAGCGGCGGCTCGGTCAACGTCAACGCCGCCACGGCCCTCGACCTCACCACCGGCACGGTCAAGGGAACGTTCGCCAACGTCACCTCCACCGCCGGCACGAACGGCGTGAAGCTCAACGCCGTCACCGTCGACGCGGCCGGCTTCGGCGCCAGCGCGGGCACGATGAGCGGCGCCAGCGGCTCGACGTTCAACATCATCGGCGGCAGCGGCGGCGCGATCTCGTGGGGCTCGAACATCAGCCAGGCCAACGCCGCCGACGTCGTGACCATCTCCACGAGCAACGCCAACAACATCACCTTCAGCGGCCACGTGAACACGACCGTCGGAAGCACCGGCATCAACATCAGCGGCAGCTCCGGCACGTACAACTTCAGCGATGCCTCGGCCGCGAACGCCAGCACCATCGGCGGCACCGGCGGCGGCATCACCATCGCCACCGAGACGGGGAGCGTCTCCTTCGGCTCGGCCTACACGATCAACGCCGCCACGACGTCGTTCAAGCTCAGCGGGACCACCACCGCCAACATCACCTACAGCGGCTTGCTCACCAACAACGCCACCGCCGGCGTGCTCCTCGATATCAACAACGCCACCGCCGGCACCTACTCGACCGGCACGATCAACTTCAATGGCACGGCCACGCCGTCGCTCAGCGTCAACGCCGGTGGCAACACCGCCGTCAGCAGCGCATCGATCAAAAACATGCAGGGCACGCTCATCGTCAACCACATGAGCCTGACCGAGACCAACAACAACTACTCCGGCACGCTGGTCAACATCCTCGGCACGAACACCGGCGGCACGTTCACCTTCAACAACATGAACCTGCTGGCCAACGGCAACGGCGGCGGCGGCAACACCGGCAAGGGCTTGGTCATGGCCGCCGGCAGCGGCGGCACGCTGGCCATCACGGCCACGGGCGGCAACAGCTCCATCGACGTCGGCAGCACGGCCCTCTCGCTCGACGGAACCGGCAACGCCATCACCCTCAACACCTCGGCTCTGGCGACGCTCAGCTCCACCGGCCACGCCGCCACCAACGGCGTCCTGCTCACGAGCGTCACCGGCGGCGGCACGCTGACCGTCACAGGCGGCGCCATCACCGGCAACGCCGCCTCCGCGTTCAAGGTGAGCGGCGGCACCGCCAGCGTCTCCTACGGCGGCACGATCACGCAGAACACCGCCGCGCAGAAGGCCATCGACATCACCACCATCACCGGCGGCACGCTGACCTTCTCCAACACCATCACCAGCAACGGCGGCGCGGGTGTGTCGGCCGAGGGCACCGGCGGCACCGTGTCGATCACCGGCCAGATGGTCCTCGATGGCGCGAGCAGCGTCTTCAAGGCCTGCTCCGGCACGTGCGCCTCGCCGTCCGGCACCGGCCTGACCATCGCCGCGTCGAACGCCAACAACACCGTCGGCGCGACGACCGTGGCCACCGGCCCGGCCGTCACCGTCAACCGCGGCCAGATCAGCGGCACGATGATCTTCAAGACCATCAAGACCAGCGGCGGCGCCAACGCCATCGTCCTGTCGAACACCGGCAGCGGCGCGTTTTCCGTCACCGGCACCGGCGCGGCCGGAAGCGGCGGCACCATCACCGGCGCCACGGGCGACGCGATCTCGCTGACCAGCACGGGCGGTCTGATCAGCTTCACCGAGATGAGCATCACCAACAGCGGTGGAAGCCACATCAACGCCACGAACGTGAACGCCGGCCTGAGCCTGACGAACGTGAACACCACGAACTCCACCAACCACGGCATCCTGGGGAGCACCGTCCACAACCTGACCATCAGCGGCGGCACGTTCGATCAGGGCGGCGCCGGCAGCGGCGTCTCGGGCAAGCACGGCATCTTCATCACCAACCTGCTCGGGACCTCGTCGGTGTCGAACTGCACGATCAAGCGCTCCAACACCATCCAGTTCTTCGTCACCAACAACACCGCCACGACCGCGCAGCCGTCGGCGTCGACCGACATCCTGACGCTCTCGCACGTCACCTTCACCACCCACACGAGCGCCTTTGCCGGCGACAACTTCAGCATCCTCGCCGACAGCGGCTCGAACATGAAGCTGATCACCAACAACACCGGCGGCATCAACAGCGCCGACAGCGGCGGCAACCTGATCAACTTCCAGGCCTCCAACGGCGGCAAGGTCGACGGCTCCATGACCGCGCTCAAGGCCACCGCCACCACCGCCGGCGTCAACGTCGCGGCCAGCAACAGTGGCATCGTCGTGTTCGACGTCTTCGGCAACAAGACATCGACAGTGCCCAGCACCGGCTTCTCCGGCACGGGCGCCTCCGCGCTGAACCTGGCCTGCATCAACGCCACCTGCACCGGCCACTTCCGCGACAACACCATCACCCACACCGCGCCGGCGAACGTCGACGCCCTGAGCGCCGTCCTGGAGGGCAGCGGCACGGCCACGATCGACATCAGCAGCAACGTCATCAGCGGCTCGTTCAGCCGCGGCATCTTCGCCCAGGCTCGCCTCGGCACCGGCACGATGAACGCCAACATCGCCAGCAACAACGTCACCCAGACCGATGCCACCGGCCTGCAGGTCATCCGCGTGGAGAACGGCGCGAGCTGCACCGGCGCGTGCACGCAGTCGAACAGCATCTGCCTGAACATGCACAACAACACCGCCACGGCCGCCGGCGCCAACAACGCCTACCAACTCCGCAACCGCGGCGCGTCGTCGAACTGCCCGAGCTGCGTGTTCCAGTTGCAGGGCTTCACCACGAACGGGAGCTGCCCGACAGCGAGCGGCAGCAGCGTGAGCGACATCCAGTGCTACGTCACGAACACCAAGACGAATGGCGGCACGCCCATCGGCGTGACCATCGACACCGCCTTCACCAACAACGCCGGAAGCTGCCCGACGGCGCCGTAAAAAAAAGCAACAGCAACGATGGAAAAGAAGGGCGGCCGCAAAGCCGCCCTTCTTCATTTGGTTTCAATTTATAGGTTGCGCCGAGGCGGAAGTGACGTTAGATTGTCTACCGTCCGATTCCCGCGCAGCGCCCCAGAACAAAACTGCTGTCTTCGGAGGAAGCGTCTGTATGCGATCCCTGAGTGTCAGGTATCTTCTCTTTGCGCTTCTCGTCACGCCCGCCCTCTACGCCCACGACGTCACCATCAGCGGCACGACGTCGTTCGCCGCGCTGGACGGCTCCTCGCTCGATCATGACGGCGTCGCCAACGGCGTCTTCACCGTCAGCGACGGAAACCTGATCATCAACGGTGTCGTCAACTGCAACGACGACGGCGGCGGCGGCGACAGCGCCTGCAACATGGCCTTCAACGTCAGCGGCAACGTCGTCATCAACTCCGGCGGCGCGCTCTACGCGGAGAACCGCACCGGCAGCGGCACCGGCGGGAACGTCACCCTCACCGTGGGCGGCAATCTCGTGCTCAACGGCACGGCCATCATCTCCACAGCCTCGAAGAGCTCCAGCGGCGGCAACGGCGGCGCCATCACCGCGACCGTCGCCGGCACCGTCACCCTCGCCGGCGGCACGACCATCGACGGCGGCAGCGCCACCGCGCGCGGCGGCAACGTCACCATCGTCGCCGGCGGCGCCGTCAGCATCGACGGCAACGTCCTCTCCGGCCCGAGCCGCACGATCCTGGCCACGCGTTTGACCGATGTCATCCTCGACGGCGGCACGGGCAACCAGGTCGGCGGCGCGATCTCCATCCGCTCCTCGACCTTCTCCGAGCCCGGCGTCGTCGTCAGCGCCAACGCGAACATCGTCTCCCAGGGCGACGCCGGCGGCGCCGGCCCGGTGAGCATCGAGGGCTGCGGCGTCGAAGTGCGCGGCCTCGTGGCGGCGCTGTCGCGGAAGGACTCCGCGGCCAGCGTCTCCATCCGCTCCGGCAAGACCCTCCTCGTCGACGGCCGCGACCTCGGCGGCAGCGGCGCGCGCATGGGCCGCGTCCGCGCCGACTCGCCGACCGGCACCGCCGCCAACAAAGGCGTCGATCTCTTCGCCCCCGGCGCCGTCAGCCTCCTCGGCCCGGGCGGCAGCCTCTTCGCCGTCACCTCCCATCCCGGCATCCACGACTCGAAGAGCTACGGCGGCACGATCCGCGTCTACTCCACCGACAACTCCGTCACCGTTTCCGGCAACGCCGTCGACAGCGGCCAGTCCGCCAGCGGCGACACCGGCGGCACGATCGACATCCAGTCGAAGGGCGACGCGAACCTCAACGGCGCCGTCCTCCGGGCCATGGGCGACTTCAGCACGAACAACTCCAACCGCGGCGGCGGCGACATCAAGGTCCGCTCCTATTCCGGCAGCGTGATCTGGACCAACGGACTGGGCGACGTCCGCCCCGTCGGCTCCGCGTCCGGCCTCGTGCCCGCCGACCAGGGCACGATCGTCCTCACCGCCTGCGGCACGGTCAACACCACCGGCTCGACCTTCCCGGTCATGGGCACGGCCACCAGCGTCTTTCCGGAAGTCCATACGGGCGTCTGTTCGCCGGCGAGGCCATCCCTTCCGGCCGGATCTCCTCCCTTCGTCACCTGCAACACCCCGCCCGTGGCCAATCCCGCCAGCGCCACGACGAATGAAGACACCGCCGTCACCGTGCACCTGAGCGGCAGCGACGCCGACGGCGATCCCATCACCTTCTCCATCGTCACCCCGCCCGCGCACGGCACGCTCGGCAACGTCGTCTCCACCGGGCCGACCACCGCCGACGTCGTCTACACCCCGGCCCTGAACTACAACGGCAGCGACAGCTTCGTCTTCGAAGCGAACGACGGCCGAGGCGGGACGAACGACAACACCGCTACCATCACGATCGTCCCGGTCAACGATCCGCCGACCTTCCAGCTCGGCGCCAATCAGACCGTCCTCGAGGACTCCGGCCCCCAGACCGTCGCCAACTGGGTGACCGGCATCTCGCCCGGGCCGCCGGACGAGGCGGGGCAGAGCGTCACCTTCACCACCACGAACAACAACCCGTCGCTCTTCAGCGCGCAGCCCTCGGTTGCGCCGAACGGCACGCTCACCTACACGCCGGCGCCGAACGCCTACGGCAGCGCCACCATCACCGTCGTCGCCCACGACAACGGCGGCACCGCCAACGGCGGCAACGACACCTCCGCGCCGCAGACGAGCACCATCACCGTCACGCCCGTCAACGATCCTCCGTCTTTCATTAAGGGAGCAGATCAGGTCGTGAACGAAGACGCCGGCCCGCAGAGCGTCGCCGGTTGGGCCACATCGATCTCCGCCGGCCCGAACGAGGGCTCGCAGACGCTGACGTTCTTCACCTCGAACAACAACAACGCCCTCTTCAGCGCCCAGCCGGCCGTCTCGCCGAGCGGCACGCTGACGTACACGCCGGCGCCGAACGCCAACGGCAGCGCCACCGTCACCATCTATCTGAAGGATGACGGCGGCACCGCCAACGGCGGCGTCGACACCTCGCCGTCGCAGACCTTCACCATCACCGTCAACCCCGTCAACGACCCGCCGTCGTTCACCAGCGGCGGCAACGTGACCGTGCTCGAGGACTCCGGCGCCTACTCCGCGCCGTGGGCCACGAACATCTCCGCCGGACCGCCCGACGAGAGCGGCCAGACTGTGAACTTCAGCACGTCGAACAACAACGCCGCGCTCTTCGCCGTCGCGCCGAGCGTCTCCGCGACCGGCGTGCTGACCTTCACCCCCGCCCCGAACGCCAACGGCAGCGCCACCGTGACCGTCACCCTCTTCGACAACGGCGGCACCGCGAACGGCGGCAACGACACCTCCGCGCCGCAGACCTTCGTCATCACCGTGACGCCGGTCAACGACCCGCCGTCGTTCACCGGCGGCGGCAACGTCACCGTCAACGAGGACTCCGGCGCGTACGCGGCCGCGTGGGCCACGAGCATCAGCGCCGGCCCGGCCAACGAGTCGTCGCAGACCGTGGCCTTCTTCGTCTCCAACAGCAACAACGCCCTCTTCAGCGTGCAGCCCTCGGTCTCACCGAGCGGTGTGCTGACCTTCACGCCGGCCGCGAAC
>Ga0075425_100000814_pt1 | contig 29751 bp, 19 predicted proteins | sample SoiMethybrSBSTD4_FD_75300 | JGI IMG/M metagenome (GOLD analysis project Ga0075425, IMG submission 75300) | Bulk soil microbial communities from a Populus tree surrounding site in Tennessee, USA - Soil MetaG P. TD hybrid SBSTD4 | ecosystem: Environmental > Terrestrial > Soil > Tree plantation... | reverse complement strand
ATGTCCCAGCGGTACGGCGGCACTTCCGTAATGGCGTCCACGCCGCCGCAGACGAGCTTCCAGAATTCCGCAGGTGAATGTACGCCGCCGGGAAAGCGGCAGCCGATTCCAATCACGGCGATTGGCTCGGCGTCCGGCGCGGTCCGCCCGCGCACGATCGGAACGCGCGCGTTGCTCGCCGCCTGCTGAAGCTCGTTCGCCAGCACGTGCGTCGCCAGATACGACTCCAGCTCCGCAATGCTGCCGCAGTCGAAGAGCAGCGTGGCGCTCAGCGGCGTGCCGAGACCGCTCTCGAGAAGATTCCGCAGCTCGAGCGCGGCGAGCGAATCGAGTCCGACGTCGAACAATCTCTGCGCGTCGTCGGTCGACGGCGTGGGAAGTCCGAGAATGCGTGCGACCTGCGCTCGCAGATAGCTGCGCAAGAGATCGCGTCGTTGTTCGGGCGGCGCTGCCCGGAGTTGTTGCAGAAATGCGGGATCGGCCTTCGGCGTGTCGTGCGGCACGGCCTCGAAGCGAACGTCGCGCAGTTCCGCAATGCGCTGCCGCTCGTCATCGTAGAGGTCGATGCTGACCGTCGCGCCGCTCCGCTGCGCGTGCACCCACAGAGTCGCCGGCGGGCGGCGCGCGATCGCGAACCGGCCGATCGCAGCGGGCGTGCGGGCTCCATCTTCGGTGTCCTGCAGCGCCGCTGCCACCTGAAGACACTCCTCGAGAAGCGCGGGATGAAAGCGATACTCGTCCGCATCCGCTTGCGATGACTCCGGCATTCGAACGCGCGCCAGCGCTTCTCGATCACTGATCGCGAGCGTTTGCGGCGCGCATGTTCCGCGCGTCAGAGTGGCTGCTGCATGTCGCGTCCATGTTTCGTCGTGGCTGTGCACGCGAAACGCGAAGCTTCCGTCGCCGGCGCGCTTCAACTCCGTTTGCAGACGTCTGCCGTCGATCGGCGGAGAGTCGTCGAGCGTGAAGTTCTCGATCACCGGCAGCGTGCCGAGCAGACGCTCGCCCGCTGCCAGCGCCATTTCGAGAAATGCCGCGGCGCCGCGAAACATCGCCGGCCCGCTCGATTCGAATCGGATCGTGTCGATCTCGGGTGTGAGCAGCGCGCGGCCGAGAAGTGGGTGGACCGAGATCTCCTCGCGAGACGATCGCGGCGCGACCGGCTCGATCCAGCAGCGCTGCCGCTGAAACGGATACGTCGGCAGCGGAATGCGGCGGCCGGCTCCGAGGGCAGGCCAGTCGACCCGCTCGCCGCGCTCGTATTCGCGAGCGACGCGCAACAGGCGCTCGTGCCATTCCGAGAGCGGCGCGCCGTCATCGCGCTTTCCGCTCGACAACTGTTCGCGCAATGAACGTGCGTCCGTGCCGACGACGGCGAGGCGATGATCGAAATGTGCGCGGCCCGCGCCGGCAGTGAAACAGATATCCGCAATGCGATCGGGGTGCTCGTCGAGAAACGCTTCATAGCGCTTCGACAGCTCGCACAGCGCCGCCGGCGATTTCGCGGAGATCGGCAGGAGATAGTGGCTGCGCGGCTGTACATCGGCACGCTGCACCGGCGGCGCTTCTTCCAGCACGACGTGCGCGTTCGTTCCTCCCATGCCGAAGGAGCTCACGCCCGCGCGGCGCGGTCCGTCCGACTCCCACGGGCGGAGTGCCGTATTGACGTAGAACGGACTGTTGGCGAAGTCGATCGCCTCGTTCGGCTGCGTGAAATGAAGACTCGGCGGCAGCATCTTGTGCCGCATGGCCAGCACGGTCTTGATCAGGCTGGCGATGCCTGCAGCGGCCTGGAGATGTCCGACGTTGCTCTTCACCGATCCGATCGCGCAGGTGCCGTTGTTGCGAGTCGTCCGCCGGAACGCGCGCGTGAGCGCCGCGATCTCGATCGGATCTCCGAGCTGCGTGCCGGTGCCGTGCGTCTCCACGTACGTGATCGTTCCCGCGTCGATGCCGGCGCGCGCGTGGGCGGTGGCAATCACTTCGGCCTGCGCGAGCTCGTTGGGAGCGGTGTAGCCGATCTTGCGATTGCCGTCGTTGTTCATCGCCGCGTCTTTGATGACCGCGAGAATCGTGTCGCCGTCGGCGACTGCGTCTTCGAGGCGTTTGAGTGCGACCATCCCGATGCCGCTGCCGAATACCGTTCCGGCCGCGCGTGCATCGAACGGACGGCAATGGCCGTCAGGCGAGTAGACGTTTCCTTCCTCGTAGAGATATCCGACGTTCTGCGGGAGCATGATGCTCACGCCGCCGGCGAGCGCGAGGTCGCATTGATAGTCGCGCAGGCTGTCGCAGGCGAGGCTGACGGCGACGAGCGACGTCGAGCACGCCGTCTGAACCGCGACGCTCGGCCCCTTGAGATCGAGCGTGTACGACGTGCGCGTCGTCAAATAGTCTTTGTCGTTCGCAATGAGGTTTTGCAGCGGGTGGGCGGCGTTCGAGAAGTCGACGTGATGGTAGAGATGGACCATTAGATAGTGACTGATGGAGCAGCCGCCGAACACGCCCGTGCGCGGCGCCGACGGCCCGGGCGGATAGCCGGCCTTCTCGAGCGTTTCCCACGCCGTTTCGAGAAAGAGGCGGTGCTGCGGATCCATCAGCTCCGCTTCGCGGGCAGTGAGGCCGAAGAACGCCGGATCGAACAGCTCGACGCCGTCGAGCACATAGCCGGCGTTGACGTAATTCGCGCGCCGATGCGTGATCGGATCGGCGGAGATCCGCCGCAGCGTCGCGGCGACTTCTTCGTCGGAGAACCGCGTGCTCGACTCGACGCCGTTGGCGAGATTGCTCCAGAACGCGTCGAGATCGGGCGCGCCGGGCATGCGGCCGCTCATACCGATGACAGCGATGCCCTCGAGTGCTCGCTTCGGATTCACGCGCACCTCTCTCGAACTCAGAACTGCATTTATTTATGTATTGTATCATCGACACCGCTGAGTTCCTGAAAGATGGCAGATAGCGGAACAGCCGTCATCGTGGGCGGCACAGCGCTCGCGTTGCAGTGTGCGCAGCGGCTCGTCGACTGCGGATTTGCGGTGGCGGCGGTGCTCCCGCTCGACGCCGCATTCGATCGCTGGTCCGACGGGGCGGGACTGCGGCGCGCCGGCTCGGTCGAAGAGCTGGAACGGATCGCTCGCGGCGAAACGGTCGATTGGTTGTTTTCGGTCGCGAATTCGTTGGTATTGCCGTCGTCGCTGCTCGAGTGCTGCCGGCGCGGGGCGATCAATTTCCATGACGGACCTCTGCCGCGCTATGCAGGGAGTCACGCGACATTCTGGGCGTTGCTGGCCGGCGAGACGGACTACGGCGTCACGTGGCATCGCATGTCGCCGCGCGTCGATGCGGGCGAGATCCTCGTGCAGGTGCCGGTCGCGATTGCGATGGACGACACGTCGCTCTCGCTCGATCTGAAGTGCCTGCGCGCGGGCGCCGAAGGCTTCGACCTGCTGCTCGATCGGCTGTCATCGGGCGGACGGCCACAAGAGAGCTCCGCACGCACGTTTTTCCCGCGAAAGAAGAGGCCGCGCGGCGCCGGATTTCTGCAATGGGACCGGCCGGCGGAGGAGCTCGCGAGACTCGTCCGCGCTCTCGATTTCGGAGAGTTTTTCAATCCGCTGTGCACGGCGAAAATCGCATTCGGCGATCGCGATGTTCATGTGACGCGCCTCGATGTTCTGCCGGACGCGTCGCTGCATCCGCCCGGCACAGTGATTGCCGTCGAGCCGAATCGCGCTCGCATTGCGACGGCGACAAACGACGTGTGGATCTACGCGTCGGCGTGGACGCCGCGCGTCAATGAACGACTTCCTCTCCTCAACGACGCCGAGCTCACTGCAATCACGCGCGCGCACGAGGAGATTTCTGGCAGTGAACCGTTCTGGCGAGAGCGTTTGCAGCGCCTTCGCATGAGCTCAGACACAACGCGTACTGCGGGCGAGCGCCGCCTGACAGAATGGTCTTCGTCCGAGAATCTTACGCGCGTCATTGCGGCGTTCGCATTCGCGATCGCCCGGCGCAGCGGCGAAACGCGCGTTCAATTCGGATTCGAAGGTCCGGCAGCCGCGCGCGGTCTCGCATCGATCGTACCGTTCGAATTGTCGATCGAACTTCACGAGCCGTTTGAAAATCTCTGTCGCGCCGTAGAGGCGGAACTGGCGCGATTACGGGAGCATCGCACATTCGCGTACGACCTTCTCATGCGCGCGCCGGAGCTGCGTTCGATTTCCGGAAATCACTGGCCGATCTCCTTGCACGTAAATGACGGCCGTTTTCGAATCGCTTTCGATCCTGCGCAATGTTCTGAGGATTTCGTGCGCAGCGTCGTCGAGTGCATTCAGTCTGACGACCCGATGGCTCGATACGATGTCCTGCGCGGTCCCGACGCCGACTATCCGCGGGACCGCTGTGTGCACGAGCTTTTCTCCGAACACGCGCGTATGCGGCCGGACGCGCCCGCGGTCGTATTCGAAGATCGCGTGATGTCTTATGGTGAGCTCGACCGCCGATCGTCGCAGCTTGCGGCGTTCCTCTTTCGCAACGGCATCGGTCCCGGATCGCTGGTCGGCATTCACGTTTCCCGCTCAATCGAAATGCTCGTGATTCTCCTCGGCATCATGAAGTCAGGCGCCGCTTATGTGCCGATGGATCCGATTTACCCGGCGCAGCGCATTGCCGCCATGATCGACGATGCCGCTCTGCCGATGGTGCTCACTGAAGCGTCTCTATCGCGCGCCGCCGGCGATGTGCCTCTGGCGGGATGCCGTCACGGCGATCTGGCCTATGTGATCTATACGTCCGGCTCGACCGGACGCCCCAAAGGGGTTCGCGTCAGTCATCGCGCTCTGACCAATTTACTATGGGCAATGACGCGCGCACTCGATTTCACACCGGCCGGCAAGCTCCTCGCGGTCACGACGATCTGTTTCGATATCGCAGGATTGGAGCTCTATTTGCCGCTGATCAACGGCGGCATCGTCGATATTGCGTCGTCCGGCACCGCCGCAGACGGGGAGACCCTTCGGCGCCGCATTGAACAAAGCCGGCCCACGATGATGCAGGCCACTCCTGCGACCTGGAAAATGCTCGTGCAGGCCGGCTGGACCGGCGAAGCGAATCTGAAAATTCTTTGCGGCGGTGAGGCCTTGCCGCGCGATCTGGCGGATGCATTGACGCAACGCGGGCGCGAAGTCTGGAACCTTTATGGTCCGACGGAAACGACGATCTGGTCGTCCATGAGCCAGGTCTTGCCCGGCAACCCGATTACGATCGGCCGGCCGATCGACAATACGCAGTTCTATTTTCTCGACGAACGATTGCGTCCCGTTCCTCGCGGTTTTCCGGCCGGGCTTTTCATTGGAGGCGACGGCGTCGCCGACGGGTATCTCCATCGGCCGGAGCTGACGTCGGAGCGATTCCTGACTTATCCGCCGAACGGCGCGCGTATTTACCGTACAGGCGACGTGGTCCGGGTGCGCGACGACGACAATGTCGAATACCTCCACCGCGCGGACCGGCAAGTAAAAGTGCACGGCTATCGCATCGAGCCGGGCGAGATCGAATTTGCCATGAGAAAGCATGGGGCGGTCCGCGACGCCGTCTGCATCGTTCGGGAAGATAATCCCGGCGATCCGCGTCTCGTCGCTTATGTGGAATTGCGCGCCGGCGCCCATTTGGCGGAGCCGGATTTTCGCCGCCATCTGAAAACGATTCTGCCCGATTATGCAGTGCCCGCGGCATTCGTCGTGCTGCCGCGAATTCCGCGTACGCCGAACGAGAAAATCGATTACGCGGCGTTGCCCCAACCGGCCGTCGTGCAGAGCCGCGATCTCCCGAATCTCGAGGATCACATTGCCTCGATCTGGTCGGACGTCCTCGGGCGCACCATTCGCGCAACGAACCACACCTTTTTCGAGGCCGGAGGCAACTCGTTGCTGCTCCTCGAGACCGTCCGGCGTCTGCAGGACACGACCGGTTGTCCCATTACATCGACCGACATGTTCGCGAATCCCACAATCCGCGGAATGGCCGCATTTCTCCTCGGAAAATCGACGCCGTCTCGGCCGCCGCGCGAGCGCGCTGCAATGGGCGAGGCCTTGGGCGACCTTCGTCGACGCCGTGTCGCGCTGCGCGCCGGCAGGACCGTCAGCGAACGACAGTAACGTCGGCACTTCGCGTGCCGCGCTCCATTCCCATCGTCTGCAGCAGATATTCGGCGAACGTACGAATGGTGAAGTGATCGATGAACGCCGCCGGAAGCACGGCATAGTCGAGCTCCGCACTGAGCGTGGCGGCGACTTCAATGAGTATCAAAGAGTCGATGCCGAGCTCGAATAAATTCGCCGTCGCCTGTGGTATAGCGTCATCGGAGCCGAGAATCCGTGCAATTTCCTGTTGAATGAAAGAGATGAGTAATTGGGTGCGCTGCGGGTCGCCGGCGCGGTCGACTTGCTCGCGCAATTTCGGCCGGGCCGCGCGGATTGCGATCGCTTGGCGATCGGGAGGATCGATCCAATAACGCTTGCGCTCGAATGGGCGGGCCGGAAGCGGCACGCGTTGCCGCCGTTCGCTTCCATGGAACGCATCCCAATCGAATTCGGCGCCGCCCGCCCAAAGGAGAGCTGCGGTCGCCAGCTCCGCGGGGACAGGCGATGCATCGTGCGGCGTTTCCTCAGCGCGGCCGGTGATGATGCGCCTGCGATCCGCGAGCGCGAGCGTCAATGCGGCGTCGCGTGAATCACGGCAGATCAGGGCCAGGCGATACGGATCGTGGCGGCGTCCAACGGCCAGCGTATAGGCCACGTCGGCAACGTCGAGACTCGAATCGTATCGAAGCCGGCGCGCCAGCTCCTGCGCTGTTTTTTCCAGAGCGGGAGCGGATCGCGCGGACAGCAACAACAGATGTTCTTCGCGAGCGGAGAACGTCGGCACGCGCGCCGGCGGCTCCTCCAGCACGAGGTGAGCATTCGTGCCGCCGATGCCGAACGAGCTCACGCCGGCGCGCCGCGGCGAGCCGTCCGAGATCCACTCCTGCGATTCGGTGGCGACGTAAAAGGGACTCTCCTCGACGGCGATCGCCGGATTCGGACGCTCATAATGGAGACTCGGCACAAGACGTTTGTGTTGCAGCATCAAAATGGTCTTGATCAGGCCGGCCATTCCTGCGGCGACGTCGAGATGTCCGATGTTCGTTTTCACCGAGCCGATGGCGCATCGGGTGCGTCCCTCGACGCCGTCGAACGCGCGCGTCAAGGCCTCGAATTCGATCGGGTCGCCCAGCGGCGTGCCGGTGCCGTGAGCCTCCACATAAGAGATCGTCGCCGGATCGCAGCCGGACATCGCAATGGCCTCGCGGATCGCCGCCGCTTGTCCTTCGACGCTCGGCGCGGTGAAACTGGCTTTGCGCGCGCCGTCATTATTGATTGCGCTTCCGCGAATGACCGCCTGGATCCAATCGCCGTCCGCCAATGCGTCGTCGAGCCGTTTGAGCACGACGACGCCTGCGCCGTTGCCCAATACCGTGCCGGCGGCATTCGCATCGAAGGCGCGGCAATGGCCGTCGGGCGAGAAAATCAGCCCCGGCTGAAACAAATATCCCTCGGCTTGCGGCACTTTGACATGCGCCGCGCCCGCAATGGCCATGTCGCATTCACCGCTCTGTAATGCGAGACAAGCCATATTGACGGCGACGAGCGACGTTGAACAGGCCGTATTCACGCTCACGCTCGGCCCGCGCAGATTCAGCTTGTACGACAGGCGCGTCGTGAGATAGTCCTTGTCGCCGGCCAGCATGAGCCTGTAGCGCTCGACCGGCGATCCCGCGCGATACCGTTCGCCGAGATTGCGCAGGAGATACGTGTTCAATCCCACGCCGGCATAGACGCCGACGGCGCCGCGGAATCGTTCCGGATCGTAGCCGGCATTTTCGAAGGCCTCGACGGCGCATTCGAGAAAAATGCGCTGCTGAGGATCGAGAATCTCGGCCTCGTCGCCGGTAATTCTGAAAAAATCGGCATCGAACGATTCGACGTCGGGAAGAATGGGTCCGGCCTTCACATAAAACGGATCGTCCACTACTTCGGGAGCGACGCCTGCGGCGAGCAGCTCGTCATTCGAGAAGAACGTGATGCTCTCTCTCCCGGCCTCGAGGTTTTCCCAGAAACGCTCGACGTTTGGAGCGCCCGGAAAACGGCACGCCATTCCCACGACGGCGATGTCGGACGAGGAGGTGGTTGGTTGTGCGCTCACCGGATCTCCTACGCCAGCTCGATGCCGAGGTCGGCGGCGACGTCGCGCATGGCGAGGCAACTGCGCGCGGCGGAGCGCGCCGCGTCCTCGCCGGTCTCCAACTCCATGAAAATCGAGATCAGCGCCTCCTCCTGCTGCGCCGGGTCTCCCGAGCCGGCGGCAATTTCGGAGAGGATGGCCTTGAAGCGGCGTTCCACGTCGACGAGATTCGTGGCGCGCGGAAATTTCAGACTGTAACTCGGCCGGGCCAGATCCTTGTTCTTATAGGCGGCACGGAGAAAGCTCGATGCATTGAGCTTGTAGAACATGCAGTTCCAATGGCGAAACGAATAATGATTGAGCAGGGGAAACAACGTACAGTGCGTCTCGAGAGGGGACGACTCGTATAATTCCTTCGCTTTCAGCTCGGCGATCATCCGGTCCGGGTCATATTCGCCGCGCATGGCCACGAACGGGAAGACGATTTTCGGCAGCCGGTCGTCCGGCGCGAACAAGAGCTCTTCGAGCGCGTGCTCCACTTCGCCTCCGGCCACGTCGCGCGCGAACGAGCCATAGAAACCGCGGGCGATCTCGCGCACGTCCGACTGCATCGTCAGAATCTGCTGCGGGTCCGCACAGAAGATGATGTAAGGGATGCGGTGCTCGTATGCGTACAGAATGGCGCGAATCACGAAAAACGTGCGGCAGGAAAGGCAGGGGAACTTCTCGTCGAGATAGTTGCCCGGTTTCGCGGGAGCGCGGTTGAACGCACTCCGGACGACGGCCTTGATGTGATCGTCATCCTGATCGGTCACGAACGTGGCGGGAATCTTCGATTGTGCGAGCCGGATGTTGGCGGCGGCGGCATCGCTCTCGAAAGGGATGGCGAACGTGTACGCGACCACTCGTTTATGGCAGTCGTTGACGAAGTAGTCGAGCAGGTAGGTGCTGTCTTTGCCGCCGCTGAACATCAGCAGGCAGTCGTACTCGCCGTCGGCGTTCGGTCCGCTGTCGCGGAACGTCTCGTACGTCAGGCGGGCATAATGCACGTTGCGCAGGAGCTCGCCGCTGACTTCGAGTCTGCAGAGGCTGCAGACGCCGTCGGCGCCGACGGTCACGCCGGGGTGCGCATCGCCTACAGAACAGATGCTGCAGTACGGCATGCCGTCCCTCCTGAGCTACCAGGCATGTGGAATGCGGGACATTATAACGCGCGCCTCCGGAAGGAACGCCCCATGCAGGAGTGAGCCGATGGGCGTGAAAAACCTCCTGAAGATGGAAACTAAACAGACAAACTTACTGCTTGTCATTTAAACGGAATGATGTATTGTATGCTCGGCCGAATAGGGGCAGCGCAGCGGCGCACGATGAGGAGGTTTCGATGCGAAAAGGGAGAGATCTGAATCACGACCTGGACCGTCTTGTCTCCGCGACGTCGATGTACGCGCGCCAACAGGCCGAGCGCGCGACTTACGGCGACGACGAAGACTACGAGGACGCGAAGCAAGACAGCCATCGCGTCGTCACCGAGGTCCTCGACACGCTGGAGAAGCACCTCGACGAGGACTTCGTGGAACAGTTGGAGCGCGGTGAGTATCCCCGGGTGGCGAGCAATTTCTGCTGGCCGCGCGTTCCGGAGTGGTCCTCGGTCTGGCCGAACTGGTTCAACTACTACAGCGTAAAACGCGGCCGTGTGGCGCCTCGCCGCGCCGTCCGCGCGACAGGAAGGACGCACGATATGCTCGACGAGATTCTCGAAGATTTTCGCACCGATTTCGAGGACCGCCTCCGCAAGGCCCGCCGTGAAGACCGCGCCCTCTCCGAGGCCGAGGTCGACGAGGCATTGCAGGATCTCCGGCAGGATCTGTCGGTCGTCGTCCGCCGATCGCGGCGGAGAGAAGATCGCCGCGAGGAAGAGGAAGAGAGCTACCGCAGGAACCGCACGCAGTAGTCAGGGGCTGCGTTTTTGCGACATCGCTCGTCGCGCGCCACGTCTGCGGCTCCAAGGTCCGGCTCTCGGCGCTCCAACGGGCTACCTGGTCGCCCTAAGCGGAGCCTGCGTCATCCCATCCAGATTCTGTGGCGATGGATCGTCGTCACCTGGTACATCGCCGTCGCACTGACGCAGTGGCTCCTTTCGACGATCACGCGTCGCCGGGGGAAGACGGATCCGCGACCGCGGATCCTCCGCCGGTTTCTCGAGCGCACCGGCGGCACCTGGATCAAGCTCGGACAGATTCTGGCGATGCGGAGTGATTTCCTCCCGCCGGAAATGATCGATGAGCTGTCGCATCTCCTCGATCGCGTTCCTCCGTTTCCATTCGAGATCGCGAAGAAAACCGTCGAGGACGATCTTCACAAACCGCTCGAAGAGCTCTTCGCGGAGTTTCCGACGACGACGATCGCCGCAGCGTCATTCGGCCAGGTCTATCAAGCACGTCTGCATTCCGGGGAAGAGGTGGCCGTCAAAGTGATGCGGCCGGGTCTCGACACCATCATCACCGCCGATTTGATCTCGCTTCGCGTTCTCGCTGCCTTCATCGATACGCTTCGTCTACTCCACAACATCAGCATCAATCGGCAAGTGGACCAGCTCGAGAAAATTCTGCGCGAAGAGATCGACTATTGCTTCGAGGCCGAGAACCTCCAGCGCGCCGTCGAGACGTCCCGCTACGTCCCGACCCTGAAGATCCCTGTCGTCCATCACGAGTTTTCCCGCTCGCACGTGTTGACGATGGAGTTCCTGCACGGGATCTGGATGAACGAGATCCTCGCTGCGATCCGCACACATGATGAGGAGACGCTGCAGGATTTCGAGCGCCGCGGTTTACGACGAAAAACCGTGGCCCGGCGCATGTTCGACATCGGAATGCGCCAACTGTTCGAGATCGGCAGCTTCCACGCCGATCCACATGCAGCGAACATCATCGTGCTCGACGGTAACGTCGTCGGCTATGTCGACTTCGGCATCGTCGGCCAAATGGACCAGGAGCTCGGCGAAGCGCAAAGCCGCTACCTCCAGGCGGTGAAAGACGGGCGCATCGACGATGCCGCGCGCGCGTTGAGCGAAACGGTGGTCGTGCCGGAGAAGCTGCAGAGTCGGCTGCCGGAATTTCGCGCGCACCTCGCCAACCAGGTCCGCGACTGGATTCGGCGTGTCAACGACCCGAACGCGCCGCTGAAAGAGAAGAGCATCGCTCAATTGCTGCTCGACAACATCCAGACGATTCGCGCCTACGGATTCGAGCTGATGGAAAACACGATGCGCTATTACCGCGCGCTGATCATCTCGGACGTCACGGTGCTGGAGCTCGATCCCGAGTTCGACACCGTTCGCGCGCTGCGACGTTACTTTCGCAATCGCCAGATCCGCCGCATGCGCAATCTCGCCACCACTCTCGACATTGGCTGGACCGCCGCCGAGTATTTCGAGCTCTGGTTGTCCGGCCCGCGGCTCGCCGACCAGATGTCGCGCTTCCTCCGCCGCGAGGAGGAAGGATTCGGCGTCGCCGCCGCGCAGTACACCGCCATCTGGCGCAACTCTTCGAAGGGATTGCTGCTGCTGCTCCTCTTCGTGCTTTTTGAAGCCCTCTTCCGCCACACTCCCGACATCGCCAAGATCATCAGGTTTTCGTTCAGCCTCCACTGGTACTGGTTCGCGCCGGTACTGTTCGCGGGCTGGCGGGTCACATCGATCATGGCGCGCTGAGCCGAAGCGACAATTTTGTCGCTATGGGTAGGGACTTCCTCTCGTATGGCACTCCTTAGATATTGAGACGAGGAGGGGCGTATGTCCGAAGATCAGGTTCAGAACGAGCAGCCGGGCGCGGAGGGGCGTTTGCGCGAGCTCGGAATGCAGCTCAAGCAATCCATCGAGTACAAGGAATGGGGCGCGCTCGAGCAGTTGCTCTCCATCCCGAGCGTCTGGGTGATCGACCGCAGCATGCCCGTCTCGGAAGTCGTGACGACGATGCGCGATCTTCTCGGATCGGCCGCCGACATTCAGCTCTCGCTCGAGCGCGTGTTGCAGACGGACATCGGCGCCGACCGCGCAAACGCCAGTCTCGTCGTCCGCATCCTCTGGTCGGAAGCGGAAACGTGGGCCGAGCACGAGGAGCTCGTCGACATGCATCTCGGATTCAAGCGCGAGGGCGACGACTGGGCGTTCTCGTCCCTCGGCTTCACGAAGCCGAATGTACCGCAGGCCGAGCAGGCGGCGGCGCAGGGCGGCGAGGTTCGCAGCGAGTTCGCCGCCGATCCGCAGTATCTCGGCGCGATCGCGGACTTCATGGAGCTCATGGGCGGCATCAAGCGAGGCGATTGGCCGCCGCCGACGTATCTGCGTCCCGCGCCCCGTCCCTGGCCTCCCTCTCCGTATTTCGCGCCGCCTAGCGCTGCAGCAGAGGGCGCGGCGGCCCCGGCGCCGCGGCCGAGTCACGTCATCGTCTACATGCCCGTATTCGTGCCGGCAGACCTCCTCGCCGAGCAACTGCCGAAGTAGACGATGAGCGTGTTCGCGTACACGAGGGGCGCAGCGGCGTTCCCGGCGCCGCCGGACGAACAGGTTCGCCGCGCGATCTGGCCGGTGCAGCTCGCGCGTCAGATCGCGTACTCGCTCTTCGCGCGGCCGATCAGCGCGGGCAATGACACGTACATTCGGGAGTGCCTGAGCGGTCTCGCATCGTTGCGCGGCGGCGCCGCCGTGTCTCGAATTCCGCGCGTTGCGCACGCAGTCGACGGCGTGCTTCACGCTCCGACGCGCGAAGCACTCGAGCATCTCGTGCACGAAGTCGACGCCGTCGGCTACGCGACGTGGTGCAGCGAGGTCGAGCCGCGCGTGCTTCGCTTCGGCCGACTGCGCGGAGCTGTCTTTCGACGACTGCTGTTCGTCGTCGGTCCCGGCATCGGGCTCGGTGACGAGATCGCCGTCCTTCCGTTTCAACGAATGTTGTCGAACGCATTTCCCGACGCCGCCGTGGAGGTGTACACGTCATATCCGGCGCTGTGGCACGCCGCCGCGCCGGGTGTGCGCACGCGAACGCAGGTTCATCGACCCGGCAAAGCGTACGAGCGCATCGAGGAGTTGAACGCGGCCGGCGAGGCGCGAACGACGCTCGCGTCGTTCGTCAACTTCAGCGGACTGGAGATGCTGCTGCCGTATCGCATCGCCGCGATTCCGATGCCCGCGCTCGAGTACGCGGTCGGTATCGGCCGCGTCGATTTCCTTCCGCCCGGCCAGCCGCTCGAGCGAATGATCGCGCTCGATCCCGACGCGCCGAGCATGATTCGCGCACGCGACGCGCTGGCGCTTCATCTCCTCGGCATTCGCGAAGCGCCGCGCGAGACGCCTCGTTCCGCTCCGCGATCGAAGCATCGCGACGAGCTCGTGCTGCTCTTGAATCCGCTCACGTCGAAAGAGATGCCGCTCACGCCGCAGGGATGGGCGAGACTGCTGCGCACCGTGCGCGACGCGCTTCCGCGGCGATGCCGGATGATCGTGCGCGTCTATCCGGGACTCTCGCAGTCCGCGCATGAGATCGCGCGATCCGTGATCGATGCGTGTCGGCACTCGCTGCGCGCGGGCGACGTTCTCGAGCCGCTGGTGCAGCCATTCGATCGCCTGACGTCCGGCAACGCGGTGCGGGCCGTGATGAATGCGCTCGCGGATGCGGATCTGCTGCTCGGCATGGATACGTTCAGCGCACATCTGGCTGCGCGAGTCGGAACGCCGTCGGTGGCGATTTGCCTGACGCGCAATCCGCTTTTCTGGGAGTCCGCGGCCGGCTCGTTCTGGATGAGCGTCGGCGCAGGAATCGATCGCGTTGCGCAGCTTCTCGGCAATGTCGCCGGCGCCGTCATCGGCCGGCCTGCGCCGTTGTTCGAAGGCATCGACGTCGGAACGTGTCGTGAAGCGCTGGCGGCGGAAAGCGTGGCCTCTGCATCGTCGCCCTTCGACGTCGCCGGGAACGCGCAGCGGCGCGCGTTCGCGGCGCTCGACGAGATCTGGAACGCGCTGCATCCCGCGGCGCGCTCGCTGTTCACGATCGTCGATCAGCTTTACGCGTGGCCGTGGATCCGCAGCGAGCTCACGCCGACGACGCCGATCAAGCGCGCGCGTCTCGCCGGCGTGCGTCTCGCCGATTCGATGTGGTTTCGCCTTCTCCGGATGGTGGCGTCATGAGCGCCGTTCAAGATGCCGCTGCGACATGGGATCTTCTCGTCGCGGCGCAACGGCGCCATCAGGAGGAATTCGGCGACGCCGTCAACGACTATCGCCATCGATTCGGCTTCGTGCTCGATGAGGAGATCGACCGCGCCGCCGAGGCGTTGGCCGGCGATGCGCCGTTGCGCGACGTGCTCGCGCCGCTCGCCGCGCACATGCGCGACTATCTGCGCTGGCTTCGCTGGAGCGCGTGGCTGGGAACGCGTCTTCCGCCACCGCTCGACTTGACGTCGCGGCGCGATCAGGTTCGCCACGCCGTCGCCGTTCTCACCTACCTCGGCGCGCGCCTCGTCGATGACGGAATCGACGGACATCTTCACTACAAGAACAAGCGCAACACGCTCGTCGCCGATCTGCTCACGCTGTTTCCGCACTGCGACGAAGCCGCGGCGCGATGTCATTCGGCGCTGGCCGGTTTCTGGATTCTGAACTACGGCCACCGGCGAATGCGCCAGATCGGCGAGACGCGCACGGCCGACACGATCGTGCGGCTCTTCACGACGATTCCGCGCGGCGTCTTCGCCGAATCGGCGAGCGGCACGACCGATCGCTCGGTGTATGACGCCATCGTGCAGCACAAGGCGATCGCGTACGACATGCTGCTGTATCAGTCGATCATCGCGCCGATCGAAGAGGCGCGCCGCACGATTTTGCTGCGCGCCCTCGCGGCGACTTCACTCGTCGCCCAATATCTCAACGACGTCGCCGATCGGAACGACGATGCCGGCCGCGGGCAGCCGAACGTGGTCCTGCAGTGGTTCGATGGTCCGGAAGAAGTCACGCGATGCTGCCTCGATCGCATCAGCGACGCCCTGCGCGGACTCGAGACGCTCGGCCGCGGAGAGCGCGACGCCGTCGCTGCGATCATGGCCGAGGTCTTCGAGAGCGCGCGCACGCTGTGGGGCGACGGGGATCGCGTTTGAGCGTGCGCCCGCCGATCGTCTTCGTGACGTACGCGCGCGCGGCGGCACCGGCACAGATCGGCGTGCTCAAACGCGTCATGCGCCTCGCCCGGCATCTCGTCGGCGAGTACGACATCACGCTGCTGCACTTCGGTTTCCTTCCGGACGATCCGCTCATCGCGGAGACCGTTCCGATGCTGCGCGTGTTGGTCGGTCTGGACGCGAATCCGGCATCGCTCGAGCATTTGCTCGTCGAGCTCGCGCCGCGTTACGTCATCTTCGGCGAGGCTCCGTTGTCCGGCACGTTGCGGCGCGTCCACCGCATCACCGAATCGTGCGGACTGCATCAGGCGGCGATCGACAACTACTACGGAGACATTTCCGTCTCGCAATTCTGCCGCGAGTGGCCGTCGATCGACCGATGGCTGCTGCTTGGTCTCGACGACCGCCGCGCGCGCGGCGGCGACGTGATCGTCGACGTCGTTCCGCCGCTGCTCGATCCGCCGCGCGGTGCCGTGCAGACGCGCAACGGCGTCACGATCCTCGGATATGACTCGGCGACGCTGCGCAGCGGCCTGGAACTGCTCGATCGCTTGCCGCCGTCCACGCCAGCGATCGTCTACACGCTGCCGCCCGAGATCGAAGCGACGTTCGCATGGGTTGCAGCGCGGCGGCGTCCGGTCGCCGTACACGGCTTGCCGACCGATGAGTCGTTGTCGATCGCGCTCGCGCAGTCCGCGCTCGTCATCTGCAAGAACGGATTTCAGCAAATCATCGAGGCGCTGCTCATGGGAGCGCCCGTCGTCGCGCGTCCCTGCGAAGGAGGCGTCGTTCCGGAACTGCTTCCCGCCGACGTAAGGCGATGGGTGCGCTACATCGACGAGCGCGACGACGTGCGCGGTGTTCTTCTCGATGCGAGTTTGTGGGTCGCGTCGCCGGCGCGGCTTCCATGGAGCGTGCTCGCGGAGCGAGGCACCGCCGGCACCGGTTACGCGGCCCAGCGGCTCGCCGGTTTGATCGGATGACCGTGAATGCGCTTCGCGAAGCATTGCGGCACGCTCTCGCATTTCTCGCGGATGCGCAGAAGGCCGACGGCGGATTTCGTCTTGCGTTTTCGTCTTCGCAATCGCTCCAGCGAGCAAGCGACGTCGCATCGCCGTTCGCTGCGGCCATCGTGCTGCTGGCCCTCGATGGCGTTGCCGGCGTTTCGCCGCAACTCCGAGCGCGAGCGATCGCGCACCTGATTTCGAAGCGCGAGAAGAATGGCCTCATCCGCTTCTGCGATTTCCCGATCGAACCCGACTACGACGACATCTGTCTGATTCATTCGCTTCTGCAGGACGCGAACGTCGCGCTCGACTACCGCCGCATCGCCCGCCGCGTCGCCAGCGCGCGAGGCGACGATGACCTGTTCCCGACGTGGGTCGGCAGTGGTTCTCCGCGAGACGTCGATCCGATCGTCAACGTCAATATCGTTCGCTTTCTCGATCGCAACGGCATCGATTGCACGACGACCGTTGCGCGATTGCGAACGATCGTCGCGCAGAAGTGGAACGCGCGCGAAGGGACGCGCTACTACACGCCGCCGGCATCGCTGCCGTGGATGATCTCCACGCTTCCCACCAGGTTGCGCGCACAGCTCGCGGACGGAGATCACAGCGCGCTCTGCGCGAAGCTCGCAACCACGCCGCCGCTGTCGCCGCTCGATCGCGCGATGCGCGTCATCTGCCTGAACCGGCTCGGCGGCGCGGAGCGTCCGCCGATCGCACTACTCGCTCCACTTCTCGACGCTCAACAACGCGACGGCGGCTGGCCCGCCGATGCGTTCTTCTGCGGCGATCGGTTCTGGGGCTCGCGCGAGCTGACGACCGCAGTCGCCGTCAGTGCATTGTCGAGTTGCGACGGTGAATAGGGACGGGCCCGACATTGATGTCCAAAGCGGTAGCGCCGTAGCCCCGTCTCATTGCGTAAGCCGGATCCCCTGCGCAACCGCGAGGAGAATGCGGCGCGGCCGGTCGTTCATCTGGGCCGCGTCGGTGGCAGCAATCCCATCGAGAACGGCGGAAGAATCAGAGAAGGCCGCCGGCTCCTCCGCGACGCGTCGTCGCCAAAACTCCCGAAAGAATGGCACAACCTGCAGGCGGTACATCGTGGGGAACACCGATAGGCGCGCCTGTAAGCCGGGAAGTGCCCGCGCGTGCGAGGCGAGACAGACGTCGACAGGGACGCCGGGTATAACGCTTATGGAGAGGTCGGAGAGCATCGCGACGGGTGATGTTTCTGCGGTATCCGCCGTCTCCGCGTAGATAGCGAGAACAGCAGCGAGCCGTTCGCGCGTGTTGGTCGCGGAGATGAACGAGGCCTCAATGAGCGATGCGCACTGCGACCAGACGAGATGGCCACTCGCCTCGGACGCTGCGCGGCATGCATCGACGAGTGGCTGCGCGGCGGTCGCCGCAGCTTCCGAATGGCCGGTATAAATACGTGCGATCGCCAACACCGAAGGGACGATGCTGAACGAGGTGGCAACGAGTTCACCGTCTGCACCGACCATCACGTCGCGCATCTTCCACTCTTGGGCCATCGCGCGAGCGAGATCAAGCGCATCCACGTACCGGCCGTCGTTGACGAGGTGCGGAAGCGCGGGGATCGCGAGCACGGGACGTAGGTTCGGTAGATGAGCAGTTGCTAATTCAAGCGCTGCGGCGACCCATCGTTCTGCCCGCGCGTCCGCGGCACGATGATCTGCCATCATCGTGAGCGCGAGCAGAACGCCGAACCGGACATCGTCGGTGTATGCGGGCGCTTGGCCCGCAAGATCGATCAGAAACGCGCCGGGTCGCGGCTCGACGTATGGCTTCCCGTCTGCGTCGACCGTTGGCGGTGTTCCGGAGCGCGCCGTGGTCGCGAGGTAACCGCCAACGTAGTGGAACCGGACCGCAAGGCCGCGCCAGCGCGGAGTATCTTCTTCGACGGCGAAGAGCTCCTCGGTCGCGCGATCCCATGCATCGAGTGCTCCATCGCGATCGTCGGCAAACCAAAGCGCGAGTGCGTATTCCGCGCGTGCGACAGCGCCGTCGATCGGGACGCGATCCGCGCTAACGTCAATCACCGCGATCGCATCCCGCGCCCATGTGACACCGTCTGCGAACTCGCCTGCCGCCCCTGCCGCCTGGGCGGCCTTGAGGAGCGTCGTCGAAAGCACGGCGGAGGACATCGGGCGATACCCGAGCGCCGCGCGGAAGGCGACGAAGGATTCCATGTGCGCGCCCGCGTAGAGGAACTGGCTCGCCGCGATTTCATTGAGGAGAAACATCGCGTGCGGGTCGGTGCGCACGAGCGCCGGGACATCGGTCGCGAGCGCGATCGCGGCGCGAAGATCATCCTCGTACTCGCCCTGGATCACGACCCTGCCGCGCCGCGCGGAGGCGAAGAGGAGCGCTGCGCTTTGCGCCACGCTCCACTCTTCGATGCGAGTGAGGATGCGATGGACAGGTGCCCACGCCCGATCGTTCGTGGGCTTCGCGGATTCGTCGAGCCAGAAGCGGTTCGCGAGCGTCACGCAGTTCATCTCGTCGCCGATCACCGCGGATCGGGCGTCGGCGGGAATCAGCGCGAGCGCCGCTAGCCATGCCTCAAGCGCCGCCGCGGTCGTCACGCCTGCAGCCGTGAGTTCGAGCATGAGCCGCCACGTTTCGTCGAGTGCGGCCGGAAACGGCAGACCCCCATATCCGGTCGCGGCAGGACGAAGTGTTGCTGCCGTATGAACGTAGCGAAGCGCGCGATCGGGCGCGCCGCGTCTCATTGCACGCGATTCCGCGAATGCGGCAACGGTCACGGCCCACGCGTCAGTTTCGCTGGCGTCGGCGATGAGGTCGTCGAGATCGAGAAGGAGCGGATCGACGGGGCGGCCATGCTTTCGGCGCGCAGTGATCTGCGTGCTCCGGAGGACGATCCGAAGATCGCGAGGCATCGCGCCAGGAAGCGCGACGCGATCGAAGAGATCGATGATGGACGGCGTCTCGACGCGCGGCAGCTTCCGCGCGAGATCAAGGGCATAGAGGAAGATTGATCCCGCCTTCCCCCACTCCTCCGCGAGAAGGAGGAGCGTCACGGCCTTTGCCGCGTCATGCTCGGCGATCGTTTCCTGGAAGAACAGATGCTCCGCGGCGAGCACGTACGCACCGCGGTCGGCCGGATCGGTAACCATGCCCACGAAGCCCGTTTCATTCACCCAAGCGAGGAGTTCCGAAAACGACAAGCCGAGAAGGTCGATGCGTACGGGCCTTGCCACGCCTCCGGTAGCCTGCGGCTGCGTCGCGAGCTGCGCTATGTACGCGGCGATAGCGCCTTCGAGTTCCGCAATCCTTCGCTCGAGTTCCGCCTCGCGCTCGCGCTCCTCACTCTTCGCGCGCGTCCGCTCGGTCCCTGCACCGAACGCAATCGCGGAGAGTGCCGGCTTTGAGGAGACATTGAGAATCTGCTGGCGGGGAACGAGGATCTTCCATCCATTCTTGGTCCGCTCGATCGGTTCTTGAACGAGTGTCCAATGCGCGATCTCCGTCTGCTCGTTTACGAGGATCACGAGGACGGGAAGGGAGTGCGCGAGCCAGTACGAGAGATGACGCAGGTCGCCACGGAAGAGGAAGCCCGCATCGCTTGCTTCAGCAAAATAGCTTGCGCCGGTCTTAATCTGTGCCGCGAGGAGACGGCCGGTTTCGACGCCCTCCTCGTCGGTCACCTCGATCTGCCCATCGATACCGTAATCAGTACCGGACGCGTCCTGCGGGCGATAGATCCACGAAAGATCGCGATTCACGATCTTTGCGACGATGGCCGTCCCAGCGTTTCCAATGCGATCCGTCGCGCGTCCCGACACGGCTCGATTGTGCACGACGACGGCGCTGCGGCAACACTTCATGAACAACCCCATGCGAAGACAACTGCGAAGAACCCTTGCGCAGCTACCGATAGGTGGTAGTTCTACGGTGTGTGGAGTTGTCCGGCCGTTTTGATAGGTCATCGAGTGAACCGACCGGATCCCTCGTTTTGTCAGTGAAGGACAGAACGGGTTCGTCACGGCGGATCTTTCGTGATCGGTTACGCGGGGAGCGGACCAATCTCCACGATCGGCGCAGGCCCGTGGCCTTCGATCCCCGCTTCAGCTATCACGCGCCGCAGGTATGACTCGTTGCGGCCGAGAACGAGCCGCTCGCTGGCGCGCGCTGCCGCGATGTTCGTTGCGTGCACAATCTCCGCGGGCACGTCCTTGTCGTAGTTGTGCGTACGGTCGGCGTTCGTTCGCATCATGAGGAGCGCCGTGTCCGCGGCGATCGGAAACGTCACGAGTGTTCCCGTCGCGTCCTCGAAGAGGGGATTGTCGGTCGTGATGAACTCCGCTCCGTCGCTGGCGTGGCCGACGATCCAGAAGAGGTCATGCACTCTCGGCATGAGATCGATGCCCGCCTCGACGAGGAGCTTCACGCGCCCGTTGTGGCCGATCGCGACGGTGTACTCCTCGCTCTTCAGCATCTGGAACATGAGCTCCGCATTCGCTTCGGCGCGCTCTGCATCCGAAAGTGGCGCCTTGTCGATGATCTCTTGGAGTTGCGCGGGCGAACGAAGGTGCTCGCGGTCGAACAGTTTCCGCGTCGCCGTTTCGTATTCGTTCAGCCACCGCTCGAAGCGCGGAACACGCGCGGCGAAGTACGCGAGGTACCACGCGAAGCTCTGCCGCTCATCCGCGGTGAGAGCGACACGGGCGCGGAGCTTCTGCGCGATCGGAACCGCCGTGCCATCGATGCGCGCGAAGAACTCTTCGACGCTCGTGTCCTTAACGCCGCCGTCGCGGTAGATCGTGTAGTCGTGGGTGATCGCCGCGACGTTCTTCGGCTGATCGCGGCGAAGCTTGCCCGTCACGCGATCGAAAACAACGATCCGGCCGTCCTGGCAGAAGCCTTCTTGATACGACTGCGGCAAGTGATGGTGAAGCTTCGGCGACGACATCACTCACACAACGCGGGGTCGAATCGGCATCTTTCCCTGCATCGAAATCACACCGGATCAATTGGCGTCATCGAAAACCCACTCTTAAGATTCTCTTAAAATTCGAGGGTTTTCGATGACGCCGCAAAAAGCAACGGCCAGCGTAAGTGCTGGCCGTTGATGGATTTGCGTTGGTTGCGGGGGCAGGATTTGAACCTGCGACCTTTGGGTTATGAGCCCAACGAGCTACCAGACTGCTCCACCCCGCGACAGGTTGGTGGGACCGGCGAGAAGGCGGCGATTATCGTCGTCACTTCTTCTCGCGTCAAGGACCCCCAACAACCTTTCATGCATCTCGTGTATTTCACCTGGCACGCGCGTCGAATACGATCGCGCTCGGTTTGAAGCGCTCTCTCATTCTTCTCATTCTCACCGCGCTCGCGGGGCGGGCGGGTGGGGCGGCGTTGCCGGGGTTTCGCGTCGAGCGCGTCGCGGATGCGCGCGGGTTCGTGAGCTCGATCGCCGTCGACTCGCGCGGCACGATCTACTACACGACGACGAATGGCGGCATCTACGATCTCCACGGGTTGGTCGCGAGCGTTGCGACGGAAGCGATCGGCAATGCGGGCTTGCTCGGGATGGCGCTCCTCGACGATCGCACCGCGGTCGTTCACTACACGCGGCCGAATCAGACGTATGACGTCGTCTCCATCATCGACTTGACGACCGGCAGCGAGACGGTGCTTCACGAATTCGCGGGCGACATCGGCAATCCCGAGCACGGCATCTCGCCGGAGCATCACGGCGGCAATCCGATGGTGGGCGACGACGGCGCGATCTACGTCGGCATCGGCGACTACGGCGCGGTGCAGATCGCGGCGTATCCCGACTGGAACGGCGGCAAAGTCTTTCGCATCGATCGCGACGGAACCACGAAGCAGATCGCGCGCGGATTCCGCAATCCGTTCGATCTTGCTTGGGATCCCAAGCATCAGCAGCTCGTCGTGCCGGACAACGGCGACGCCGTCGACGACGAGATCAACGTCGTCAGCGAGAGCGGCGGATTCTTCGGCTGGCCGTTGACGGCGGGCGCCGAGCCCGCGATCGACGGAGCGGTGCCGCCGGCGTATGTGTTCCCCGAAGTCGTTGCGCCGACCGGCATCACGCGACTGCGCAGCGGCGGGTTTCTCCTCTGCTCCTTCGTCACGCGCGCGCTCTACTTCTTCGACGACGCGAGCGCGCCGCGGCCGATCGCGATTCTGCGCGGCGAGACACCGTCGCTCATCGATGTCGCCGAGGGGCCGAATGGGGACATTTACATTGCGACGGGGGCGACGATCTACCGGCTGCTCACGCCGGCGCGCGGCGACTGCAACGGTGACGGAGTCATCGATTTCGCCGACGTCGGCGCGCTCATGCTCGAGCTTACTGACGGCGATCCGCACGACGTTCATCTTGCGCAAGACGGTAACTACCGTGGTTCGTGGGGTTGCGACGCCGACGGCGACGGACTCATCACGTCACGCGACGTTGGCGCACTCTGGCGTTTGATCACGAATCGCTTCCCGGCCGTCCGCCGCCGCTGAATCGGCACTCGCGATGCATTTCAGTGGGGGATATTTATGGTTAGACGAACACATGCTGCAGCGCTGCTGCTGACCTTTCTTCTGCCGCTCGCGGCCGCTGCGCAGACGAAGATCAAATCCGGATTCAATCTCTTTTCTGCGCAGGATGACGTGAACATCGGCGCGCAGTCGGCGGCGCAAGCGGAACAGCAATTGCCGATTCTGCGCGACGCGTCGGTCGAGAACTACGTCAATCGAATCGGGCAACGGCTCGCTGCGAACGCCGGCGGTCCGCAATTTCGATATCAGTTCAAAGTCGTGAATGCATCCGACATCAACGCGTTCGCCTTGCCGGGCGGATACATCTACGTCAATCGCGGCGTGCTCGATCAGGCGCACAACGAGGGCGAAGTGGCGGGCGTGCTCGCGCACGAGATCTCGCACGTCGCACTGCGCCACGGCACGCACCAGGCGTCGAAGGCGTACGCCGCACAGGCCGGCATCAGCATTCTCGGCGGCATCCTCGGCGGTCACATCGGCGCGAACACGGCGAACATCCTCAACACCGTCGGCGGCATCGGACTCAACGCAATCTTTCTGAAATACAGTCGCGATCTCGAGTCGCAGGCCGACATCCGCGGCGCGCAGATACTCGCCGCGTCGGGATACTCGCCGGCCGACATGGTGAACTTCTTCCACACGCTCGAGCGCGTCGACACGGCGAAGAAAACGAACTGGCTGTCCGATCACCCCGCGCCGCCTGACCGCATCGCGCGTATCCAACGCGAAGCGCAGATGCTGCGGGTGTCGCAGTCGCCGACGACGAACGCCGCCGAGCTGCAGAGCATTCAGGCGCGACTCAACGGATATGGACGCGCCCCTACGAGCGCGCAGATCGCGCAGGGAACGATGACGTCCTCGTCATCGGTGCCGTCGTCGCGTAGCCGAGGAGCGTCGAGTGGGAACATCGGATCGGTCGCGCCACCGTCATCGTCGATGCGCTCGTACACGAGTCCTTCGGGCTTGTATCGCCTCAACGTTCCGGCGAACTGGGAGGTCTATCAGGAAGGATCGACCGGCGTGACGGTCGCACCGCAAGGCGGCATCGGAAACGTGAACGGGCGGACGGAGATCGTCTATGGCGCGGTGATCAATCACTACGATCCATTCAACAACGTCAACGGCAACGCGACGCTGGCTGATGCGACGAACGACTTGCTCGCCGAAGTGCGACGCGATAGTCCGTACTTGCGTGAAGTCGGATCGGAGCAACGCTTCCGACTGAGCGGCGGCACGGCGCTCGCGGCGACGCTGCGCGGACTCAATCCGGCGACGGGAATGAACGAACGCGTCACGGTCGTGACGCGACAGCTCGCGGACGATCATCTCGTCTACCTGCTTTTCATCACGCCCGATCGCGACGCGCAGAACTACAATGGCATTTTGCAGGCGATGGTGAACTCGATGCAGATCGATCCCAATCGCCCGCACGCGGAATGAGCGGCCGCGCACAACAGTTTGTCGGGACGGGAGGAAGGCAGCATGTACGATGAAATGCTCGTAGCGCCGATGCGACAGGAGCTCACGCGCCTCGGCATCGAGGAAGCCAGAACCGCGTCTGCAGTCGACGCGATTCTCGGCGAGAAGAAAGGGACAGTGCTCGTCGTCGTCAACTCCGTCTGCGGTTGCGCGGCCGGCATGGCGCGTCCGGGCGTGGCGATGGCGCTGCGGCACAGCGTCCTTCCGGAGCGGATGATCACGGTGTTCGCAGGCAATGACGTCGAAGCGACCACGCGTGCGCGCCAGTACTTCACGGGTTACCGCCCGTCGTCGCCGTCGATTGCGCTGATGCGCGACGGCGAAGTGGTGAAGATGCTGGAGCGGTGGCAGATCGAGGGACGCGGGCCTCAGGAGATCGCGAAGGAGCTCACCGACGCGTTCGACCAGTACTGCGTCAAACAGGCGGTCTGATCCGCTGCACAACAGTTGGTCACTCGAAGCCCGCCGCATGGCGGGCTTTTTGTTTTACGTCGATGGCATGACGGACTTCGAAGAGCGCGTGCGGCGGATGGCGCGCGAGGCAATGCGCGAGATCGGACGCGACAGCGACGAGATCGCGGACGTGATGGAGCCGCCCGGCGCCGACTTCTGTGTGATCACGTTTCGCGACGAACAAGCGAAGCCGATCGAGATCGCCAAGCCGCTCGGCGCGGGCGAATCGCAGGAGATGGACGAGATCCGCCGCGCCGTGCAGTACCGATTCGGGACGTAGGCCGACGCGTACACTACGGCCGTGCGCGAATTCATCGAGCGTCTCGCGCGGATGGCGGACGATCCGCCGTTCGTCTTTCGCGACACCAGCGAAGACGATGCGCGCGAGTACGTCGCGAAGCAGCGGCGCTTCCGCGGATACGGAACAGACGAGATCGCGCGTGCCGAAGCGTCGCAGGGCTTTCGCTTTCCGCCGCTCTTTCGTGAGTACCTCGAGACGCTCGGGCGCGAGCGCGGCGAGTTGTTCTGCGGCAGCGACGTCGTTGCCATCGATGCGATGGGCGAGGCCCGCGCGCACGCGAAAGAGATTGCGGGAAACGATCTGCCCGCGAGCGCGGTGGTTCTCCTCACGCATCAGGGCTACTCCGTCGTCTACGTGCTCGATGACGACAGCGTGTGGCAGGTCATCGAAGGCGAGACGCCGAAACGAGTGGCTGCATCGATTCGCGATTTCATCGCAGCGGAAGTGTCGCTGATGGAAGACGTGTGGCGATCGCAGCACGAAGACGGCGGCTACTACGTCTCCATCAGCCGCGGAATCGTGTCGATGACGTTTCCCGCCGCGGGCGAACGGCCGTTCGAGAAGCGGTGGTGGCAGATCTTCAACAAGCGTCGCCGCTGCTGAGAGCTCAACGTCTGCGCGATTTCTTTTGCGGAGCGATCGGCATCGGCGCCGTCGCTTCGCGCGGCACGTAGAACGATCGTCCGCGGAAGTTCTCGTCGATCACGAGCCCTTGCTGCAACGACGGGAACGCGCGCTGATCGCAGTCGAGCCGCTCGCACAACCGGCACGTCGTTCCGATCGGCACGGCCGCTTCGAGATTGTCGAGATCGTAGCCCTCGGCATAGACGACGTTGCGCGCGTCGCTCACCGGACATCCGATGCCGACCGCCATCATCGAGTCGCCCGACGCGTACCCGAAGCTCTTGCGGATCGTGCGGGCCACGCAAAAGTACGCCGTGCCGTCGGGCATCTTCGAGAGCTGCGTGCGAATGCGGCCGGGCGTGAGAAACGCCGCGTGCACGTCCCATCGCGGACACGAGCCGGAGAAGCGCGCGAAGCGAATGCCCGTGCCGCTGAATCGCTTCGAGATGTTGCCGGCGATGTCGACGCGCACGAAGTGGAACTGCACGCCCGACTGTCCCGGCCTGCGCAGCGTCGTCAGACGATGACAGACCTGCTCCCAGCTCGCCGTGTAGTGATGCTGCAGCAGCTCGATGTCGTAGCGCACCTCCTGCGCCATCTGCAGGAACTCGTCGTACGGCATCAGCAGCGCCGCCGCGAAATAGTTCGCCAGCGCGATGCGGCAGAGCTTCACCGACTCCGGCTTGGTCAGAAAATTCGACGAGCGCTCGACGATCGCATCGATCGTGCGACCTGCTTCGAGCAGTCCGATCTGATGCGCGATTTGAAACTGCCGTCCCCACGGCGGCAGCGTCTCGGAGAGCGACAGCGTGCGCGTGTCGGGATCGAATCGCCGCACCGCGGTGCGATCGCGGCTGACCGTCGTGAGCTGCACGCGAATGTCGTGCTTGTCGAGCAGATAACGCGTGAGCGCGCGGTAGGTGTCGGAGCGATCGACGTCGATCGCGTTCGCCGCAGCCTCCAGCTCCGGAAAGAAGTTCATGTTGTGCTGAATGACATCCGACACTTCCTCGGACGGAAGATGCGCCGGATCGACTCCCTGAAAGTCGCGCCCGTCGAAGAGCTTCGCCGAGAGTGCCCGCGTCGACTCCACCGACGCCCGATACGCGTGATACAGCGCGAGCACGGCGCGCGCGGCGCCGGCGTTCTCCGCAAGCTCGCGCAGGTCGGCCGTGGTGATGGCGTGCTCTTCGAAGAGCGCGTCTCCGAACACTTCCTGCAGATCGGCGGCGAGGCGCGAGGCGCTGTCGTCCGCGAACGACTCGAGATCCATCTTGAAGATCTGCGCGACGCGGACGAGCAGATGGGCCGGCAGCGGCCGCTGGTTGTGCTCGATGAGATTGAGGTAGCTGGCCGAGATCTCGAGCTTCGAGGCGAGCTCGCTTTGGGTCAGCCCCTCCTTGCGGCGAAGCGCTCTCACCTTGGCTCCGAGTTTGAACTGTGTGTTCATGAGATTGCCCTTCCTGCGTCTGCAACTTTACAACAATTTACATCTTTACAGTAAATTACAGACATTCGCATACACCGTAACTAACAGATGAGCATTAGTTTATTGCTTTTCACGTTGGCAAAGCTCATGCTTTTACAGTAAGACGATGCACACAGTCGAACGTGATGTCGAGATTCTCTCGCCGGAGGCGATGGACTTCCTGGCGGCACTCCAGCGCGAGTTCAATCCGCGTCGTCTCGCGCTTCTCGCCGCACGCGAAGAGCGGAAGAAACGCCTCGACGCCGGCGAGCTGCCCGACTTCCTCCCCGAGACTCGCGAGATCCGCGAGAGCGACTGGACCGTCGCGCCGATTCCGAAGGATCTGCTCGACCGCCGCGTCGAGATCACCGGTCCGGTCGACCGCAAGATGATCATCAACGCGCTCAACTCCGGCGCGAGCGTCTTCATGGCCGACTTCGAAGACGCGAACGCGCCGACGTGGGACAACAACATCGAGGGTCATCTCAACTTGCGCGACGCCGTGCGCCGCACGATCACCTTCGACAGCGGCGCCAAGCAGTACAAGCTCGACGACGAGACCGCGACGCTGCTCGTGCGTCCTCGCGGATGGCATCTCGTCGAGAAGCACCTCATCATCGACAACCAGCCGGTCAGTGCATCGATCTTCGACTTCGCGATGTACTTCTTCCACAACGCGAAAGAGCTGATCGCGCGCGGCACCGGACCGTACTTCTATCTGCCGAAGATGGAGTCGCATCTCGAAGCGCGGCTCTGGAACGACATCTTCGTCCGCGCGCAGCAGCTCCTCGGCGTCCCCAACGGAACGATCCGCGCGACGGTGCTCATCGAGACAATCCTCGCCGCGTTCGAGATGCACGAGATCCTCTACGAGCTGCGCGATCACTCCGCGGGACTCAACTGCGGACGCTGGGACTACATCTTCTCGTTCATCAAGAAGTTCAGAGCGCGCCGCGACTTCATCACGCCCGACCGCGCCTCGATCACGATGGACAAGGCCTTCCTCGCCGCGTACGTCGACCTGCTCATCCAAACCTGTCATCGGCGCGGCATCCACGCCATGGGCGGAATGGCCGCGCAGATTCCGATCAAGAACGATCCCGAAGCAAACGAAGCGGCGATGACGAAAGTGCGCGCCGACAAGCTGCGCGAAGTGCGCGCCGGACACGACGGAACGTGGGTCGCGCATCCGGGACTCGTGCCCATCGCGAAAGAGATCTTCGACGAGCACATGCCGCAGCCGAATCAGATCGATCGCAAACGCGAAGACGTGAAGATCGGCGCCAGCGATCTCGTGAAGCTGCCCGAAGGTCCGATCACCGAGAAAGGGATGCGGCAGAACATCAGCGTCGGCATCCAGTATCTCGAGGCATGGCTCGGCGGATCGGGCGCGGTACCGCTCTTCAATCTGATGGAAGACGCGGCCACGGCGGAGATCTCGCGCACGCAACTCTGGCAGTGGATTCATCACGGCGCGAAGCTCAGCGACGGCCGCATGATCGACCACGCGCTCTACGCGCAGCTTCGTGATGAAGAGCGCCGGTCGATGAGCGGCAGACACACCGACCGCGCCGCGCGCATTTTCGATTCACTCGTGTCGAGCGACACGCTCGCCGACTTTCTGACGATTCCTGCTTACGACGAACTCATCTCGATCGAAGGAGTGAAGTGATGGCCCGACTGAAAGAAGTGCGAGACCCGAAACGCCTCGAACGTGAATGGGAAACGAGCTCGCGATGGAACGGCGTCGTGCGCGACTACACCGCCGACGACGTCGAGCGCCTGCGCGGCTCGATCGACATCCACTACACGTTCGCGGAGATGGGTGCGCAGCGACTCTGGCAGTTGCTCAACAACGAGCCGTTCGTCGGCGCGCTCGGCGCGCTCACCGGCAATCAGGCCATCCAACAGGTTCGCGCCGGACTGAAAGCGATCTACCTCAGCGGATGGCAGGTCGCAGCCGACGCCAATCTCGCCGGCCAGATGTATCCCGATCAGTCGCTCTATCCCGCGAACTCCGTTCCGGCGGTGGTGAAGCGGATCAATCAAGCGCTGCAGCGCGCCGATCAGATCGATCACAGCGAAGGCAAACACGACACGTATTGGTTCGCGCCGATCGTCGCCGATGCCGAAGCAGGCTTCGGCGGCGCGCTCAACGCATTCGAGCTGATGAAGTCGATGATCGAAGCCGGCGCCGCTGCCGTCCATTTCGAAGATCAACTCGCCTCCGAAAAAAAATGCGGACACCTCGGCGGCAAAGTGCTCGTGCCGACATCCGCGTTCATTCGCACGCTCACGGCGGCGCGACTCGCCGCCGACGTCTGCAACGTGCCGACGATCGTCATCGCCCGCACCGACGCCTGCAGCGCGACGCTGCTCACGAGCGACGTCGACGAGCGCGATCAGCCGTTCCTCACCGGCGAGCGGACGAGCGAAGGCTTCTACATGATCCGCAACGGCATCGAGCT
>Ga0075425_100000813_pt1 | contig 29758 bp, 19 predicted proteins | sample SoiMethybrSBSTD4_FD_75300 | JGI IMG/M metagenome (GOLD analysis project Ga0075425, IMG submission 75300) | Bulk soil microbial communities from a Populus tree surrounding site in Tennessee, USA - Soil MetaG P. TD hybrid SBSTD4 | ecosystem: Environmental > Terrestrial > Soil > Tree plantation... | reverse complement strand
GTCACGGGTGGGCCCTTTCTCATCGACCACGACCAGAAGCTCTCGATTCAGACCGGGATCTACTACGACATCGGGACGACGGGCCTCTGGCTCGGAACCAACATCCGGTACGACTCGGGGCTGGTCAGCGGTGCGGCGCCGGGAGACCTCGTGGGCGACCCGGACAACGAGTTCGCCATTCCGTACATCGCCACCGACCACGCCGGGACGGATCTGGACCCGTATCGCATCAAGCCCCGCACGGTGGCGGACTTCTCGGTCGGCGCCGATCTGACGCAGTACCACGTGCCCATCCGCGTCCAGCTGATGGTCTTGAACGCGACCGACGTCAAGAGTGTTTACAACATCCTGTCCACGTTCGGCGGGACGCACGTCATTCCCCCGCGGCGCTTCGCGGCGCGGGTCAGCTTCGTTTTTTAGGCTCGAAATCCGTTCGGCCGGCGCCAGCTCCCTTCGGCGCCGGCCGCTTTTTTCCGAGGCGGCTGGAGGGGATATGAAGCGCGGCACCGTTTGGAAACGCCGGACGGCGGTGCTGGGATCGGCATTCGCCGTCCTCGCGACGCTTCTGAGCTTCGTCCTCGGCCACGGCCGTCCTTCCACCGCCGCCATGACCTTCACGCACCTGGAGGTCGAGCAGGCGCAGCATGAAGTTCTCCCGCATCGTCAGTCCGGCCTCATTTATCACTGGGCCGACGATTCTCCCAACGTCTACGTCACACGCTCGATGTGGGAGGCGCTCTCGGAGGATTCTCGGCAAGAGCTCGGCCGATCCATGGCGATCGCCAAGAATCGCGTGGAGATCACGATCTTCGACGAGACGCTTACGACGAGAATCGCGGTTTGCGCGGCGCAGTCCGGTTGCGTCTCGGCCGGGGGACCGCGCGCCTCGACTCCGCGATAAGATCGCCATTGCCGATGGCGAGCGTGTCCCGCCGCCGCTTCCTTCGCCAGGCGGCTGCCGCCGCTTCCGCGAGTTGTGTGGCGCCGCTGCTGTCCGCGAGCCCCGGAAGACCCATGAGCGATGCGCGCGGAACCGAGGCGATGGAAGATGCGCTGAAGCTCCTGGCCCCGACGGGCCCGGAGTACGCAGGCCGGCTCGCCAACCACGGACCGATGGCCGCGGAAGCTCTCGTCGAGCTCGCGCGGCCGGACGCCGTCGTGCCGTGGGTGGAGCAGTACAGGAAGCGCCTGCGCGATCATCCGGGAGGCACGCGGCCGATCGATCCGAAGAGCTGGCGCGAGGCCCTCGGCGAAAACGACCGGGTGGGCGACTGGATCGTCTACTTCCGGCGCGAGGTCGAGGAGCGGCCGTGGAAGACCATGCTCGCCGATTGGATTCCTCGTCTCTCACCGGGCGTCGTCGCAGCCGCGTTTCACGGAGCGATCCGCACCGCCCACGCGGTCCGCAGCCTCGAAGCGACGGAGACGCCGGCACGGCGACGCGAGCTCGCCGAGGGGCTCGGCTACTGGGCGGCGACGTACAACGCGCTGCCGGAAGCCTCGCCTCCCGTGAAGGTCCCGGCGGGGCGCAGGCCCTCCGACGCGATCGCGTCGGTTCCGCTGCTTCCGCCCGAGCGCCGCATCTCCTACGGAAACATCACCGACCGGCTGTCGCCGCTCGATCAGTTCCCGCCGTTTGCCTCGGTCGCCGACGCCGTGGATTCGTCGGGCGATCCCGACGCGTTTCTCACGAACGTGACCGAGACCTTCGCCGGCGTCTATCTCGCGAGCGTGCCCCCGGGCAGCGTGATCACTTTTCTCCACGGCGTGACCGGACCGACCGCGGTGCGCACGCTCCTCCCGTACGTTTCGCCGGAGGAGCGGCGGCGGCTGGTCCGCTACACGTGGCAGGCGGCCGCCTCGTTTCTGTCCTCGAGCGGCGGCAAGACCTCACCGCGCATCTCCGACGAAAAACTGCCCTCGCGCGACGAGCTCGCCGATCGCGCCCTCGCGACGGACGACGAGCACGCCATCAAGTTCACCGAGGCCTGCTTCCGCGAATACGCGCGCAACCCGAAGCCCGTCTACATCCTCGCCGCCCGCGACGGCGTCGCGCGGCTGGGCTGACCATAACCGGGCGTTGGCCCGGGCATGACCTCCCGACACCGAACGGGAGTATGCTGGTTTCCCTTTTCGGGTTGGCACTGTGGCTCCGGTCGGCGAGTCGGGGACTCGCTTCCGCTCAGGCCCGGTCCGACACCTCTGCCGGACCCACCGATTCCTGCGTGCCCTCTCCGCCGCGGAGCCCAGAAGGAGAGGCCCATGAGCGCTCCGCGAGCTCTTCGAGTCGGTCTCGGTGGAAGCCTCTTGTTTCTCATCGCCTCGTGGCTGGTCGCCGACGTCGGCGCCTCCGGCAACATCGATCGCCCGCCGGGAGGAGGCGGGCCTCTCTGCTACCAGATCGGCGCCTCGCAGACTTCGCCTGACGGAGCGCACTTCTGGCTGAAGGTCTGCAACAACGGGTCCAAGGCGATCGAGATCGTCATCTGCGCAATGCTGAACCTGAAGAAGCCGGTCGTTCCCGACGCGGACTTCAAGATCCGGAAGAACTTCAACAGGATCACCAAGCCCTGGGAGTGCATTTCCGCTCCCGATCCCGCCGGAAGCAGGCCGAACGCCCACCTCGGCTGCCGGCTCGTCACGATCCCGGCCGACGGAAAGCTCAAAGATGTCTTCAACGAGACCGTGACATTCAGCACGAAGTTCAAGAAGGACGAGCTGGGATCGGTCTACTTCGATCTCCTCTTTCCGTGCCCGGTCGACCAGTCGTGCAAGCAAATCAAGGGAAAAGACAAGTTCCTCACGCCGCAGAACCCGAACGACCGCCAGGATTGGGTCAACACCTGGGCGGGCGTAGGCGACTACCTTCCCTTGACGGAGACGCCCACGCCGACACCGACGCCGCTCCCGACATCCACCCCCACGACGTTGCCGACCGGAGCGCCGAGTCTGACCCCCACGCCGAGCGCTTCCCCCAACCCGACGCCGACGACGCCGACCGCGCGCCTCTCGCGGCCGGTGAGAAAAGCGGCGCAGGCGACAGGGTCTCTCGTCGCCGCGAAGGATTGGCCGACCGGCAACTGGGTCACGATGGAGAAGGACAACACCGAATTCTTCCCGGCGCGGCTGAAAGGAGTCGTGAGCGGTGCGCCGGCCGGATCGGCGATCGACTTCCATTTCGGGCTGACACCAGGCGGCCACTACGTCGTCCCGGCGGATCCGCTCCATCCTCCGTGCGGCGGCGCCGACGTCGCGATCGACGAGCCCTTCGTCATTCCTCCGATGTCCGTTTCGATGGAGGAAGACGGGATTCGGACCGAGCTGCCAGCGGGAGCGTGTGGGAGCGTCCCGGAAGGCTTCGTCTCCCAGTTCCATGGCGCGGTCACTGCGGAGCCTGGAGCGCCGATCTACGACCCCGGCGAGTTCATGTACGGCGTCGACGAGATCTTCGTCCGCGACACCGTCCCGCCGGTCATCGAATCGGTCCATGTCCGGCCGTTCTTCAACTACCTGGAGGCCCGCGTGAAGGCCACCGACGTTACGACGCGGGCTCTCGGCGCGACACTCGTCACGGGGACCGGAGCTTCCGAGGTGCAAACGCTCCTGAACTTCGCCAACCCGCCGTCGAATGACGGTAAGACGCGATTCCTCGATTTCATCGGACCGCTACCCTCGGGGACTCCGCTCCCATACCGGATCGACGTCTACGACGAGGTGAGTAACGTCACTTCAACGGATCCGTCGTCCATCCTGCTCGGGACGCCTCCGAACGTACGCGGCCTCGCCTGCATCCTCTCGCTCGAGCAACAGACCGTTCAGGCCCGGCTGTCGAAGGGGATCACCGAGTCCCTGACGCAGAAGCTCGAGAAGGCAGCGGAGAACGCGGCGGCGGGGAAGAAGGACAAGGCGATCCAACGGCTCGAGGCGTATCGTGACGAGCTCGCGCGCCACGGGGAGGTCGATCCCGACGTGGCCGCGGAGCTGGATCAGCGGGCGCGGGACTGCATCGCCGAGCTGGGAGGATGAGCGGCTAGCGCAGTCCGGTCGCGAGGTAGAGATCGCCGAGGATGCGGCGGTAGGAGTAGACGCACGCGCGGCCGTCGGGGGTCACGACCGCGGGTCCCGCCTGATCGACGCCGGCGGCATCGGGAGGTTCGAAGCGCCGATACGGAGTTCGTTTCCCCGTGCGGATATCCAGGATCTCGATGACGCCTGGAAGAGCCGACAGGCGTGTCACGTACACAGACTGTCCGTCGGCCGTCCATTCGAGCGGCAGCTCCTCGGAATGGAGTCCGGGGATCGAACGCGGTTCGCCCGAGCCGGTCGGGTAGATGGCGTGCAGGCCGTCGGCTCCTCGTGCGATGACTGACTTGCCGTCGTGCGAAAGACCGTGCGAGATCATCGTGGTTCCCTCGGGTGTGATCGGACGGGGAGGCCCGCCCGCGACGTCCTGGAGGAAGAGACGATTCGCGTGGCCGGGCTCGGCGCCGGAGATCACGGCGCTCCGGCCGTCCGGCATCCAGTTCGCCCACTGGCAGGTGATCGCGAGAGGAACGCTCTTCGTCTCCCCGGCTCCCGTGGGTATCAGCAGCATCGTCCGGCGGTCGGGCAGGGAGCAGGCCAAAGCCCACGCGCCGTCCGGAGAGATTTCGAAACCCTCCCCCTCGCCGATGCGAACGGCCGGTGAGCCGTCCAGCTTCCGGATGTATATGCTTCGAGGATTGCGCTGATGTTCGTTGAAGAGGACGTTCACGCCGTCCGGAGAGATGTCCGCGGGGAACGACCAGTTGAGGCCGGTGAGGTTGCGCGGATTCGGATCGCCGGCGGCGAAGCCGACCATCTCGCGTCGGCCCGACGTCTCGTCGAAAAGGACACGGCCGTCGCGGCCGACGTCCTGAAGATTCGCAAGGGGCGAGGGCCACACGTCCCGGATCCTCCCGGACAGCGACACGGCCGAAATTCCGTCGAACCAGAGCTCCCGGCCGTCGGGCGACCACGCAAGGCCACCGCCTCCCGGAACCAGCGGGCCGTCGAAGACCCGCTTCCCGTTTGCATCGACGATCCGCACATTTCCGTCGTTGTTGCCACGTTGCGGGCAGTCAATGAACGCGACGTAGCGGCTGTCCGGCGAGACGCGCAGGGTGAGAACCCAACCCGGAGCCTCGTACAAGACCTTGCCGATCGGATACTCGACGCGACTGCGGTTGCCCGCGACGCGGGCGACCGCGAGCTCCTTGCCGTCGGGCGACCAGTCCGCGTCCTGCACGCCCTCGAGGATCGGTCGCGGCGCGCCGCCGGCAAGGGGTACACGCGCGAGCGTGCCGGTGGCTTCGTAGCCGACGACGTAATGGCGGTCGAGCGCGACCGCCAGCTCTCCGGCCGACGACACCGCGAGGAGCGACGCTCCGCTCAATCCGAGCGACCGCGATTCGGCGCTTTCGGGCCGCGTCGTGTACACCTCGAGCGGCCGCCCGTCCCACGAGGCGCTGTAGACGATCGTCTGTCCATCCGGCGCGAAGCGGGCCGTCGAGATCCATCCGCGCTGAAAGCTCAGGCGCTGAAACTGAACCGGCGGCGCGGCCTTTGTGAGAAGCCCGCGGCTCGCCAGGCCGGCCGCCGCGCCGACGAGCAGGGCCGCCGCCGCGGGGAGGAGCCAGCCGCGGCGCTTCACCTTGACGGGCTCGGTAGGCTCGAGGCCGCCGGAGGCGGACGTCTCCGAGAGGTGGTCGCGCACACTGCGCAGGTCGCGGGCGAGGTCCTTCGTGGATGCGTAGCGCTCCTCGGGATCCTTCGACAGTAGGCGCTCGACGATCCATCGCACGGGTGCCGGCGACTTCGGGGCGGCCTGCGTCAGCGGCTCGGGTTCTTCGCGGATGATCGCGACCAGCGTTTCCGCTCCCGTCTTCCTCTGAAACGCCCGCTTGCCGGTGGCCATCTCGTAAAGGATCGCGCCCAGCGTGAACTGGTCGGATCGGTAATCCACACTCTGCCCACTGGCCTGCTCGGGCGACATGTAGCCGGCCGTTCCCATCACGGTGCCCGGCGTCGTCGGCGCCGCCACCGCAGTCGGGAGCACTGAGGCGTCCTGCGTCACCGGCTCGATCAGCTTGGCCAGGCCGAAGTCGAGGATCTTGACGAAGCCGTCCTTCGAGACCATCAGGTTCTCCGGCTTCAGGTCTCGGTGGACGATACCGGCGCCGTGCGCCTTCGCCAGGCCCTCCGCAGTCTGGGTCGCGACGTCGAGCAGTCTCCGCATAGGCAGCGGCTCGCCGGAGGCGACCAGCTCGCGCAGCGTCTTGCCCTCGACGAGCTCCATGGCGATGAAGACGGTGCCGTCGGAGGAGCCGACGTCGTAGATCGTCAGGATGTTGGGGTGGTTCAAGGCCGAGGCCGAGCGAGCCTCCTGCTCGAAGCGCAGGCGGCGGTCTGGATCGGACGCTGCTGCCGAAGGCAGCACCTTGATGGCCACTTCGCGCGACAGCCGCGTGTCCCGCGCCCGGTACACCTCGCCCATCCCGCCGGCTCCGAGGGGGCCGACGATCTCATAGACGCCGAGGCGACTGCCGGCGGCGAAGCTCACTCCGGCCCCGTCACGAGAAACAGCTCATCGAGCTGACGCCGGTACGAGTAGATGTAGGACTTCCCGTCGGCGGCGATGTAGATCGGTCCGATCGTCAGGACACCCGCCGGGTCGGGCGGGACGATCTCCTTCCAGAGACGCCGTGCCCCGGTCGCGACGTCGCAAAGCTCGACGCGGGCCGGCATGGAGGGGCGTCCCACGTACACCGACCGTGCGTCCGCAGTCCAACCCCACACGGCCTCGCCCGGTTGGGTTCCGGGAAGGGGCGTCATCGGCGTCTGGCCGTCCATGGCCGCCAGGTAGATCTTGCCGTCCGAGCTTCGCAGCGCGATTGCGCGCCCATCGGGCCTGATGGCCTTCCCTCCGCCGATCGCGAGGCCGAAGCCCTCGGGCGTGATCGGCCGTGCGCGCGGGTCGTCGAGCCCCTGCAAATAGAGCCGGCCCGCGCGGCCGGGCTCGTTGGCCCAGACCAGTATCCGCTTGCCGTCGGGGAGGAACTGGGCCCATTGGATCGTCAGGTTGGACTTGGCCAGCTTGCGCGGGGTGCCGGCGGCCGTCGGGATCAGCGTCAGCTCGTCCGCATCCGGATTGACCGTCAGCGCCCAGCGCCCGTCGGGCGACAGGTCCAGGCCCTTCGCCTTCCCGAGAAGCACCGCCGGGGAGCCGTCCGTCTTTCTCACGTAGCAGAGATAGTCGGCGCGCGGCCGGTTCTGTTCGTCGAAGAGCACCGTCTTCCCGTCGTCGGAGAGTGAGTTCGGAAACGACCAGTCGAGCCAGGTGAGGTTGCGCTCCCGCTCCTCGCCCGGCGCGAGCCCGACGATCTCCCGGCGCCAGTTGTAGTGCCGGGCGAGCAGGGTTCCGTCCGGACCCATGTCCTCGGGGACGAAGGCGACGCCGAGATGGCGCGGCGCGCGCACCTTGCCCGACCGAGAGATGCGCGCCACCGCGGAGGCCCCTCTCGACCCGATGAGCTCTCCCGACCGCGACCAGACGAGGTTCGAGGTTCCGCCGCTGAACGGACCCTCGGTGCGCCGCTTCGTGGCCAGCTCCACGATGACGACCCGGCCGGCGTTCTCCCCGCGCTCCGCGTGGTCGTAGAACGCGACGCGCTTCCCGTCGGGCGACAGGCGGACGTGGCTGATCCAGCCGGAGCTCTCCGCCACCACGTTGCCGATGGGGTACTCCAGCCGGGCGCGCGCCCCCGAGTGGTTGACGATCGCGAGCTCCTTGCCGTCGGGCGACCAGTCGGCGTCCTGGACGTTCTCGGCGAGCTCGCGCGGCGCGCCGCCGGCGAGGGGGACGCGCGCCAGCGTTCCGATCCCCTCCCAGCCCACGAAAAGACGCCAGTTCAGGCCGATGGCAAGCTCTCCGGTGCTCGACGTCGCGAAGAGGTTCGCGGGTGGGAGCCCGAGCGACTTCGACTCGGGACTCTCGGGATTCGTCGAGAAGATCTCTGTCGGCGCGCCGTCCCAGGACGCCGCGTAGACGACCGTCTTGCCGTCCTGGGCGAAGCGCGCGGTTCCGATCGCCCCGCGGCGGAACGTGATCTTCTGGAATCGCAGCGGCGGCGGCGCGAAGAGGTCGAGCTTCCGGATCGCGAGCGCGGCGGCCGCGGCGCCGACGAGGAGCGCGATGGCCGTGGGGAACAGCCATCCGCGGCGCCGTGCCTTCGCGGGCTCGGCCGGCTCGATCGAGCCCGAGGCCGACGTCTCGGACAGATGATCACGGAGGCTCTTCAAGTCCCGCGCGAGGTCCTTGGTTGACGCGTAGCGCTCCTCGGGATCCTTGGCGAGGCAGCGCTCCACGATCCAGCGGACCGGGGCGGGGGCCTTCGGGGCCGCCTGTGCCAACGACTCCGGTTCTTCGCGAATGATCGCCACGAGTGTCTCCGCGCCCGTCTTCCTTTGAAACGCCCGCTTGCCGGTAGCCATCTCGTAGACGATGGAACCCAGGGTGAACTGGTCGGAGCGAAAATCCACGCTCTGCCCGGACGCCTGCTCGGGCGACATGTAGCCCGCCGTTCCCATCACCGTGCCTGGCTGGGTCGGCGAGGCGACTGCCGTGGGAAGGACCGAAGCTTCCTGCGACACCGGCTCGGTCAGCTTGGCCAGGCCGAAGTCGAGGATCTTGACGAACCCGTCCCTGGAGACCATCAGGTTCTCGGGCTTTAAGTCCCGATGCACGATGCCCGCGGAGTGGGCCTTGGCCAGGCCCTCGGCCGTCTGCGTCGCGACGTCGAGAAGCTTCCGCGTCGGAAGCGCTTCGCCGGAAGCCACCAGTTCGCGCAGCGTCTTTCCCTCCACCAACTCCATCGCGATGTAGACGGTCCCGTCGGTCGTGCCGATGTCGTAGATCGTCAGGATGTTGGGATGGTTCAGGGCCGAGGCCGAGCGGGCCTCCTGCTCGAAGCGCTGGCGCCGGCCGGGATCCGACGCCGTTTCGTCGGGCAGGACCTTGATCGCGATCTCCCGCCCGAGCTTCGTGTCGCGGGCCCGGTACACCTCTCCCATCCCGCCCGCGCCGATGGGCGCGACGATCTCGTAGGAGCCCAGACGAGAGCCCGCCGCCAGAGTCATGAAGAGGCAACGGATTCTATGTCGCGGCGAGGAGATAATCGGCGGCCGGGAGGGACGCGTGCTCGACCGCACGATCTCTCACTACCGCGTCGAAAGGCGCCTCGGGGCGGGCGGAATGGGCGAGGTCTTCCTCGCACGCGATCTCGCCCTGGGCCGGATGGCCGCGGTCAAGGTCCTCTCTCCGTCCCTGACGGCGGACTCCCGCGCGAGACTCTTCCGCGAGGCGCAGGCCTGCGCGCGCCTGCAGCATCCGGCGATCGCGACGTTCTTCGAGGCCGGAGAGGTCGACGGACTGGCGTTTCTCGCCATGGAGTTCGTCGAAGGCGAGACCCTCCGTGACCGCCTGCGGCACGGTCCTCTGCCGTTCCCGCAGGCTTTGTCCATCGCCGGCGCTCTGCTCGAGGCCCTCGGCCACGCGCACGCCGCGGGCGTCCTGCATCGCGACATCAAGCCGGAGAACGTGATGGTCACGGGAGACAACCTCGGCAAGCTGCTCGACTTCGGCATCGCGAGGCTCCAGGACGGCGTCGTGGAGAGCGAAGCGGCCACCGAAATCGGATTGACCCAGCCGGGCGCCGTCATCGGAACCATCGGCTACATGTCGCCGGAACAGTTGAAGGGAGAGCCGCTCGACGAAAGGACGGACGTCTTCTCCTTCGGCGCCGTTCTCTACGAGATGCTCGCGGGCCGACCCGCGTTCCCGGGCGACAGCGCCGCGTCGCGGATCGCCGCGATCCTGTCGGCGGAATCGCCACTCCCACCCGCCGATGGACTGACGGCCGAGGCCACGGGCGTCGTGGCCCGTGCGCTCGCCCGCGATCGCGAGCGCCGCTATTCTTCGGCCGCGGCGTTTCTGTCGGATCTGCGCGCGCTCGCCTCCGGGGATCTGCGCGTTTCGCTGCCCGACACGCTCGCGATCGTCGATTTTCGAAACCTTTCCGCGAGCGCCGACGACGACTGGATCGGCAGCGGATTCGCCGAGAGTCTCTCGGCCGATCTCGCCCGCGTGCCGGGCGTGTCCCTGGTTCCGAGGGAGAAGGTCCTGAAGGCGCGGGCCGGCGCCGAGGAAGGTTCGGCTCTCGGCCGGATCCTGGGCTGCCGGTGGGTCCTCTCGGGGGCCTACCAGCGCGTCGGCAAGCGGCTCCGCGTGACGGCGCTCTTGACCGACGGTGTGACCGGAGACCTGGTGTTCTCGGAGAAGCTCGACGGCGAGCTCGACGAGATCTTCACGCTCCAGGACCGCCTGTCGGCGCTCGCGTCGGAGCGGCTGCGCGGGGAAGATGCGTCCCGGGAGGTGCGTCCCGCTCCGCGCATCGACGTTTTCGAGCGCCACGCTCGCGGCCGCCGATTCTTCCACCGGCTCGAGAAGGGCACGATGGACCAGGCGCGGATCCTCTTCGAAGAGGCGGTCGGCGTCGACCCTTCCTACGCGCCGGCGCTGGCGGGCCTTTCGGCCGTCCACGCGATGCGCTTCCCGTTTCAGACGGATCCGCGCGAACTCGAGATCTCGGAGAGCTACGCGCGGCGCGCGATCGCCAGCGATCCCGGGCTGGCCGAGCCGCGGCTCTGGCTGGGCTACAGCCTCACACGCCTGGGCCGCCACGACGAGGGATTCGAGCAGGAAAAGAGAGCCATGGAGCTGGATCCCGCGAGCGCCTACGCTCCCTACTTCGCGGCGCTCTGCCGCTTCCAGACAGGCCAAAAAGAAGAGGCTCTGCGCCTGTTCCAGCGGGCCGTCGAGCTCGATCCGCGCCACGGGTTGGCCATGCTCGCCCTGGGATGGACACACCTGGAGCTGAGTCACCTCCCCGAAGCGCGGTGGTGCCTGGAGAGATGCGTTGCGCTGGAGGGGGAGGCGCAGATGGGGCCGACTGCGGGCGTCGGGGGCTATCTCGGGGAATGCCTGCGCCGTTCCGGCGATCTCTCCGGCGCGCGCGCCGCCTGCCTCCAGGGTCTCGAAGCGGTCGAGCGCTCCGATTTCATGTATCGCGACACTTTTCGGGGCGTCTGCCTCTGCGTGCTCGGGCGCAGCGCCCTGGCGGAGGGCGACACCGCGGCGGCGCAGGCCGCGTTCACACAGGCGGTGGCGCACCTGCGCGGCCGGCCGCGAGCGCTCGGCGGCGGCCAGCTCCTCGTCCAGGCGCTGGCGGGCCTCGCGCGCTCGGAGAAGAAGGAAGAAATCCTGGACCAGGCGTGCGATCTTTTCGCTCGCCGCGACGGTCACGACTTCTCGCTGATGTGGGCGTGCACCGACGACGTCACGCTGCTCGAGCTCTCGCGCGCCGCGGCATCCTTCAGCAAGACCGACGAAGCGGCGGAGCTCCGGCACAGGGCTCTCGCGGCGGGGTCCAGTGAGGCGAGTGGTCCGGTCTAAGGAACCTCGGTGTCCCGCTTACGGTAGAAGCCGCTCGGCGATGTGCGCCGCGTGCTGCCGCAGCTCTGCCACGGCCGTCGCTTCCCAGAACTTGGCCTTCAGGAGCGGTCCCACCAGATACAGCGTCTCGGACGGCCGGCCGTGGTTGTCGAGGAGGGCGAGCTCGTCGGAGACTTCGAGCCCGAGGCTCAGCAGATCCGGCGCCACGAGCCCGCGTTTGCAGAGCGCGTCGAGAAGCCGGTCGCCAAGGTGCCGCACGTCGCTCGACGGGCCCGTGCAGTTGACGACGCGCTCGACGAAGAGGGCCTCGGCGCTCGACGTCCCGCGCGGCCGGATGAGAACCCGGACGCCGTCGCGCGTCGTTTCGTAGCGAAGGACTCGCGCCGCGCGGATCTGCAGCTCGCCGGCTTCCCGCATCCGGTCGATCGCCGCGCGGGTCGCCGGAGCCGCGCGATGCCGGTGCACGTCCCAGTAGGGACGCACGTGCCGGAGAAAGCGCGAACGCTCCGCGACGTCCATCTCCTCCCAGATGCCGGCGGTCGCCGGGCGCAGCGCGCCGACGGCACCGTGCCAGTTTCCGTTGAGGGACTTCGTCGCGCGCCGCACCGCGCGGACCAGGCCGCGCGCGGTCAGCGGCGGGTCGACGAGCTCCGCCGGCGGATGCGGCCCGATTTTCGCGGGAGTGTGCGGGTGGGGAAGCTGCCCGTGGCGCGAGACCGCTCGCAGAGGCAGTTTGACTCCGCGGCCAGCCAGGTCCAGTGCGATGTCGAGCGCGGTCAGGCCCGTGCCCAGCATGAGAACCGATTCTCCGGGTTGGATGACGTCGAGCGAGCCGCGGATCCAAGGATCGCGAACGTAGCGCTCCGAGGAGTAGAAGTCGGCGCCCTCGGCCGGCGGGTTCGCCGGCGAGTAGTTTCCAAGCGCCAGCACGACGCGGTCGACCCGACGCTTCGAGCCGTCGGCGAAAGTCAGGCAAGCCCCGCCCCCGTCGGCCTCGATGTCGAGCACTTCTCCGACGACGCGCTCGAGCACTCCGGCTTTCGCCATGCCTTCCGCCTCGCGGAGCAGGAACTCCATGTACTCGCCGTAGATACGCCTCGAGACGTGGGTGTCGGCCGTGATCGCGGGATCGCGTCCCTTCGCCCAGCGGAGAAAGTGTTCGGGATCGTCGGGGAGGCCGCTCATCCCCCCGGCCGGGACGTTCAAGACGTGCGTTTCGATGCGCGTGCGGTAGGCCACTCCCCGGCCCACAGGTCCGAATCGGTTGACGAGCGTGACGTGGACGGGACGCCCGCGGCGCAGCAGCTGCGCGGCCACGGCGACGCCGCTGAAACCCCCGCCGACGACGGCGATCGAGGGAGGGGCGGCGGGTTCGCCCGGGCGGACGAGTCTCAAGGGTCCGCTCATGGGCGGAGAATCAGCACGTCGGCGGTCCCGCACTCATCGGGACGGCATCACCGGTTCGGCGAAACAGGGATTGGCCGTATTCGAGCAAACCCTTGGCATCCTCCTCCCGACCGCACTTTATATGGAAGCTGAGGCTATCGATGTGAAGCCTGGGCGAGCGGAGCCCGAATCCGCAGGCGCGACACGTGCATAATTGCCGGTTCCATGGCACGCACGCCCGACGGCCCGACCCAGCGCGAACGCGCCGAGGCGCTCCAGGAGCTCCTCGCCGAGCGGATCCTCGTCCTCGACGGGGCGACGGGGACCTGGCTGCAGGGGCAGAACCTGACCGCCGAGGACTTCGGCGGCTCGGACCTGGAGGGCTGCAACGAGAACCTGGTCCTGACGCGGCCGGACGTGATCACGCGGATGCACAGGGACTACCTTGCCGCCGGCGCCGACATGGTCGAGACGGACACTTTCGGCGGGACGCCTCTGGTTCTCGCCGAGTACGGCCTGGCCGACAAAGCGATCGAGATCAATCGCTGCGCCGCGGAGATCGCACGGGAGGCCGCGGCCGCGGCGTCGGCGCCCGGGCGCCTGCGCTTCGTGGCGGGCTCGATGGGTCCGACGACCAAGGCGATGACCGTGACCGGCGGCGTCACCTTCGATGACCTGGTCGTCCACTACCGCACTCAGGCGATCGGCCTCTTGACGGGCGGCGCGGACGTCCTCCTCCTGGAGACCACGCAGGACACGCGCAACCTCAAGGCGGGCCTGATCGGTGTCGAGCAGGCCTTCGCGGAGGTCGGCTGGCGCGTGCCGATCATGGCCTCGGTCACCATCGAGCCGATGGGGACGATGCTGGCGGGCCAGGCGATCGACGCGCTGTACGCGTCGCTCATGCACGCGCCGCTGCTCTCGATCGGCTTGAACTGCGCGACGGGTCCCGAGTTCATGACCGACCACGTGCGCAGCCTTTCCGCTCTTGCGAAGACCCGGACCTCCTGTTATCCCAACGCCGGCCTGCCGGACGTGGACGGCAAGTACGCCGAAACGCCGGAGAAGCTGGCGCGGGAGCTGACCCGCTTCATGGACGAGGGCTGGCTCAACATCGTAGGCGGCTGTTGCGGCACCACACCGGCGCACATCCGGTTGCTTTCGGCGGCGGCCGAGGGACGCAAGCCCCGCCGCCCGGCGATTCACTCCAAGACGCTGGTCTCGGGCGTGGACCTTCTCGAGGTCGACGTGGACAACCGTCCCGTGCTCGTGGGCGAGCGCACGAACGTCCTCGGAAGCCGCAAGTTCAAGCGGCTGGTGGCCGAGGGCCAGTTCGAGGCGGCGGCCGAGATCGGCCGGGCGCAGGTGAAGAACGGCGCCCAGGTCATCGACGTCTGCCTCCAGGATCCCGACCGCGACGAGGCCGCCGACGCCAACGCCTTCCTCGACCGCGTGATCCGCATGGTCAAGGCGCCTCTGATGCTCGACTCGACCGACGCGAAGGTCCTGGAACTCGGGCTGAAGTGGAGCCAGGGCAAGGCGATCCTGAACTCCATCAACCTCGAAGACGGGGAGGAGCGCTTCCGCACGGTGCTGCCCCTGGCCCAGAGGTACGGGGCGGCTCTCGTGGTGGGGACGATCGATGAGGACCCCGAGCACGGCATGGCGGTCACGCGCGAGCGCAAGCTCGAGGTCGCCCGGCGAAGCTACACGCTGCTGACCGAGAAGTACGAGTTTCCGGCCGAGGACATCATCTTCGACCCTCTCGTCTTTCCGTGCGGGACCGGCGACGAGAAATACATCGGCAGCGCCGTCGAGACGATCGAAGGGATTCGCCTGATCAAGGCGGCGTTCCCGGAGTCAAAGACGATCCTCGGCATCTCCAACGTCTCGTTCGGTCTGCCGGAGGCGGGCCGGGAGGTGCTGAACTCGGTTTTTCTCTACCACGCCACGAAGGCCGGCCTCGACATGGCGATCGTCAATTCCGAGAAGGTCATGCGCTATCCGTCGATCCCGGACGAGGAGAGGCGCCTGGCCGAGGACCTGATCTGGAATCGCGGCGACGACCCCATCGCCGCCTTCGCCAATCACTTCAAGGCGAAAGGGGCGGCGCCGAAGGTCCCTCGCGCCCGGGCCGGCACTCCGATCGAGCGCCTGCCGCGCTACATCCTCGAGGGCTCCAAGGACGGCTTGATCGACGATCTCGAAGCCGTGCGTCAGGGAGGAATGGCTCCGCTCGACGTCATCAACGGCCCGCTGATGGACGGGATGCGCGAAGTCGGCCGCCTTTTCAATGCCAACGAGCTGATCGTGGCGGAAGTGCTCCAGTCAGCCGAGGCCATGAAGGCGGCCGTTTCACATCTGGAAAAATTCATGGAGAAGGCGTCCGGGGCGCGCAAGGGCAAGGTCATCCTCGCGACCGTCAAGGGCGACGTTCACGACATCGGGAAGAACCTGGTCGAGATCATCCTGTCCAACAACGGCTACGAGGTCGTCAACCTCGGGATCAAGGTTCCGCCCGAGAAGCTCGTCGAGGCCTACACCACGCATCGGCCCGACTTGATCGGTCTCTCCGGGCTTCTGGTCAAGAGCGCGCAGCAGATGGTCACGACCGCCGAGGACCTGACCCGCGCGGGCGTGGATGCGCCGATGCTCGTCGGCGGGGCCGCGCTCTCGCAGAAGTTCACCGACCACCGCATTTCCCCGGCCTACGGCGGTCTTACCGTCTATGCGGAGGACGCGATGCGCGGTCTGGCTCTGGCCGACCGCATACTCTCGGGCGAGGACGCGCGCCGCGCGCTGGCCGCGGAGGCGGAGAAGCGGCGCGAGACGATCGCCGCGACGGTCCGGCCCGACACCGAGATCCCGCTTTCGGCGCCGGCAGTTCGGAGCGAGGAGGTCTCGATCGTCGACCCGATCGCACCTCCCGACGCCGCCGAGCACGTGCTGAACGAGCTCGACCTTCCCGAGATCTGGGAATACCTCAATCCGCACATGCTCTACGCCAAGCACCTGGGGCTGCGCGGCAGCTATCGCAAGCTCAAGGAGGCGGGCGATCCGAAGCTCGCAGAGCTCGAAGAGGTCATCGAGCGCGTGAAGGCGAAAGGATGGATTCGCGCCCGCGCGATGTATCGGTTCTTCCCGGCGTGGTCCGAAGGCAACACGCTCCACGTCGGCGTGCCCGGAGGCGGCGACGCGTGCTTCACGTTCCCGCGCCAGGTCGCGGGCGAGCGGCTGAGTCTCGCGGACTTCGCGCATCCCAGGGATGGCGCGAGCCCCGACTCGATCGCGATGTTCCTGACGACCGCGGGGGAGGGCGTGCGCGCTCGGGCGGAAGAGCTCAAGAACAACGGCGAGTACCTTCTCTGTCACGCGCTGCAGGCTCTCGCCGTCGAGACGGCCGAGGCCGCCGCGGAATGGCTGCACGCGAAGCTGCGCACGCAGTGGGGATTCCCCGATCCGCGGGAGCTGTCGATGGTGGACCGCTTCCAGGCGCGCTACCGCGGCAAGAGGTACAGCTTCGGCTATCCGGCGTGCCCGGAGCTCGCGGATCAGGCGACGCTGTTCCGACTCCTCGACGGCCGAAAGGTCGGAATCGAGCTGACCGAGGGCTTCATGATGGATCCCGAGGCGTCGGTCTCCGCTCTCGTCTTCCACCACCCGCAGGCGCGGTATTTCGCGACATAGCGGCGGCGGGGGACGCGCAAGTCCCTGATTCGGTTAAGGTTTGACAGATTATTCGCCGAAACAATAGAATTGGCGAATGATCGACAGAACTGACGCAGAAATCCTGAAGATTCTTCAGGCAAATGCCCGCACCTCCAATGCCGAGATCGCCCGTCAGGTCGACCTGGCGCCGTCGGCGGTCTTCGAACGCATCAGAAAGCTCGAAGAGCGCGGCGTGATCGAGGGCTACACGGCCCGTGTCAACCCGAAGGCCGTTGACCTGCCCCTTCTCGCTTTCATCTTCGTACGCGACGAGGAACGACCCGGCGTCGAACGGACGTCGCAACTCGTGTCGGAGATTCCGGAGGTCCTCGAGGTCCATCACGTCGCCGGCGAGGATTGCCTGCTCGTGAAGGTGCGCACGGCCGACACCGACGCACTGGGAAAGCTCCTGCGGGACCGTCTGGGACGCATTCCGACCATCGTCACCACGCGGACCACGATCGTGCTCGGCACCGTCAAAGAGTCCGCCGAGCTGCCCATCGCCGTGGAGCCGGCCGAGGCCGAAGCCGAGACCGTCCGTGTCTGAGTCGCGCGAGAGACCCTCGACGGCCAGGCTCGTCGCGGCCTTCGCGGCCGTGTACGTGTTCTGGGGGTCGACGTACCTGGGCATCCGTTTCTCGATCGAGACGCTGCCTCCGTTCTTCACTCAGGGGGTGCGCTTCACTCTCGCGGGAGCGGTGCTCTACGCGTGGGCGAGGTGGAAGGGAAACGCCGCCCCGAGTCGGCGCGAGTGGCTCGGCGCGGCGATCAGCGGGGGCCTTCTCTTCGTCGGCGGCACCGGGGCCGTGGTCTGGGCCGAAAGATATTTGCCGTCGGGCGTGGCGGCTCTGGTCGTTGCAACCGAGCCGATGGCCTTCGTGTTGATAGAAGCCGTGCGCCACCGCCGGATACCCAAGGGACTCGTCCTCTCCGGTCTGGCCCTGGGGACGGCGGGGCTCGCGGTCCTGGTCGGCCCCGGGAATCTTCTCGGGGCCGGCCGTTATGACCTCCGCGGGATCCTGGTCCTCGTGCTGGGGACATTCGCGTGGGCCGGGGGCTCGCTCTTTTCGCGGGGCTCGCGGCTTCCGTCTTCTCCGGTGATGGCGACGGCAGCGACTCTGCTGACCGGCGGCGCGCTCGTCGCCACCGTGGCCCTGGCCGCGGGGGAGCTGTCCCGGTTCAACCTGGCCACCGTCTCGACGAAGTCGGTCGTGGCCACGGCATATCTCTTCATCTTCGGCTCTCTCGTCGGGTTCTCGGCGTACCTGTGGCTGCTGCGTGTCACCACGGCATCGCGCGTGTCGACGTATGCGTACGTCAATCCAATCGTGGCTGTGTTCCTTGGCTGGGCGCTCGCGGGGGAGGAGCTGACGCCGCGGGTCTTCATCGCGGCCGCGGTGATCGTGGGCGCCGTCGCGCTGATCATCCGTTACGGGGGAGAAGAGGTCGCACCTGAAAAACCCGAAGAGGCCGACCTGGGGTGCGGGAAGGCGGAGGAGCAGCTCCATGCCTGAGAAGACGAAGAGCGGCGCGATCCGCCTCGCCGCGAAGCCGGGCCAGATTGCGCTCGCGTTCGCGGCCGTCTACGTCCTGTGGGGCTCGACGTACCTCGGGATCCGCGTCGGCGTCGAGACGATTCCGCCGTTTCTTCTGGCGGGAGTGCGGCACCTGACGGCCGGAACGCTGCTTTACGTCGTGCTGCGCGCCCGGGGCGCCCAGCGCCCGACGCTGCGACACTGGCGGTCGGCCGCGGTCATCGGCGGCCTCATGCTCGTCGGCGGAAACGGTCTCGTCACGTGGGCGGAGAAGAGCGTTCCGTCGGGTCTCGCCGCGCTGATCGTCGCGTCGGTTCCGATCTGGATGACGGTCCTCGACGGCCTCCAGCATCGCCGGCGCCCGCACGGCGTCGTCCTGGCAGGCCTCGCCATGGGAATGCTCGGGATCGGGCTTCTCGTCGCGCCCGGCTCCCTCGGCGGTTCTTCGCATGTGAATCCGATCGGGGCGGTGGCGCTGCTCTCGGCGTCGCTCTTCTGGGCGATCGGATCGCTGCATTCCCGGCGCGCCTCGCTGCCGTCGTCGGTCTTTCTCGCCACCGCGATCGAGATGATCGCGGGAGGGGCTCTGCTCCTTCTCACCTCCGCGGCGACGCGGGAGTGGGCGGGGTTCTCGCTTTCGGCGGTTTCCCTTCGCTCGGTCCTCGCGCTCGGCTACCTGATCGTGGCGGGCTCGCTGCTCGGTTTCACGGCGTACGTCTTCCTGCTCGCTGCCACGACTCCGGCGCGCGTCTCGACCTACGCCTACGTCAACCCGGTCGTCGCGGTCTTCCTGGGCTGGGCGCTGTTGTCCGAGCCGATCAGCCTCCGCATGGCGGTGGCCGCCGTGATCATCGTGGCGGCAGTGGCGCTGATCATTCGGCACGGCGCCCGTCGGGTCGCGCCGGTCGAGGAGAACCTCGCACCGCTGCGCGCGCAGGGGGGACGCCGCTGAAAGAGCCGGCACTGCTGCTCGCGATTCTCGACGAGGCGTACGAGAAGAAGGCCTGGCAGGGCCCGAACCTGCGAGGGTCGCTTCGCGGCGTGACGGCGCGCCAGGCGGCCTGGAGGCCGTCGCCGCGCGCGCACAACATCTGGGAGCTGACCCTGCACGCGGCCTACTGGAAGTACGCGGTGTGGCGCCAGCTGACGGGAGAGCCCCGCGGGTCCTTCGGAGAGAAGGGGAGCAACTGGTTCACACGACCCGCTTCGGCGACGGAGAAGGACTGGCGCGCGGATCTCGCCCGGCTGGACGCGGTGCACCGGGACCTGCGGCGCGCGGCGGCCGCTCTCCCCGCGGCGAGGCTTCCGCGAAAGCCTCCCGGGAGCAAGCACGCCGCCGCGAAGCTCGTCTACGCCGTCGCCGCTCACGACGTCTACCACACCGGTCAGATCCAGCTGCTCAAGCGCCTCTGGAGGGAACGGGGCCGCCGGACCGTCTGATAGCCTTCCCGCTCCATGGGCCGCCTCGTCGAGCTCTCGCACCCCATCGAGCACGGCATGGTCACGTATCCGGGATTGCCCGGCCCCGTTGTCTCGGACTTTCTCGCTCGCGAAGCGTCGCGCGGCCACTACGCCGAGGGGACGACGTTCCACATCGCGCGCGTGCGCATGGTCGCCAACACCGGCACGTACGTGGACGCCCCGTTTCACCGATTCGCACACGGGAAGGACGTGGGCTCGCTGCCTCTCGAACACCTCGCGGACCTCCCGGGCCTCGTCGTCGACGGGACGGGCCGCGGGCGCGCGCTCGACGAGGATCTCTTCCTGGGCAGGGACGTCTCGGGCAAGGCGGTGCTGGTGCGCACCGGATGGGACGCCCACTGGCGCACGCCGCGCTATGCCGAGGGCCACCCGCATCTGACCCGCGGCGCCGCCGAGTACCTCGCGGGAGCCGGACCTGCGCTGGTCGGCATCGACTCGCTCAACATCGACGACACCGGCGACGGCGTGCGTCCCGCGCACACGCTCCTTCTCGCCGCGGGCATCCCGATCGTCGAGCACCTGGCCAACCTCGGGGCCCTGCCCGAGTCGGGCTTCCGCGTGCATGCCGTTCCGGCGCCGTTCCGGGGTCTGGGCAGCTTCCCGGTGCGCGCCTACGCCGTCATTCCGTAGCGAAGGGAAACCCTGCGGCCTTCTGGCCGTAGGAGCGGGTAATGATCGGTGCGATCTTCCTCGCTCTCTCATTGGCGTCCCATCTGTCCCAAGAAGTCTCCGAAGGTTTCGTGACCGTCGAACCGGGTGTGCGCCTTCACTACCGGAAGGTCGGCTCGGGCAAGAACGTCGTGATCATCCCGATGGGATCCTGGCTGGAGGGCCCGCTCGCGCCGCTCGTGCGGGAGAACCGGACGCTCATCTTCTACGACACGCGCGGCCGCGGACGCTCGGACCTCGTGCCTCCGTCGAAGGTCTCGTTCGCCAACGAACTCTCGGACCTCGACGCCGTCCGGAAGCATTTCGGATTCGAGAAGGTCGCGTTGATGGGCTGGTCCCACTACGGAATGATGACGGAGGTCTACGCGATCAAGAATCCGGACCGCGTGACCCGCGTCGTGCTCATCACTCCCGGCGAGCCGCGCAGCGACCCATACCTCGCCGAAGGAATGCAGGAGATCCGGGCGCGCGTGGATCCGAAGGCCTACGCGGCGTTCGAAGCCCGACAGAAGGCGGGCGAGTTCGCCAGCGACCCGGCGGCCGAGTGCCGCGCGCACAACGCCGTGCTGAGACCGGCGTTCTTCGGCGATCAAGCGGCGATCCCGAAGATGACCTTCGACGCCTGCGCGTTCAAGACCGAGTGGAGCTCCAACCAGGATCCCTGGTGGGAGGCGCTCTTCGGGTCCATGGTTCCCTGGGACTACGTCAAGGAGGCCCGTGCCTCGACGGTGCCGCGCCTCGTGATCCAGGGCGAGAAGGACTTCATCCCGATGGCCGCTTCGCGCGAGTGGGCGCATGGAAGTCCCGCCGCGCGACTCGTCGTGATGAAGGGAGTCGGGCACCACCCGTTCGTCGAGAACGCGCCGGTCTTCTTCGCGGCGGTCAACCCGTTCCTGGACGGTGGCTGGCCCGCAAGCGCCGAGGCCGTGCCCGCTCCGAAGAGCTCGGACGAGCTGGTGAAGGAGGCCCGCGAGGCCTACGACAAGGGCGATCGGGAAACGTTCCGGAAGAGCTATGAGGAGCTCGTCCGACGGCGGCCCGGCGACGTGTACTTGCTCTACAACCTCGCTTGTGGCCAGGCGCTGACGGGCCAGAGTGAGGCCGCGCAGAAGACGCTCGCCGACTTCGCGGCACACCGCGTCTGGTCGGACCTCGACGCCGACGACGACTTCGCCTCGATCCGGCAGACCGACGGATACAAGAAAGCAAAACAGTCGCTGGAGGCGGTGCGCACGGATCGCGTCTCCTCCGGCGAGACGCGCGCGTTCGTGATTTCCGAAAAGGGTCTGGTGCCCGAAGGCGTGGCCTACGATCCGAAGACGAAGTCCTTCTTCGTCTCGAGCATCCGGCACCGGAAGATCCTCCGCATCGGGCCGGACGGCAAAGTCACGGAGTTCGTATCATCGGCCCGCGACGGGCTCCGCAGCGCCGCCGGGATCCGGGTCGATCCCGCGCGGCGCACGCTGTGGGTCGCGAGCGAGGCGATTCCGTCGATGGACGGCTACGTGAAGGACCAGCCTCCGTCGGCGGCGGTCTTCGAGTACGACGTCGACACGGGCAAGCTTCGCAAAGAGCACGTCCCCCCGGCGGCCGCGGGGGACCCCCCCGGCTTCGACGATCTCACGGTGGCATCCGACGGCCGCGTCTACGTCAACGACGGTCTCCACCCTCGCATCTGGACGATCCCGCCGGGCGGGGAGCTTTCGGTGTTCGTCGAAAACGACGCGATGGGCGGCACGCAGGGCCTCGCGCTCTCCGCCGACGGAAAGATCCTGTACGCCTCCGACTACCGCGGCCTCTTCGCGATCGACGTGGCGACGCGGCGTGTGCGGCGCCTCTCCGTTCCGCCGGACCTGGCCCTGAACGGAATCGACGGCCTCGTGATTCACGGTAACAGCCTCGTCGCGATCCAGAACGGCGTACGCCCGCACCGCGTCATCCAGGTCGACCTCGCACCCGACGGGGTCACCGTTTCCGGCGTCCGGATCCTCGTGATGAACCACGATGACCTGGACGAACCGACCCTGGGTGTCGTGGTGGGGGACACTCTGTACTTCACGGCGGACAGCCAGGGTCAGAAATTTCTGAACGAGAAGAAGCGGATCGCGCCCGAAGAGATGCGCGAAGCCATCATCCTGAAGTTACCCTTACATTAGGCTCGCCGGCGGCCCGGGATTTGCAGCCGTATCATCCCCGCGTGAAGAGGCGAGTTCATTTCCTCGCCGCGGCGGCCCTCGCGCTCGCGGCGACGGGCATTTGCGGCGCATTGGCCGGAGCCGCGGCGGCGCAGGCGCAAACCACGGCTCCAAACGTCGTCCTGGCGCCGGTCACGAACGGTCTCTCCGGGATCACGGCGATCACGAACGCCGGAGACTCGCGCCTGTTCGTGACGCTTCAGCAAGGCCAGATCGTGATCTGGGACGGCGCGGCCGTGCGGGCGACGCCGTTTCTGGATATCACTTCGCTGGTCCTTTGCTGCGGCGAGCGCGGACTTCTGTCGACGGCCTTCCATCCGAACTACGCTTCCAACGGTCGCTTCTTCGTCTACTACACGAACCAACAGGGAAACCTCGTCATCGCGCGCTATCAGCGCTCGGTTTCCGATCCCAACGCCGCGGACCCCTCCAGCGCCGCGATTCTTCTGACGATCAACCACCCGACCAACGCCAATCACAACGGCGGGCAGCTGCAGTTTGGTCCGGACGGCTACCTCTACATCGGCGTCGGCGACGGAGGCTCCGCGAACGACCCTCCCTGCAATGCCCAGCGCACCGACGTTCTTCTCGGGAAACTCCTCCGCATCGACGTGGACCGGGAGGCGGACGTGCCTCCCTTCTACTTCGTCCCTACCGACAACCCCTTCCTCGCAACGGGGCCGCCCGAGGCCTGGGCCAAGGGGTTGCGCAATCCCTGGCGCTTCTCCTTCGATCGCCTCACGCACGATCTCGTCATCGGCGACGTCGGGCAGGGGTCGCGCGAGGAAGTCGATTTCCAGCCGGCGGGCTCCGCCGGCGGCCAGAACTACGGCTGGAAGATCATGGAGGGAACACTCTGCACGGGAAACACCACTAATTGTCCCGCCGACGTTCCCCCGTGCGACGACCCGAGCTACACGCTTCCGGTTCTCGAGTACGACCACGGCGGCGGGCGCTGCTCGATCACCGGCGGCTACGTCTACCGCGGCCTGGCGATTCCCGACCTCTACGGCATGTACGTCTACGGAGACTACTGCGCGGGAACGATCTGGGCGGTGTTACCGCAAGGATCGGCGTGGACGCCGGTGGCGCTGCCGATCCAGACAGGTTCCCTGACGACGTTCGGCGAGGACGTCCACGGCGAGATCTACGTCGGGACAGGCGGCGGACAGCTTTTCCGGATCCAGGCGGCGACGGTTCCCGCGCCGGTTTTCACGGCGATTCAGCCTCTCCAGGGACTCGAGCGCGGCGGCGAGACCGTCCAGATCACGGGCGCCAACTTCACGTCGCAGACGCAGGTCTCGTTCGGCGGAGCGCCGGCGGTCGTCCACGTCCTGTCGCCGACGCTGCTCGAGGCGGTCGCGCCGGGGCACGCCGCCGGCGCCGTCGACGTCGCGGTCGCGAATCCCGGAGCAACCCCCGCCGTGAAGGCATCGGCCTTCACCTACGTCGTTCTCGAGCGCGCCGACGCGACGCGTCCCGGAACGCGCGTCGTCGTTCGGCCGTAGACCCTAGGCCGTTCCCGGCCTCTCTCCCCAGGCCAGGAACGCGGCGGCCGAGATCCCGGTCAGAAGCACGCCGTAAGCCGCCGCCACGCCGATCTCCTGGAGCCGGAGCGAGGAAAGGATCTCGATCGAGATCGGCCGCGTCGAGTACGTGTAGAGAACGACGGAAACCACGAAGTCCCCGAACGCCGCGAGAAACGCGAGGCTCGTACCCGCGGTCAGCGCTGGACGGAGCAACGGCAGGACGACGCGACCGAGGCGACGAGCGGGCGAGGCGCCGAGCGATGCGGCGGCCTCTTCGAGAGCGGGGTCCATCTGCGCGAGGCCCGCGAGAGACGAGCGGCCGGTCAGCGGCAGACCGCGCACGAGATACGCGAGCGGAAGGATCAGCGGGGTTCCCACGAGAACGAAACGTCCCGCCCACGGAGCGTCGACACTGAAGGCCGTGGCGAGCGCCACGGCGAAGACGGTCCCGGGCAGCGCCCAGGGCGCGGCGATCAAGGCTTCGAGCGCGGACGACGTCCGGGAGCGTCCGCGGCGGGCAAGGTAGGCCGCGGCGAAACCGAGAACGAGGGCCGCGGCGGTCGCGGCCGCCGCCATCCAGAGCGAGTTGACGATCGGCCGCAGATGCTCGGGCTCCGAAAAGACGCCGGCGTAGTTGGACAGCGAGAGGACCGGTGGAAATGCCTCGGTGGTCCAGGTGTTGCGCGGCACGAGCGAGACGATCAGCAGCGTCAGGTGCGGGAGAAGGAGCAGGATCGCCAGGACCCAGCCCGCGGCCGTCGCCGCCGACCGTGCTCGGCCGAGCTGTCGGCGGGGCGCTACGCCGCGGACCGCGCCGGCGACGTCGCGCGCCCTCTCGGCGCGGCGCAGCAGCACGAGGCCGACCAGGCCGATCGCCGCCAGCGTCACGGTCTCGACCATCGCCAGGGCGTCGTCGCCGTTCAACTTGGAGGCGACGATCTGCGTCGTCATCACGCGGAAGCTGCCGCCGAAGACGTAGGGCGCGCTGAACGAGGACAGCGAGGTCATGAACGTCAGGAGCGCGGCGCCGGTCAGCGCCGGAACGAGCAAGGGAAGCGTCACGCGGATGGTCGTCCGCGTCTTCGACGCACCCAGGCTCGCCGCGGCTTCCAGGAAGGCGGCGTCGAGTCGCGCGAGACCCGCGCGGGTGAAGAGATAGAAGTAGACGTACATCGAGTAGGCGTGGACGAGGAGGATCGCGCCGGGCCCGGAAAGGCGCCAGGGCGGCTGCTCGAGTCGGAAGAGAGACTGGATCGCGCGGGACGCGAAGCCGCTCTCCCCGTAGAGGAACAGGAACGCGACCACGCCGACCAGCGGAGGCAGGGCGACGGGCAATGCGACCAGCGCCGACAGAAGGCGCCGTCCCGGAAACTCGGCGCGCTCGAAGACGAACGCCAGGGGCACGCCGACGGCCGCCGAGAGCACGACCGTCGCGACCGAGATCCAGAGACTCGCCCAGAGCGCCTGCCATTCCGCCGGCCGGCTCGCGAACTCGGCGAAGTGCGCCAGTGTCGGGTGCGGCACGCCGAGCGCCGCGGCGAGCGTCAGGAGCAGCGGGTAGCCGACGAGCCAGAAAAGGAGGAGGAGCAAAACGACTCGCAGCACCCTCATGCCGACCTCGGGAAGACGCGCGGCGCCGGTCCGGCCGCCGAAGGGACCACGGCGACACGGTCCCCCTCGCGGTGGGCCGCGGCGGGAGCGAGAACTTCGATCTCGCCCGCGGCCGTCGCGACGCCAAAATACGCCGCGAGACCCGCGAAGCGCCGTTCCGAGATCGTTCCCTCCAGAGCCCCGGCCGCCGAGGTCCCCGCGAAAGCCAGACCTTCGGGGCGAACCACGAGATCGGCTTCGGCGCCATCCGGAACCGGAGCGCCCTCGACGGCGGTCCACGCGGGGCCGCCCACGATCCGCGCCTCGGGCTTTCGCCAATAGGCGGGAAGAACGCTGGACCGGCCGATGAACGTCGCCACGAAGCGCGTCGCGGGCCTCTCGTAGAGGTCCTCCGGTGTGCCGATCTGCTCGAGGCGGCCGGCGTTCAGCAGAGCCACGCGGTCGCCCAGCGCGAAGGCCTCTTCCTGCTCGTGCGTCACGAACAGAGTCGTGATCCCGATCCGACCTATGAAGCGTTTGAGCTCGCGGCGCGTCTTCTCGCGCAGCGAAGGATCCAGGTTGGACAGCGGTTCGTCCAGCAGCAGGACCCGCGGCGAGGGAGCCAGGGCGCGCGCGAGGGCCACTCGCTGCTGCTGGCCTCCCGAGAGTTGCGTGACCTTTCGCTTCTCGAGACCCGACAGCCCGGTCGCGGCCAGCATCTCGGCGACGCGTTTGGCGATCATGTCGCGGGGCGCGCCCTGACTCTCGAGACCGAAGGCCACGTTCTCGCCGGCCGTCATGTGCGGAAAGAGCGCGTAGTGCTGGAAGACCATGCCGAACCGCCGCCGCTCGGGAGCCAGACCCGTGACGTCCTCGCCCTCGACGACGATGCGCCCCGCGTCGAGGCTCTCGAATCCCGCCGTCAGGCGCAGGATCGTCGTCTTGCCGCTCCCCGACGGGCCCAGCAGCGCGACGATCTCGCCCTTCTGCGCCGTGAGCGACACGCCGCGCGTGACGGGCAGGTCACCGAAACGCTTCTCGAGCGAGTCGAGCTCGAGGAACCCGGTCATCGAGGGGACACTATCAGCGGGCGGCGGCGCCCCGGCCGCGGACCGTGCGATCCCAGGTCGCCATCCACTCGGAGCCGTGCTTGTCGACGAGGTCCCAGTCCACGTCGGCGACGACCATGTCGCGCTCGACGTCGCGGGCCCACGCCGGCAGCTCCTCGCCGAGATCCGTACGGGCCGGCAGCCGATACGTCTTCGCCGCGGCGAGAGCCTGAACGGGCTTGGATCCGAGGAACTCGATCAGCGCACGCGCGGGCTCGGGATGCTTGCAGCCGGCGACCAGGCCGACCGCGTCGTCGATGACCGGCGTGCCGCTCTTCGGAAAGACGTATTGGAGAGGAGAGCCGCGCTCGCGCTCGAGCAGCGTGTCGGGAAGGTCCCAGATCGTGAGCAGGCCCTCCTGACGCACGATCTTCTCGTAGAGGAGGATCGGGTTGAACACGTATTCCTTGGTCTGGGCGTCGAGCCGTTTGAGCCAGCCGAAGCCGGCGTCGGTCGAGCCGGTCTCCTTCACGGAGCGCGCGAGGATGAATCCCCAGACCGCGCGCATCGTGCCCGAGGCCAGAGGGTCGCGGATCAGGATCTTGCCCTTCCACTTCGGATCGAGGAGGTCGTCCCACTCGCGCGGCGCGTCGGCGGCGGAGACCGCTTTCGAGTTGTAAACCGGCATGGCGGGCGTGCGGTAAAGACCGAAATAGAGATCTCCCGCGTGGCGGCTGGCCGGCGGGACGGCGTCGGCCCAAGTCGGGCGAAACGGCGCGAGCAGTCCCTCGCGGGCGCCGCGCGCGAAGGTGGTGTCGGGACCTCCGTACCAGACGTCGGCCTGGGGATTGGCCTTCTCGGAGCGGAGGCGGTCGTAGATCTCCTGCGAGCCCATGTCGAGCCAGCGCAGGTCGACGTCGGGATGCGCCCGCTCGAATTCCTTCTCGACCAATCCGAGCAGGTCGCGTCCGTGCGGCGAGTAGACGGTCAGGGGAACGCGGGTGTCGCGGCGGCAGCCGCCCGCGAACACGAGGAGAGCGGCCGCCCACACTCTCAAAGACGGGCGGCGCGCTCGCATTGCGGCGATCGTATCAGCGGGTTCCCGACCGGTCCTCAGGGCTTCGGAGTCGGCGGCGCGCTGCGCCGGATCGCGTCCTCGTAGGCCTTGCGTTGCTCGGGCGTCATTTTCTCGAGCATGCGTTCCCGCGCGTCGTCCATTGCCTTTCGCTGCTCGGGCGTGAGGCCGCCGATCGCCGCGTCGGTCTGCTTGTATCCCGCGGGCACGTCGAAGAGGGAGGCGGGCAGCGACTTCTTCTCCAGGTGTGTCAGCTCCATCGTCATGAACGGCTCGGTCTCGTCCTTGCGGAACATCGACCACCGGATCGGAAAGCCCTCGAGGCCCTTCTCCTTGAGCGCCCGGATCCAGTTGCCCGCCCGCTCGCGGCGGCTCATCGCCGAGATCCAGTCGGCCGAAGCGCCGAGCTCGCGGCTCATGCAGACCTCGAATCGATCTCCCTTCGACGACGTCACGAGCGCCCTCTCGCACGCGATGCCCGCGGCGCTTCCGGAGCCGAGCCTCTCGACCGTATACGTGTCCTTCGGCATGTTCCCCGCCGCTGCCTGCGTGGTATCCCAGACCGAGTACGTCTTGTTCTCGTCGTCCACCATGTAGAGGACGTCGGGTTTCGAGACCTTGCCCAGCATCGTCATCTTCATCCGCTGCGGGCCGGCTCGGCGCGTGCGCGCCGACTCGGGGACGGTCATCTCGAACTCGGTGCGGTAGGCCGACGGCGTGACGAAGACCTTTCCGGTGCCGAGCAGGGCCTTGCCCTTCTCGACGTTGGTCTGGATGCGAAAGTCGGCGACCCCTTCGAAGGGCAGCGCACGGACCGTCGACGACAGTCCCGTGACGAGCAGCACAAGGATCAACGCACGCTTCATCCTCAGGCCGTCATCCCGAGGAGCGGAGCGACGAGGGATCCCGAACTCGATGCGCGATTGTCCCGTGTCGAGTCCGGGATGAACGCGCGGGCTTCGCCCGGCGTTGCCTACTGCCGAGGGCTTGCCTTCGGTGGTCGGCTGTCTCGCTTCGCTCGGGATGACGTACTTCATCATCTTCATGGAACTCCTCTCATTTCCAGGCGAGAAGGTTCGCGAGCAGCCGGTATGCGCCCGGCACTCCCGCGGGGAGCTGACGGAAGAAGGCGAGACCCGTGTAGACGTAGCGTCCCTTGCCGAGCCGCGCGACGAGGAGGCCGCCTTTGAGCTCCGGTCCCCCCGGATCGGCCATCGCCAGAAGCGGCGTGTACGCGGAATCCCACGTGTGGGCGAAGTAGAGTCCGCGTTCCTGCACCCAGCCCTCCCAGTCGGCCTCGGTGATGCGGTTGGGCGTCTGGAAAATCGAATGGTTCGGATCCAGAAGCACGACCTTCGCCGTCTCGTCGGTGATGCGGTCGTGCGGGCGGGCGATCTCCATCGGATACGGCGCGTAGGCGCCCTGCAGGAACGGGTACTGCTGGTACTGGACGATCATCAGCCCTCCCGCGCGCACGTAGTCGAGGAGACGGCTGTTGGCGCGGGAAAGCGCAGGATCGGTTTCGTAGGCGCGGCTTCCCACGAGAATCGCGTCGAAGCGGGACAGGTCGCCGCTGTCCAGATCGCGCGTGGAGAGTACCTCCAGCGGAACGCCGACCGCCGCGAGGGACTCGGGCACCTTGTCGGCCGCGCCCCGCACGTAGCCGACGCGCCGGAGCGGAGGAAACCGGATGTCGGCGGCCGTCACCGCGACTTCCGCGGCTTCCGGCATCGGCGTGCGCGGGATGTAACCGTAGTCGATGAGGCGGATTCCGCGATTCATCGTGCGCCCGTCGTCGAGCACGGCGGAGACCGGAAAGGCGAAGTTGCCCGACTTCATCGCCGGCGGCGCCGGGATCGAGACGTCGAAGAATCGGTTCTCTCCCCGCTTCGCGAGCGAAAACGTGCGGGCTTCCGGCGCTTTCCAGCCGGAAGGACAGTTCACCTGGAGGCGGCCCGAGACCGGCTTGCCGGTGCCGGAGGTCAGCGTGATCTCCAGCCGCTCGTCGGG
>Ga0075425_100000810_pt1 | contig 29767 bp, 30 predicted proteins | sample SoiMethybrSBSTD4_FD_75300 | JGI IMG/M metagenome (GOLD analysis project Ga0075425, IMG submission 75300) | Bulk soil microbial communities from a Populus tree surrounding site in Tennessee, USA - Soil MetaG P. TD hybrid SBSTD4 | ecosystem: Environmental > Terrestrial > Soil > Tree plantation... | reverse complement strand
TGCGCGGCGATTCCAGGTCGTAGATCGGCTGCAGGATCGGTTCCTCGATCAGCCGCACGATTTGCCGGAACTGCGGCGCTACCAATCTCTCCGCATCGGCGCGCATTTCGGCGATTGCTTCCTTACGGATCAATGGCGGAGGAATCGATATCGCATGTGTCACACCGCGCTCGTCGGTGAGCAGCCATTGCAATTTCGTCGACTCATCCGCAGGCCGATACCAGACCACGTTGTAGCGGCGATGGTCGGGACGCAAATCATTGTCAGGCCCTGCGACCGGATATCCCAGAAATTGCTCGCCCCTGGGCAGGCCGAAAGTCATGTACTCGAAGAGCTCGCGGTGCACGTCCGGCGGAAAAGCTTTTTCGGCGATCAGCGCGCGCCAGGCGGAGTAGCCGGCATAGCGTGGTGTTACATCCGGCAGCACTTGCTGACGCACGGTCGAGCGGATGCCGTCGGCTCCGACAAGCAGATCCGATTCAATGATTTCGCCATCGGAAAAATGCGCCTGAACTGATTCCGAATTCTGCGCGAGTTTTACGAGCCCGCGTCCGCGGTGATAATGCGCAGCCGGAAACGCATCGCGCAGCAGGCGGTAAACCCGCTCCCACGCGGTGAGCACCTGCGGACATTCGAATTCATGCGTCAACCGGCCTTGTGCATCGAGAATTTTGCGGGTTGTGATCTGAACGCCAAGGTCTTGTGTAGCGAGGCCGAGCCCACGCAGCCTTTCGATCAATTCCCGCTGGGCGACTATCCCGGCGCCCCGGCCGGACAGCTCGCTCTCCACACGCTCGTAGATATCGACGTTCCAGCCGGCGCGCCGCAGCAAAAGCCCGGTGAGCAATCCGCTCATCGAACCGCCGATAATCAGTGCGCGCTTTCCGTGAGCCCCGGCCAAGAGATCAGCCTCGATCTTTTCGTTTACCTGTTTATCCTATATATGACAGCGAGCAGCTTTGGAGGAATTCCCATGGCTTTGACCATGCTCGACAAGCAGGCCGAGAAAAAGGACGAGTCGCAATGGCAGGCAGACATCGCCGCCGAATTCGAGCGCGAGAGCAAGAATCCGAACCCCTGCGTTGGCACCACGCTGCTGTCGGAGAATGAGCGCACCCGCGTATGGATCATCCGTCTGGCGCCGGGCGAGCGCATCGGCTTCCACCGCCACGTGCTGGATTATTTCTGGACCTCAGTTTCCGGCGGCCGGGGACGACAGCATGTGCATGATGGCACGACGGTCGAATATACATATCAGCCGGGCGAAACCCGCCACGAAAGCTACGGCAAAGGCGAATTCAAAGTTCACGATCTCGAAAACCTCGGGGATCGCGAAATGGTCTTCATGACCGTCGAATTCAAGGATAGCGCGAACAAGCCGATGGCATTGCCCGCCGGCGTGACGCCGCAATCGGCTGCTGCTTGATTCACCGATTATTTTTGAAACGCCCGCCCCACAGCGGGCGTTTCATTTTGCCGCGGATTTCATGTTTATTTTGCAAGCTCGGCAGACTAGTCAAGCCACCAGCCTTCCTGCACACTGGCGCGTAAAGCCCGCCGAACGGGAATAATAACGAAGGGACGCTTGGGGGAATGGATTTTCCGTTCGAACTGTTAATCAACGCGATCGTTGCGGGCCTGTTACTCGGCGGGTTCTATGCCGCGGTGACGGTCGGGATTTCGATCGCGTTCGGCATTCTCGACATCGTCAACATCGCGCATCCGGCTTTCATCATCCTCGGTTCCTACATCGCCTATATCATCAATCAAACATTCGGAGTCGATCCGATCCTGATCAGCATCGCCGTGCTGCCGGCGTTCTATTTGCTCGGGTCCGCGGTCTATCAGGTGTACTACGTCTCGTTCGAGCAGCGCGGACAGGATGCGCTGCGTGGTCTTGCCTTCTTCTTCGGCCTGCTGTTCGTCACCGAAGTCATGCTGATCCTGGTGTTCGGCGTCGACTACCGTTACGTGACGGCCGGCTATACGGACCATGCCTACCGCTTCGGCCAGTTCTCCATACCGATGCGAATGCTGATTCCCTGCGTGCTCTCGCTGATCATGCTGGCGCTGCTGCAGGTGTTTTTGACGCGGACATTCACCGGCCGCGCCATCATGGCGGTGTCACAGGATCAGCTTGCGTTGCGCCTGATGGCCGCCGATCCGGTTCGCATCAAGCGCATTGCATTTTCGATTTCGATCGCGACCGCGGCGCTGGCCGGAGCGTGCCTGATCGTAATTCAACCGGTCGAACCGTCGGTCGGCCGCGAATATATCGGCCGCGTCTTCGCGATCTGTGTGCTTGGCGGGCTTGGAAGCCTGCCCGGAACCCTGATTGCAGCCATGCTACTCGGCATCGTCGAAAGCATCACCGCGACATTTTACGGCCCGTCATGGGCGCCGGCGGTGTCTTTCGGCTTTCTGCTGCTCACACTGGCCTTTCGGCCATCCGGCTTGTTCGGACGCTAGGCGAGGCCAATCGTGCGTTCACCGGTTTTCTTCATTGTCGCAATGCTGGTCGGCCTGACCGGCTTCGTCTGCGCACTGTGGATTGGCAACGATTACATTTTTTATGCCGGCTTTGTCGTCCTGCAATTCATCGTTCTCGCAACGGCCTGGAACATTCTCGGCGGATATTGCGGATACGTGAATTTTGGCTCGGCCGGATTTTTTGCGGTCGGCGCATATTCGACCGTGACGCTGCACAAGCTGGCTGCAAACACCGGACGGTATTTTCCGGACGCGCTGTTGCCGGTGGCGGACGCGATTCTCCCGCTGTCGCTTCCCATGCTCATCGTGATCGCGGGAATCATGGCCGGCATCATCGGCCTCGGCACCGGCTACCTCACGTTGCGGCTGCGCGGCGCGTTCTTCGCCATCGCCACGTTGGCGCTTGCCGTCGTGCTGCAGACACTGGTGCTCAACTGGAGCTTTGTCGGCGGCGCACGCGGCGCCTATATCATCGCGCCGCAAAGCGTCGCCATTGGCGCTTACGAGTTGCGCTATATCCATTACCTGGCGCTCACGATGATCGTCCTGTCGGTGCTCGCGGTCACTGTTGCGCGCCTGATCGAGCGGTCCCGCCTCGGTTACGGTTTTGCGACGATCCGCGACGACGAAATTGCCGCGGAGGCCTGCGGCGTTCCGACGTTGCGGCTGAAGTTGGTCGCCACCACGATATCGGGCGCGCTCATGGGCATGGCCGGCGCGCCATTCCCCTACTACATCGGCTATGTCGATCCCGGCACGGCCTTCGGCCTGAGCTACGGCGTCAATTCCATCGCGATGCCGATGATCGGCGGCACCACAAGCTGGATCGGGCCGCTGATCGGCGCGATCCTGCTCGGAACCTTGCAGCAGATTGCGACGGTGACAATTTCGTCGGCGGTCAATCTTCTGATCGTCGGCATTCTGCTCATCGGCTTCGTCATCATGGCGCCGAGCGGCATTGTCGGCCTGTACAGCGAATTCCTCCGCACCACCGCACCTTCGAAACTGAACGCCCGCGCGGTCGGCATACTGGTGCTCGCGAGCTATTGCTTCATCGTCGGCCTCGGCGGCGTGGTGTTCGGCCTCGCAGCGGCCATGGGTGCGAAAAATTCTGTGCTGGCGGGGCTGGGCGTGGTCGAAATTGTTCTTTCGCTGGCCTATCTGGCCTCCGCCTACGGGCTAACGAAGCTTGATCGCTGGAGCCCGCTGTTCACTACGGCCACGCTGGCGATCTCGATTCCGCTGTCTTTTACCTATATCTGGCTGGACAGCTCGACGCTGAACGTCATCATTCATGCCTGTGTGCTCGTCATCGATATCGTTGCCATCTGGTATCTACAGCGAGCCGAGGTGACTGGACTGTATCGGTCAGAGACCGAACAGCGCGTGACGGTATGAATTCCTTGCTCGACGTACGGGGCCTCGGCAAGCGCTTCGGCGGCTTTGTGGCGCTCGATGGCATCGATCTCACCGTCGCGCAGGGCGAACGGGTTGGGCTGATCGGACCCAACGGTTCCGGCAAGTCGACGTTGGTCAATTGCATGTGCGGCACGCTCACCAACGAAACCGGCACGGTGCAATTCGACGGCCACCCGATGAATGGGCTCGCCACGCACGAGCGGACGCATCGCGGCCTCGCGCGCAGCTTCCAGCTGCCGCGGCCGTTCCACAGCCTGACGCTCGCCGAGAATATGAAAATCCCGATGTTCTACACGGTGCACAAGCGCAGCGGCACTCCGCTGCACGCCGACGACATCGACGCACGCTGCGATGAGCTGCTCAAGCTGGTCAACCTCGACCAGAAGGCGCAGCAGCGGCCGCGCGATCTGACGCAGGTCGAAATGCGCAAGCTGGAATTGGCGCGCGCCATGGCGGCGGAGCCAAAGCTGCTGGTCGCCGACGAATCGATGGCCGGCCTGTCGCATTCCGAGGTCGAGGACATCGTCGCGCTGCTCAAGCGGCTGAACGAAAGCGGCATCACGATCATCATGATCGAACACATCATGAGCGCGGTGATGAGCTTCTCGCAGCGCCTGGTCGTGCTTGTCTCCGGCAAGAAGATCGCCGACGGCAAGCCGGACGCCGTCGTCAACAATCCGGAAGTGATAGGGGCCTATCTTGGCCAGTAGCATCACCATTCAAGGCGTCGATGCCGCCTACGGCGCGGTGCGCGTGCTGGAAAACATCAGCATCGACGTGCGCGCAGGCGAGACCGTGGTGATGCTCGGCACCAACGGCAACGGCAAGAGCACGCTGATCAAATGCATCATGGGCATCGTGCGGCCGCAGACCGGGCGCATTACGGCATCGATCGACGGCGTCGAGCACGACCTTACGAAAATCACCACCGAACAGATCGTGGATCTCGGCATCGCTCTGGTGCCGGAAGGCCGCCGCCTGTTCCCGAGGCTCACGGTTGAGGAAAATCTCGCGCTCGGTGCGTTCCGCCCGACTGCGCGTGCGCAGATCAAGCAGAATCTGGAAGCCTGCTTCGAAACATTTCCGCGGCTGGCGGAGCGCCGCAGCCAGCTTGCCGGCTCGATGTCGGGCGGCGAGCAGCAGATGCTCGCGCTTGGCCGCGCATTGATGCTGGCGCCGAAAATCCTGCTGGTGGACGAGCCCTCGGTCGGCCTCGCGCCGATCCTGGTGGCGCGCACCATCGATAAGATCAAGGAACTGAAGGAGCGTCTCAATCTCACCGTGCTGATGGCCGAACAGAACTTCGTGCAGGCCTTGCGCATCGCCGACCGCGGCTACGTGATCGTGCACGGCAAGATCGAGTTCCAGGGCAACTCAGCCGACGAACTCAACAACAACGACCTTATCCGCAAGTTCTATCTGGGAATGTAAGCCCGCGGGTGATGCAAAAGAAAACGGCGCGGACCGAGGTCCGCGCCGTCGTTTTGAGGTAAGGCTACTGCGCTTTCGCCTTCTCGAACGGATAGATCACGTCGCCGGTCTTCAGGTCGCCCGGCGTCAGGACGGTCTGGTACGACATGCCCCGCCATACGTCGAGGCCAGCGCCTTGCTTGATGCCGTGGTACTGGACCTGAAGCATGCGTCCGCTCTCCCACTCGCCGTTCTTGCCGTACTTGATGTCGCCCATGATGGTCTTGAACGTGGTCTTGTGCATATATTCGGCGATCTTGCCGTCATCGAGACTCTTCGCCCCGTTGATCGCATCGCCGAACAGCTGGGCATAGGCATAGCCCCAGCCGCCGAGATAGTAGCCGAGCGGATCAACGCCGGCCGCCGCAGCGCGCGCCTGATACTTCTTCAGGAACTCTTGCGTCGATGCCAGGTTCATCTTGTCGGACGGCACCCACGTCTCGTAGTTGACCCAGCCGTTCAGCAACGGGCCGAGCTGGTTCTTGAACACGGTGGCCTGCAAGCCGACCATCGCGCCGCCGATCATCTTCGGCTTGTAGCCGATTTCGTTGACCGCCTTCACCATGCCGACGGAGTCGAGCGGGTAAGAGCAGATCACGAACAGGTCGGGATTCGCCGCCTGCACCGCGCGGACGATCGGCGTGAAGTCGGTCGTCGCCGGCGGATAGGCCTTGTCATAGACGATCTTGATGTTGTGCTTCTTGGCATTGACGCGCGCGCCTTCGCAGGCGTTTTGCGCGAATTCGGCGTCAGCGAACGCGAGCGCCGCGGTTTGCGGCTTCGGATTTTGCTGCGCCGCGGTGTCGAAGAAGCCTTCGGTGAACGACGGCTTGGTGTTCGGGCCGGTCGGGATCATCGCGAAGAACCGGTCGTATTTGAACTCCGAGTTCACGTCGAGGCCGAACAGGATCTGGAACACCTTCTTGCGCTGCACCGCGACCGTCATCGCCGCCGCGGCAGGAACTGTGGCGTAGGGGCCGAGGATGAGATCGACTTTGTCGACGTCCAGCAACTTGGTGTAGATGCCCGGCGCTTCCGCGGCCGTGCTCTTGTCATCGTAGTAGATCAGCTTGACCGGACGGCCGAGCAGACCGCCCTTCGCATTGATCTCTTCTTCCCAGATCTGCATGCCGAGCAAGGCTTGCTTGCCGTTGGCAGACAGCGGGCCAGTGAGCGACATCGAGAAACCGATCTTGACCGGCTCCTTCTCCTGCGCTTGAGCGCCGGAAACAATAAACATTGCGCCCGCCGCGAGAGTGACAATCACCCCCGCGGTCCACGCGAACGCTTTGGTCTTGAGATATTGCAGCATCTTGTCCTCCCAATTAGGCATTATTTTTCGTCATCTTATGCATTTTGCCGAAATGCGCTAGAGGGACGCGATCCGAAAACATGATCGTCTCGACCTCGCCGGCGCCGCTGCGGCGGAATGCAGCAGCCCTGTCGTATTCCGACGATGTGAAACAGGCGACGCCCTGCTCGAGCGTCGGGAATTCGATCACGATGAACCGGTGGAATTTGTCGGGACCTTCCATGATCTGAAAACGTCCACCCCGAGCCAGTACCTTGCCGCCAAATTTTTCGATAATCGCAGGCACGAGGTCGGTGTACTTCTTGTACTCGACGGGGTCGTTGATTTTTGAACGCGCCACCCAATAAGCAGGCATCAGCTTCTCCTCATAGTTATGGCCTGACTTGTTCCGGCCATCCATGTCTTGAATGATGAGACAGTAAAGAGGTTGATGCCTGGCACAAGGCTCGTGAGCGGGCGGCGAAAACCGGACCCGAATGCCGGCTGACACAGGAAAGCAAACATGGCACGCAAGTTAATCGACATTTCGGTTCCACTTGAAAACGACGTCGCGGCCGATCCGCCCGGTTATGGGCCGAAGATCGACTATCTCGATCATCAAGCGACGGCAGCCGATGTTTTGAAATTCTTTCCTGGGCTGAAAAAGGAAGATCTGCCGGACGGCGAAGGTTGGGGAATCGAATGGGTCCGATTGTCGACCCACTGCACGACGCATCTCGATGCGCCGTGGCATTTCGCCTCGACCATGGATCGTGGGAAGCGGGCCATCACTATCGATGAGGTGCCGCTCGAATGGTGCTTCCAGCCCGCGGTGAAACTCGACTTCCGGCACTTCGCGGATGGCTATGTCGCAACGGCAAAGGACGTCGAGGCCGAACTCAAGCGCATCGGCCATACGCTCTCGCCTCTCGAGATCGTGCTGGTAAACACGAGCGCCGGCACCGCCTACGGCCAGCCCGACTATGTTGCCAAAGGCTGCGGCATGGGACGTGAAGCGACGCTTTATTTGCTTGAGCGCGGCGTGCGCGTGACCGGAATCGATGGTTGGAGCTGGGACGCACCGTTCATCTACACAATGAAAAAGTATGCCGAGACGCGCGATGCTTCGTTGATCTGGGAGGGCCATAGCGCCGGCCGCGATATCGGCTATTGCCATATCGAAAAGCTGCATAATCTAGAAGCGTTGCCGGCCAAAGGCTTCATGGTGAGCTGCTTTCCCGTAAAAGTACGCGGCGGTTCCGCTGGTTGGACGAGGGCAGTGGCGATCATTGATGCTTGATTGGCTACCGCGCCGGGCAGTAGCATCCCGGCCACAAAAGGCCGGGCCAAATTCCGGTAAACAAGGATTTCCAGGGAGGATTCAAGTGGACAGACGCCAATTCGTCACGGGTAGCACTGCCGCTGCAGCGACCCTCACCATGCGTCCCGTGTTCGCGCAGGACGGCTATCCGTCACACGCCATTACTTTCATCAATCCATTCCCGCCGGGTGGCGCTGCCGACGTGGTCGCACGTCCGCTCACCGCTGTCCTCGAGCCTATCCTCAAGCAGCCCTGTGTGATTGAGACCAAAGCAGGCGCAGCCGGACAGGTTGGCGGGCAAGTTGCTGCAACGGCGAAGCCGGACGGCTACACACTACTCATCCACATTGTGTCGATCTCCGGCTTCGCCGAAGTCGACAAGCTGTTCGATCGCCAACCGAAGTTCACGCGCACCGATTTCATCCCGATCGCGCGGTTGACGTCAGGACCGATGGTTTTGCTTGTCAACGACCAGGTGCCTTACAAGACCGTCAAGGAACTGGTCGATGATGCGAAAAAGAATCCCGACAAGCTGATTTTCAGCTCATCGGGACTCTACGGGGCGCTCCATCTGCCGACCGCGCTGTTCATGAAGGCAGCCGGCATCCAGATGAAGCATCTGCCGACCAATGGCGGCGGCCCTGCCCTCACCGCGATCCTCGGCAACAACTCGCAGGTGCTGGTGTCGGCGGTCGCGCCCGCGTTCGGCCAGGTCAAGGCCGGCAAGCTGCGAGCGCTGGCCTGTTTCAGCCCGAAGCGGGCAGCTTCGCTTCCGGACGTTCCGACGTTGAAGGAGCTCGGCTACGACGTCGAGTTTTCGCTGTGGGTCGGCGTATTTGCGCCGAAGAATACGCCAGCAACGGCGGTAAAGGTTCTCGGCGACGCCATCAAGCAGGCAGTGAACACTGACCAGTTCAAGACCGCCATCAGCAATATCGGCGATGAGGTTGCCTATCTCGACCAGGCGGGGTTCGCGAAATTCTGGGACGAAGACGCCAAGCGGGTCGAAGCGGCAGTGCATGCTATTGGCCGCGTTCAAGGCTGACGCAGCGGGCGACTGCCTGCTGCGCGAGATTCCGGAGGGATACGATGGATCGCCGTAGTTTCGTCGTCGGCACGACTGCGCTTGTCGCCGCCGGTCCGGTGCTCGCGCAGGATGCTTACCCCTCGCACGCAATCACGATACTGAACGCGTTTCCGCCCGGCGGCGTTAACGACATCGTGACGCGGCCCTTCGCTTCGGCGCTCGAACCGATCATCAAACAGCCGGTCGTAGTCGAGACCAAGGCCGGCGCCGGCGGCCAGGTTGGCGCTCAGGTTGGCGCCAATGCCAAGCCGGACGGGTATACGTTGCTGTCGCACAACAACGGGATTTCCGGCTACGAGGAAGTCGACAAACTGTTCGGACGGCAACCCAAGACCACCCGTGCCGATTTCATTGCCCTGGCACGGCTTGTTGCCGATCCGGTTCTCGTGCTCGTCAATGACCAGCAACCCTACAAGACCCTGAAGGACTTCGTGGACGACGCCAAGAAGCGGCCCGAGGCGATCATATACAGTTCCGGCGGCCTCTATGGCGCAACGCACCTACCCGTCGCATTGCTCGAAAAGGTGACTGGGATCCCGAAGCTTCGCCACCTTCCGACCAATGGCGGCGGCCCGGCCATCACCGCCCTGCTCGGCAACAACGCTCAGATGAGCACGCAGACGATTTCCGCTTCGTTGCCACATATCAAAGCCGGCAAGCTGCGCCCGCTGGCATCGTTCGGCGGAAAGAGATCCAAGACGCTGCCCGATGTGCCGACATTGAAGGAGCTCGGCTACGACGTGGAATACTACCTATGGGTCGGCATTTTCGCGCCGAAGGCGACGTCTGCCGATATCGTCTCCACGCTCAATGCAGCGATCGACAAGGCCGCGAATTCCGACCTGTTTAAGACCGCTATCACCAATGCCGGCCTGGAGCCTGACTATCTCAACGCCGCGGGCTTCGCCAAATTCTGGGCCGAAGATGCGCAGCGCTCCGATGAGGCGGTCAAATTGATCGGCCGCGTTCAGGGGTGATGGGATCAGCCATCACCGAGCTTTCGCTGCAGCTGCGCTCGAGGTTTTTGCTAGCTGTCGAGGATCGAGCATGATTCTGCGCGCTGACCATATCGCAGGCGCTTTCTTTGTGGTCTTCGGCTTGCTGGTGCTTGCGCTCAGCGGCGATCTTCCGACCGGAAGCTTGTCGATGCCGGGTTCCGGTTTCTTGCCGAAGATCGCTGCCGTTCTGACAATTTTCTTCGGGATCGTGTTGATCCTGCGCGCAGGAGAAAGCAAGCCGTTCGCGACGCTGTCATGGAACGACGCCAAGCACGCCGGGATGGTTGTGGGGATAACGGCGGCAGCAATTGTGCTGTTTGAGCGCCTTGGTTTCCTGACGACCAATATCCTGCTGATCCTCGCCTTGCTTTTCATCATCGAACGGCGCCGGCTGCTGCCGGCCATCGCTTACAGCGTTGGCGTGGTTGTGATCACCTACGTCTTGTTTGTTTACATCCTCAAAACTCCGCTGCAGGCCGGGCCGCTCGGATTCTAGGACCACCGTGGAAAGCACTCTTCTCAGTCTTGCTCACGGCTTTTCCGTCGCACTCGCGCCGGCCAATGCCTGGTACGCGTTTCTCGGCTGCCTGGTAGGCACGCTGGTTGGCGTGCTCCCAGGCATCGGCCCTCTGGCCGGCATTTCCATTTTGCTGCCGGTGACTTTCGGGCTGAACGCCACGCAGGCGATCATCATGCTCGCCGGCATTTACTATGGCTCGCAATACGGGGGCTCGACCACCTCGATCCTGATGCGAATCCCCGGCGAAGCCTCGTCGGTGATGACCTGCATCGACGGCTACGCGATGTCAAAAAAGGGGCGCGCAGGCGCGGCGCTCTGCATTGCGGCAGTGGGCTCTTGGATCGGCGGCACATTCGGCGTGCTCGTGCTCACGATGGTGGCGCCGCCATTGGCGACCATTGCCATCAGCTTCGGACCGCCGGAATACACGGCACTGATCGTTCTCGGCCTGATCTTCCTCGCCTATATGTCGACGTCGTCGCTGATAAGGACGCTGCTGATGGCCTGCCTTGGGCTGTTGCTCGGCATGATCGGCATCGACAACATGACGGGGCATTTCCGCTACAGCTTCGACCTGGCCGAACTGGGCGACGGCATCGGCATCGTCCCGGTGGCGGTCGGTTTGTTCGGGCTCGGTGAAATTCTGTCGACGCCAAGTGCCGGCGCGGTGAGAGACATTATTAGTCCGCGATTGCGCGAACTGTTGCCGACCCGCCGGGAATGGAATGAGGCCGCCATGCCGATCGCGCGCGGGACGGTGCTTGGATTTATCATCGGAATCATTCCGGGCTCGGCCCACGTCATCTCCAGCTTTCTCTCCTATGCGATCGAGAAACGGGTGTCGAAGCATCCCGAACAGTTCGGCAAAGGGGCCGTCGCAGGCGTCGCCGGGCCGGAAACGGCCAACAATGCCGCCTCGACCGGCGCTTTTGTGCCCTTGCTTGCTCTCGGCATTCCAACGAGTCCGATCACTGCAGTGCTGATCGGCGCGCTGATGATTCACGGTGTCTCGGTGGGACCGATGCTGGTCAACGAGCACCCGGACGTGTTCTGGGGATTTGTCGCCTCGATGTACGTCGGCAACCTCATGCTGCTGGTGCTCAACCTGCCTTTGGTCAGCTTGTTCGTCACCGTGTTGCGGATTCCGTACGCCTACCTCTATCCGCTCATCATCATGTTCTGCATCATTGGTGTGTACGCGGTGAACAACTCGATCGTCGATGTGTGGATCATGCTGATTATGGGCGTTGTCGGATACGCGCTGCGCAAGTTCGACTTTGACCCGGCTCCGCTGGTGCTCGGCCTCGTGATCGCGCCGATCCTGGAGCAAAGCCTGCGCCAGTCGCTGATCATGTCGAATGGCAACTACCTGATCTTCTTCAGCCGGCCCATTTCGCTCGGCCTGATGCTGATCAGTATCGGTCTGCTCGCCCTCGCCGCCTATGCATTCGTGCTTCACCGTACCGACTGGCGTACCAGGCTGGCCAAGGCGGAGGCTGGCGAACCGGAGCGATAAGAACTGCGACCCCGAAATCGTCGGGGATCACGCCCAGAGGCGCTCGTTTTCTATCCCTTTGTAGAGCTCGGCGACATATTCACCGTACCCATTGAAAAGCAGGGTCGGCCGGCGCTCGCCAGTTCCGATTATCTCTTCGGTCGCCTGGCTCCAGCGTGGATGCGGCACTTGCGGATTGACGTTCGCCCAGAATCCATACTCGGCGGGTTGTAAGGCTTCCCACAGGCCTTTTGGGCGCTTGTCAGTGAAGCTGAAGCGCACAATCGACTTGATTGACTTGAAGCCGTATTTCCACGGCAGGGCCAAACGCAGCGGTGCGCCGTGCTGGCGGGCGAGCGGATGACCGTAGGCGCCGGTGGCAAGAAAGGCGAGTTCGTTGGTCGCTTCCGCCATCGTGACGCCTTCGACATATGGCCACGGATACCACGGCTGCCGCTGGCCGGGTGCCACCTTCGCGTCCATGAACGTTTCCATGCGCACGTATTGAGCAGAGCCAAGCGGGCGCGCGAACTCGACCAACTTGGCAAACGGGAAACCTGTCCAGGCGATCGCCATGCCCCACGCTTCGACGCAGCGATGGCGGTATGTGCGCTCTTCCAGTGTCAACTTGCGGATCAAATCATCAACGCCGACTTCCACCGGCTTTTCCACCATGCCGTCGATTTTCACCGTCCATGGTCGGATCGGCAGCGCCTGGGCAGCCGCAGCGATCGATTTCGAAGTACCGAATTCATAGAAGTTATTGTAGTTGCCGTTGACTTTCTCGTCGGTGATCGCACGGTCGAGAACATATTTCTCGTTGCGTTTGGCCGGATAAAGATCCGCGCTCGGATCGGGCAGCTTGGCAACGTCGGAAATGCGCTGCGCACTCACGCCGAGCGGCGACAATGTCAGCGCGCTGACTCCGGCTGCGACAAAAGCGCGCCGGGTGAAGACAAATTGCTCGGGCGTAGCGAAGCGGTCAGGAATCTCCCAGCCGCGGCGATGAATGACGTTCATGACATTGCTCCCAGAATCGCCGCAAAGAACTACGGGTTGCGATGCTCACTGGCAAGTCACGGTTCTGCGAAGAGGAACCGCGCACCAAAATTGTTGCGGCCGTGCCTCTAGGGACACGGCCGCATCGCTTGCAGGAATTTATTACTCTGCGGCGCGCCGCGCTGCGATGATCTGGTCGGCTGTCCGACCGGTCAGCTCCGCCATGTGATCGAATTTGAAGGTGAACGAGCCGACGCCCGCCGTCCCGGAACGCACTTCGATAATCAGATCGCCGATCTCGGCCTCGGGCATCTGCGCCCGCACGCTGTCCCAGCCGGTCCAGCCTTCGCGGGTGTCGAAACCGAGGATCTGACCACGGCGTCCGGACAGGATTGCGTTCATTTTCGCCGTGGCCTCGCTGGGGCAGACAATCTCGACCTCATGAATGGGCTCAAGCAACACGGGCTGACACTGCGGAAGTGCTTCCACGATGCCGATCCGTCCGGCTGTCCTAAACGCCTGATCGGAGGAGTCGACCGTGTGGTACGATCCGTCAATCAGCGCAACCGACAGATCGACGACAGGAAAGCCAAGAGGCCCATGTTTGAGCCCATCGATCACGCCCTCCTCGACCGCCGGAATGTAATTGCGCGGCACCACTCCGCCGGTAATGCGGTCTTCGAACTTGAATCCTGAGCCGCGCAGCAGCGGCTTGATCTCGAGCACGACGTCACCAAACTGGCCGTGGCCGCCCGATTGCTTCTTGTGCCTGCCTCGTTGCGTGATCGGCTTGCGAATTGTCTCCCGATAGCCGACCGACGGAGGCCGTGTCGATACAGGCACCAAGAAGCGTTCGGCCAATCGCTCTGTCGCTACGCGCAAGTGCATTTCGCCCTGCCCCCAGATGATCACTTCATGGCTTTCGGCGTTGTGAACGACCGAGAGTGAAGGATCTTCTTCCGTCAGCTTGGTGAAGGCCGGTCCGAGCTTGACGTCGTCCTTGCGCTCCTTCGCGTGCACGGCGATCGCCAGCACGGGAGGAAAGGCCTTTAGCTGTACAAGCGCCGCCGCCGGTTGTTTGCCGGTCGAAAGCGTGTCACCGGTCTTGGCACTTTCGAGCTTGCCCAGCGCAACGGTCTCGCCGACGTTCGCCTGTCCGCGTTTTTCGAAGTGCTGGCCCATCATCTTGAAAACGCCAGAAACCCGTCCGGCATCCCCGCCCGACGTCGTGAGCGTTGTTCCATCCCCGGCCTGACCGGCGAGGAGGCGGGTGATCGACATTTTGCCGCCGTGCGTCGTGTGGAAGGTCTTGAGCACCAGCGCGATCGATTCGTTGCCGGCCTTCACGCCCAGCCGTTGTGCGGTTTCGTTCACCCCAGGCGATTCATGGCGAAGCGCCTTGAGGAGACGCAGCACACCGTTGGTGCGGGTCGCCGAACCAAGAAGAACCGGACATACGATCCGGTCACGTAACTCCTTGGCTAGGTCATCGAAAACCTTGTCCCGCGGAGGCTCGATATCTTCAAGCAACTGCTCCATCAGCTGGTCGTCGTGATCCGCCAGCGTCTCCAGCATCGTGAAACGAGCTTCTTTCTTGCGGTCGAGGTCTTCGCCCTTGAGCTCTATAATTTCCGACGGTGCATATTCCTTGTAGACATAGGCGCGCTCCAGCGCGAGATCGACGAATCCAGAAATGATATCGCCGGTCCAGATCGGAATTTGTCGCAAGAGCAACGGCACGCGCGAAGCAGGCTGCAGCAATTTAATGGTCTCACGGACCCTTTTCTCCGCCTTATCGATCTTGTTGAGGAACAAAAAGCGCGGAATGTTTTGATCTTCCAGCTCACGCAGGATGAGCTGCAATTGCGGCACCTTCTTTTCGTCGGCTTCGCAAACGACTACCGCAGCATCAACCGCGGGCAAAACACTGCGCATGTCCTGAATAAATTCGATCGAGCCTGGGCAATCGATAAACGTGTAGCTCTCACCCATGAAATTGACGGTGGCGAACGTTGCCTCCACACTCATCCTGTGGCTGCGTGCCTCTTTGCTGGCGTCCCCTACTGTGGTGCCTGCGTCGACCGTACCCTGGCGCTGGACCGCGCCGGTGCGAGCGAGAATTGCTTCCAAAAGTGTCGTTTTACCGCTTTGAAAAGGGCCCACCAGCGCAATGCACCGGGGACCCGAGTTCCTCGCGCCATTGGGACCAGCGCCGTTTTGTCCCATGATTCCCTCCCTTGCCGGCCGGGAGGTCGGACCTGGTTTCCCGGCCCTGTCACATTATCGTCTCAGGCCGCGGGGAGGCTGGCAAGAGCGGACATTTGTCGTGCTCAAAATAATTATTTGATGAAACTCAGATCGACCACTTCACGCGCGGTGACATTCTTGTCGACCCACCCTCGGAGCTTGTGCCACGCGATCTGACGTTCGAGGTCCGCCAGATCGAGCTGCGCCTGCGGCTCGATGAAATATGCACTGGCTTCGACCGTAGCCGCACCGCTTTCGACACGGTCTGGATAGACATAACGCGCGATCGTCGTCGCAGCCTCATGCGACTTCATGTCCGAGGTGCGTTTGGAATGGATATCCTTGCGCAACAGGGCGGCCGTGTAGTCGGCGACCCCACGACGGTAGGCTCGAACGAATTTTTCTACCACCGGGCGGCGCGTCGCGATCATTTTACTGGACACAAACAGTGCGCCAGCTGCTGCTCGTCGACTTCCGAATACCAGCCGACGAGCTTGGCGTGATTGGCCGCCAGAAGTTCGCGTGCATAGCGCGCCGGCAGGATCGCAGCGTCGACCTGGTTGGTGCCAACGGCGCGCGCAATACCATCCAGCGTAGGCATCGGCTTCACGCTGATGCGATCAACAGCGATTTGTTTGATGCGGGCAATCTGCTCGAGTTGATAGTGAGAGGCCGACCCGAGTGCGCTTATGGCGACAGATTTGTTAGCGACGTCAGCGAACGTACGCAATCCTTTGGCAAAGCCGAAATTTGAGGCGACGAGCTCGCTGCCCTCGTAATAGCGCTTTTCGCGAGCTTGCGCTGCGATCGCCTTGATCAGGCCTTTTCCGCCGGCATTGAAAGCCGCGGGTGTGAAACCGGCAAGGCCGAAATCGGTCGTGCCGACGGCAAGCGTTTCTGCCACCGCTCGATCGGACTCGTAGGCGGTCATTCCGAGATCGATGCCTTCGGCTTTGAAGTAGCCTTGCGCCGCGGCCAGAAACAGCGCGCCGTTCTCGACCAGCCGCTGTGTGCCGACGAGAACACGCTCCTGCGCGGCGACAGGGGAAGCAAATTCGGCAATAGCAATAAGTACCACGACCGCGAGGCGCGTCATGCCCACAGAGTATCGGGCCGTGCATAAGGAAAGGTGAATGAGACACGCCGCGGGGAAGCCCTACAAAGGCTATCTGATTGGCGAGTGATCATGGGTTGCCGGGTCAAGCCCGGCAATGACAGGGGTAAGGCGCGGAGAAATGGCCTATTTCAAATTGCCGCAGAAGCGCTGGATGCGCCGGCATGCTTCCTCGAGATCCTCGGTCTTCGTCGCATAGGAAATGCGAAAAGCCGGCCCCAACCCGAATGCGGTGCCCTGCACGACTGCGACGCCCTCGGCCTCGAGGAGCTCGGTGACGAAACCCTCGTCGGTGGCAAGTTTCTTTCCGCTGGGTGCCGTTTTGCCCATCGTGCCGGTGCAGGATGGGTAAACATAGAACGCACCTTCCGGCGTCGGACACTTAATGCCATTGGCCTGGTTGAGCATCGACACCACGAGGTCACGGCGCTCCTTGAAGATCTTGTTGTGTTTGGCGATGAAATCCTGCGGGCCGTTCAGTGCCTCCACCGCGGCCCATTGCGACACCGCCGCCGGGTTTGAGGTCGATTGCGACTGGATCGTCGCCATCGCCTTGATCAAAGGTTCGGGACCGCCGGCATAACCGATGCGCCAGCCCGTCATGCAATAGGCCTTCGAGCACCCGTTGATGGTCAACGTGCGAGGATAAAGCGAGGGCTCGACCTGGGCCGGCGTTGTGAACACAAAGTCGTCGTAGACTAGGTGCTCGTACATATCGTCCGTCATCACGTGGACGTGCGGATGCTTCACCAGCACGTCGGTCAACGCTTTCAATTCGGCGCGCGTGTAGGCGGCGCCGGTCGGGTTCGACGGCGAGTTCAACAGCACCCATTTTGTCTTCGGCGTAATCGCGCGCTCGAGCTGCTCCGCGGTCATCTTGAAACCATTCGACATGCTGGTGACGACTTCCACGGGCTCGCCGCCAGCAAGAAGAACCATGTCGGGATAGCTCACCCAATACGGAGCCGGGATGACAACCTCGTCACCCGGGTTCAATGTTGCGACGAAGGCGTTATACAGCACCTGTTTGCCGCCGGTGCCCACCGTCACCTGGCTCGGCTTATAGTCGAGCTGGTTCTCCCGCTTGAACTTCGTGACGATGGCGTCTTTCAGCTCGGCGATGCCGTCAACGTTCGTATACTTCGACGCCTTGCCGCTCTCGATCGCTTTCACCGCTGCCTGCTTGATATTGTCGGGCGTATCAAAATCAGGCTCGCCGGCGCCGAGGCCGATCACGTTGCGGCCCGCCAGTTTGAGCGCGCGTGCCTTGTCCGTCACGGCAATTGTCGCCGACGGCTTGATGCGCTTGAGCTGGTCCGCGAGAAAGGCCATGAAACTCTCCTTTTGCCGCAGTGCGGCGTACGTCCTGTCGTAATGCGGACGCACGAGTCCAGCAAGGGGCGATTTGTTAAAGAAATTCGATCAATTCGATCGGTCTTAGCGATCATTCTGTCAAAGGGCAGGAAGCCAGAGGGCCACAGCAAGAGGCTTTTGATCCTACGACCTGGCTCGAGCCCTGCCTGATCATCTTCCAAACACGCGGCAGATGGCGAAGCATCCTCGTCACCCAGCGCAATGCAGCCACGACATACGCGTGCGCATGAGCGAAGGAACAGAATTTCTAATTACTGCAGCGCGGGAAATTTGCATTTCGCTCGCTGCGCTGCACCGAATGCATTTGATATTTTCGTGAAGTCGCGTGTGGCCTTGCAATTGCCAGACTTTGTTCGTTCTATCGAACTACATCGCTTCGGGGGTGCTGCACGATAAATGTTTGTTTTCGACCTTGAGCGGCTTGAACCAGCTCTCGGATGGGCTTCGCGCATACGGATCTTATTCTGAATGTATACGCTCTATTCAATGCAGCGGTCCGGGAATAGCTACAAGGTGCGTCTTGCGCTCGCCCGGCTTGGCATCCCGTACAACCTTGTAGAGATCGACATCCTCAAAGGCGAAAGCCGTACACCGGAATTCCTCGCAAAAAATCCGAATGGACAGGTGCCGTTGCTGGAAGTCGCACCTGGCCGTCATCTCGCGGAATCCAATGCCATCCTTTGGTACGTCGCCGGCGGCTCAACTCTGGCGCCGGAAGACCGCATTGCACGGGCCGAAGCGCTGCAATGGATGTTCTTCGAGCAGCACAGCCTCGAGCCGAACATCGGAGCCGCTTATTTCTGGCTTACGTTGATCAAGGGCGGCCGCGAACTGCAAAGCCATGCCCTCGAAGACTGGATGGAAAATGGTTATCGCGCACTTGGCGTGATGGAAACCCACCTCACCCGTTTTCCGTATTTCGTCGCGAACCATTTCACCATCGCGGACATCGCGCTGTACGCCTATGCGCATGTCGCGGAGCAGGCCGATTTCAACCTCAGCCGATTTCCGGCGATTCGCGTCTGGCTTGCCCGCATCGCTAACGAGCCGGGCTACATCCCCATGACCTGGCAGCCGGAGCTGGTGCCGGCTAAATAACGCCCGGAATCTCAAAGATTTTTACCGAACGCCACAAAAACGCCGCGCTTCGTAACCGGCTGCGCCTAATTCGAGCCGAACCGTTGCCGGGTTCCCACGTTATGGAAATGAGATTATAGAGACCGACCTTTTTCAGGTTCGCCATGCAAAAGGACAATACGTCTGCCGGCTTCATGTCTCCGGCCGATCACCTCGGCAGCCAACGCCGATTTGCAGCCTTTGTGGTTCAATTGGCCGCCAGCATTGCGCTCGTGCTGTCGACGCTTGTCGCTGCCACGGCAGTTGCACGCGCCGATGTGGTGACCAATGTAATCGACAACGAGAGCAGCCTGTTCGCCATTGCGCTTTTGCTGGGCCTGTTCTTTATCGGAATAGGCAGCCTCACGGTTCTACCGTTACCGCATCAACCTCGCCGCCCCGAAACGCACCGCTAACACCCCTACCGGAACTCTCTGCGATGGCGCAAAGTTGACGCGACATCGAGGGAGATTTGCATGCGACTCGTGCTGGTGCTGTGCGGGGCGTTGATCGCAGCCGCGATCGCAAGTGCGGCCGATGCGGTTTACCCGAGCTCAGCAGGCAACCTTGCGGTTCAAACGGTTGCCACTGGCCTAGCGCATCCTTGGTCGCTCGCATTCTTGCCCGACGGTCGCATCCTTGTGACCGAACGGCCGGGGCGGATGCGCCTCGTTACTCAAAACGGCCAATTGTCGCCACCCCTTGCCAACGTGCCAAAGGTGTTTGCCGTCAGCCAGGGCGGTTTGCTCGACGTGATCCCTGACCGCGGATTCGCCCAGAACCGCACAATCTACTTTTCGTACGCTGAGCCATTCAATGGCGGCGGACGGACAGCGCTTGCCCGCGCGCGGCTCGATGATAGCGAGGCACCGAGACTGACTGATGTGAAAGTCATATACCGCCAGTACGGTCCGCCCTCGCATGGAAACCACTTCGGCAGCCGAATCGTCCAAGCAATGGATGGCACCTTGTTTGTGACCAACGGCGAGCACTTCACCGATCGCGACATGGCACAAACGCTCGATAACGACTTGGGCAAGATCGTGAGGATAACCACTGATGGCACGGCACCCCCTGATAATCCGTTTGCGAACAAGCCCGGGGCCAGGCCCGAAGTCTGGTCCTATGGTCACCGCAATCCGCAGGGGCTCGCGTTAAATCCCGCTGACGGGAAATTATGGGAGCAGGAGCACGGAGCCAGGGGCGGCGACGAGATCAATATCATCCAGAAAGGCCACAACTACGGCTGGCCGCGTGTGAGCTATGGGGTCAACTATGACGGGACGCCGGTCGGGACCGGAAAGACGAAAATGGAGGGCGTCGATGATCCGCGCTGGCACTGGACACCATCGATCGCACCGTCGGGCATGGCGTTCTACACGGGTGATCTGTTTCCGACCTGGAAAGGCAGCCTGTTTAACGGGGCGCTGAAGTCCCAGCTGCTGTCGCGGCTTGAGCTCAAAGGAGACGCAGTGGTGAAGGAGGAGCGCCTGCTGCAGGCTTTGAACGAACGCATTCGCGATGTGCGCCAGGGACCGGAGGGCGCGCTCTATCTGCTCACCGACAGCGCATCCGGGCGCATCTTGCGCGTTGTGCCCGCGCGCTAGGTCACCACTTATGAAACACGAAAAAAGCGCCGGCCGCGATCAGCGCAAAACCGAAGCCCTGACTGAGCGTTAAAGGCTCGCGCAAGTAGACGTACGAAAATCCAGCGAACACCACAAAGGTGACGACCTCCTGGATTGTCTTCAATTGTGCCGGATCGTAAACGGCGTTGCCGTAGCGATTGGCGGGTACAGCCAGGCAATATTCGACGAATGCAACTCCCCAGCTGATCAAGATCACATAAAAAAGTGGTACTTCCTTATAACGAAGGTGCCAATACCAGGCGGCGGTCATGAATACGTTGGACCCGACAAGCAGGACGATCGGACGCACGTAAGGCGATAGTGCAAGCATGGAACTCCTTGGGGCGACTGTGGGTGTATCGGGAGGGGTCGCATCTACACGCTCATGCCACCAAAGCCAATCGGGGATCTGCATGGCTTCATCGCAGCTGTTCCAATAGCCTCGTGCTCTCTCTGCGGCGCATAAGCTGCCCCTCCTCCGTCGGTTGACCCTGCTCTGCAGGACCGCAATTTTTTGCTGGCATCCATGTGTGCTAGCTTTTGAGCTTAACCGCGCTTCGCGCGGACTTGCTTTCGCCGGGAGTCTACGATGCGCAGCTTTGGTTTTGTGGCGGCTTTCACGTTTTTTCTGCTGGCTGTTGAAACCCCGGCAATTTCACAGGCACAGCCACGCAATCAGCCCCCGCCACCGGCCAAGCCAGCACCGTACAAGGTCGTCGCTATCAAACCGCCGCAGCCGAACAACGACGCCGGTCTTGAAGCCCTCCGCAAGCAGATCGGCGAAGCGGTGCAGAAAAAGGACCGTGCTGCACTGGCAAAGCTTGTGGTCCCTCAGGGATTCTTTTGGGAGCGCGAAAATGGCGATCGTGCCGACAAGCGCAAATCGGGTGCCGACAATCTCGGCGCAGCGCTCGGCCTGAACAATAAGGACGGCGCCGGCTGGGACATGCTTGCGAGTTTTGCCGACGATCCAACGGGCTCTCCCTCACCGGAGCATAAAGGCGCGGTTTGCGCGCCAGCCGATCCAACCTTTGACGTGAAGGCATTCAATGACTTGATGCAGGCGACCAAGACCAACCCGGACGAGTGGGCGTACCCGGTTTCCGCGGACGTTGAGGTGCGCGCCACACCCCAGCCCGGCGGAGCTGTTATCGACAAGCTTCCCGTCGGGTTCGTACGCGTCATGCCGGAGGACACGCCTAATCTTCCTGCGTTCCTGCGCATCGTCACGCCGGCCGGCAAGATGGGTTACGTTTCTGTCGACTCCATCGCGCCGATCGGCAACGACCAGATCTGTTATGTCAAGGATGCGAGCGGCTGGAAAATTGGCGGCTATATCGGCGGGGGCGACTCTCAATAGCCAGCGCGTCATCCATAGCGCAGTTTGAGGGCGAGGATCGGCGCCATCAGGGCGAGAGTCACCGCGTTCGAGCCAATCAGCGGCCAATCGTTGATGGCAATCCCGTACGCGAGCCACAGCATGATTCCCAAGGTGAACGAGCCAGTCGCCGGGAGCGACAACGCTCGTGCCTCCTTTTCGCGCAGGACTTTGAGCATCTGTGGCAGCCAACACACCGTGGTGAGCAAGGCGCCCGTCGCGCCAAGAAGATCAATGATCCATGGGAATGTCATACGTCGGCCATACGACTGATTCGCCTCCGCTGTGTGACAATCTTGCCTTTGCCGACGGCTGCGCGCAGGCTCATCGGATGACATCCGCAACCTCCCCTCGCCGTATCAACTGTGCACGATGCGGGATGTCGTTCGAATGCGGATTTTCCGCCGATTGCTGGTGTGCTGGCGAACCGTACCGCCTGCCCCTGACCAAGGCCCGGCTTGAGGACTGTTTCTGCCCCGCTTGCCTGCGCAAGGCGGCGGCCGCACTTGCGAACAGCAGGCGCGAGGCAGAACAGGGCCGCTAACGCGGCAAGACAGGCGACCTGCATTCCTCTATAGGAGGGGCCGCCGCAGTCAGCGGCCACAAAAAGAAAGACAATTCTCATGATTGACTTTTATGCGCTGACCAGCCCGAACGTGCAGAAGATCTTCATCATGCTCGAGGAATGCGGGCTGCCCTACAATATCAAGCCCGTTGACGTATGGGCGGGCGAGCAGTTCACGCCCGAATTTGCCAGGATCAATCCATTGCTGAAGGTGCCGGCGATCGTCGACAGCGACGGACCAGGCGGGAAGCCTTACACGGTGATCGAGTCGGGAGCGATCCTGATCTACCTCGCCGAGAAGACCGGCAAGTTCATTCCACACGAGCCGGTCGCTCGATACGACACGTTGCAATGGGTCATCCTTCAGGTCGCAAATGTCGGCCCGATGGCGGGCCAACACGTGCATTTCAGCAAATTTGCCGGACCCGGCAACGATTACGGCGCGAGCCGCTACCGCACGCAGGTGCTCAACCTGTTCGACGTCTACGAACAACGGCTATCGGCACGCCCTTACATCGCCGGCAGTGAATACACCATCGCGGATATCGCGGCATGGCCATGGCTGCGCAATTTCGAACTTCTTGCGATCGATCCTGCCAGATATCCAAAAATCAAGTCCTGGGCGGACAAGATCGCGTCGCGTGAAGCGGTCAAGCGGGCGCTCGCACAGGTCGGCACGCTGAAATCGGTCCGGGACAAAGCCTCCGACGACCAGAAGGACCGTTTTTTCGGCCGCGGAAAATACGCCCGCGCGTAATTCAGCTGCACCGAAGCATTGCCACGCTGTCGTCACGATGCGATCTTAGGTTCACGCCGAATCGAATCTTGCAGAAATGACCTCGCGCGATGCCCCCGGCATCGCGCGCAGCCGTATTGAGCGCATAAATGTTTCGCTTTTTTGAGACGTCACTCGCACCGACCGCGGTGCCGGACAATGCCGAGCCGCCATCCGGCCTGGCCGCTTTCTATTGGCATTTCGCCCCGGCAGGCGAAAGCGCTGTTCATTGGTCTGTTTGCCATCGGCTTCGTCGTTGCGCTGCTCGATGTGATGATACCGGTCTTCATTGGCAAGGTAGTGACGCTGGTGACGGAAAGCAGACCGGAAATGCTGCTGGCGACCTCCTGGTCATGGCTGCTTGGCATGGCGATCGTCCTGCTGGTCTTGCGTCCGGCTGCGTTCACCATCCAGCATTTGCTGATAAACCAGGCGATTGCGGCCAACGTCTCCAACCGCATCCGGTGGCAAAACCATTGGCACGTGTCGCGTCAGTCGTGGACATTCTTCCAGAACGATTTCGCCGGTCGTATTGCCACGCGCGTGATGCAGACCGGACCGGCGATCCGTGAAAGCCTCGTCGCACTGCTCACGGCCGTCTGGTTCATCATGATCTACGGCACATCGTCGTTAATTTTGCTGGCGTCCGCAGACCGTTGGCTGGCGTTGCCCGTGCTGCTGTGGTTCGCGAGCTATGTGGCGATGCTGCGGTATTTCGTGCCGCGCATGCAAAGCAAATCAAAGGTGATGTCCGAAGCGCGCTCGATGCTGACCGGCCGCATCGTCGACACCTACACCAACATCGTTACGGTGAAGCTGTTCGCACGCGCGAAGGACGAGGATGCCTATGTGCGGGAAGCGATCGATCATCACACGGGTCGTTTCCACGAATCGCTGCGGCTCAACACGCTGTTCGCGCTCACCTTGATAATGCTGAACGCTTTCCTGATCACCGGTACGGGCGCATTCGCGATCATCTTGTGGCGCCATGGCCACGTGGGTGTCGGAACGGTAGCCATGGCCCTGCCGATGACCACGCAGATCATCAGTGCTTCTCACTGGGTAGCCTGGCAGGTTACGGACATTTTCGAGAATGTCGGCGTGGTGCAGGAAGGTATGATGACGATTGCACGGCCAATTGCGCTCAGCGATCGGCCGGATGCCCGCGCGCTCAAGATTGCGCGTGGGGAAATCCGGTTCGAGGACATCCGTTTCGGCTATGGCCGCCAAAGCGGGCTCATCGACGGTCTAACCCTCGATGTACGGCCTGGCGAAAAAATCGGCCTGGTCGGTCGCTCGGGAGCCGGCAAATCAACGCTGGTCAATTTGCTATTGCGGTTCTTCGATCTGGAAAGCGGGCGTATCCTGATCGACGGACAGGACATCGCCGCCGTTTCGCAGGAAAGCCTCCGCACGCAAATTTCCATGGTCACTCAGGATACATCCCTATTGCATCGTTCGATCCGCGACAATATCGGCTACGGTCGTCCCGATGCCAGCGACTCCGAAATCATTGCGGCAGCGCAGATGGCCCATGCGCATGAATTCATCGTGGACCTGGAGGATTGGAAAGGACGCGCGGTTACGATGCGCATGTGGGCGAGCGCGGCGTGAAGCTTTCAGGTGGGCAGCGTCAGCGCGCGGCGATTGCTCGTGTCATCTTGAAGGACGCGCCGATCCTTGTGCTCGACGAGGCCACCTCTGCGCTCGACAGCGAGGTGGAGGCTGCCATCCAATCAAGCCTTGGCACGCTCATGCAGGGCCGTACTGTGATCGCCATTGCGCACCGTCTGTCGACAATCGCCCAGATGGACCGGCTGATCGTGCTCGACCGCGGCCGCATCGTCGAACAGGGCACGCATGACGAGCTGCTGGGTCGCAACGGGCATTACGCTATGTTATGGCGGCGCCAGTCAGGCGGTTTCATCGACGTCGCCGATCAGCAAGCAGCTGAATAGCTCCGTCCTCTTTTCACTTTGGTGTGCGCAGACCATAATGCCGCCCCTCTACGCGAAGGGCACACCATGATCCTTGAGATTGCACAAATAGATGTAAAGCCCGGCATGGAAGCCGAATTCGAAGCGGGCGTGAAAAAGGCCGCGCTGATTTTCAAGCGCGCGAAAGGCTGCAAATCCATGGCCTTGCAGCGCTCTCACGAGATGCCTCAGCGCTACCGGCTGTTCGTGCAATGGGAAACGCTGGAAAACCATACCAAGGATTTCCGGGAATCTCCCGATTTCCATGAGTGGCGTAAGCTGGTCGGCCACTGCTTCACGGCGCCACCTAACGTTGAGCACGTCGTCGAGGTGATGCGCGGCTTTTGACCTGAACCAACTGTTCGTGGCCAGGCTCACTCATCGACGCATATTTGCTTGATTGGGGTGCGGACACTCGTCCTTGCAGACATCGCGAGGGGTTATTTCACAAGCGGGCGTCAACGGCGTTGCCAACAGCCGTCTTTGCATCTGTCCCAGCTGCGATCAATGAGGGCATGCACATCGCTCCAAGGGGGTTTTCGCTCCGCGCGGGCATCGGAATAAGCAGATGTCGGGTAGTTGGACGACGGAACGACCCGCCAGCGCGAAACCGTGTCAGTTTCCATGACAAGTGCCGAGGAAGGATGTTGCCGCTTTCTCGCAAGGGTCCTTTCCTTGGCGGTGCGTAAAACATGTTTGCGCGTCTTGATCCGCGGTGAAGTTTGGTTGACCGCGGAGTCCTTTTGCCAGGCAAGGGTTTGCCCCAATCGTTCTTTCACTATCTTCTCTTCATAGATTTCAGGCGGAGCCGATGCCGTTGGCGTTAGCTCAACTGCCTTGCTCTCCTTCGCAGAGCTCGGTGGCTCACTGGATTTGAGAGCCGTCGGACGCCAAACCAACTGCAAAGGAGTACGTACCAGCAACTCATTATTGCCTGTACGCAGCTCGGCCATGATTGTCATGGAGCCCGTAAAATCGGCAGGCGGAATTACCTGGGCGTTCGGCAGATCATCGACGGCGATACGCCATTGTTTCTCGCCGACGGGAGAACCAGCGCTGAGCGTCGTGCCGGCAACGAGTCCGCCAAGATTGATCGTGGCACCAGGCTCGTAGTTCGTCGCCTTGATGGCAAGAGGCAAAGCGGCGTTCATTTCTCCCATCGCGTCGGCTACAGCAAGCGTCGGAGTCAAGACGGGACTCAGCGCGCTTTCCGATGCGTTGTTACCCATTTGAGGAAGCTCAAGACTGGCCAATCGCGGTTGGTCGCTGACCGGAATTTCGGAGCTCTTTGCGGGCAACATCCCGTTTCGGAATTGGATGAAACTGCCGCTATCGAGACGCTCAAGCCCTACAAACACGCAGAATGCAGTCCAGGCGACAACGCCGGCCGCAATGGCGAGCGCCTTCGTACGCACGCCGCTCTTATCCTGCTTTTCTTGATGGTCGCTCGGTTGCAAAAAAGCATCCGCCATCGGTTCGTCATCCAAACGCATTTCGTACTGAGTCGATGTCAAATCCACGGCGGCGAGTTGTGATGGAACCTCAGACTCACCGAGCGATGGCTGAATCGGCGGCGCGGCAACTGCGCCGTTACGCCATCTCGGCGGCGCATAGAATTTGGGATCTTCCGGGCTCAGTTCCCCGCCCTGAATAGGCGTACTCATACCACGCATACTCCCGCACAGAACTCGACACACGGCTCACGACAACACCTAAAGCCGGGTGCAGCGGGCCCCACACTGGCAAGAATGGTACCGATTCTTTCACATTATGCGGAGGTATTTGAGCACTCTGGCCCGCTGCAACGAAAATACCTCTATGTAGACGCTTAATCGCCGAACAACCGCGCCGGTGTTTCCACGAGAATAAGGCGGCACGCGGATTCGTCAGGTGTCCACCGATCAAACAGGTCGAGCAAGTGGCCGTCGTCCGGCATGACACTGGCGTGGACCGACGGATGCGGCCAATCGGTGCCCCATATCAACCGGCCGGGATTTGCCCGAAGCAATGCATCATGAAACGGCCGCGCGTCCGGGTAGTCCGGAAACTCATCCGACAGGCGATAGGCTGCGGAGAGTTTCACGTGCACGTGCCCTTCCCCGACGAGCCGCAAGAGCGCCTGGAATTGTGCGTCGTTCACACCTCGGCCAGCCGGAATGTTCAACATGTGATCGACAATGACTGGGATCTCGCGTGAGATTTCGCGGAAGGTCGCAGCCACCTCGCTCATCAGTCGCCAGTCGCAGAACACCTGCATGACCCAGCCGAGCTCACGCATCGTGCGTCGAAAGGACTCAAACACGTCGAGGCCGACGCCCCGCACATAGCCGGGCCTGCCCGCTTCCGAAAACAGGTGAAACCGCAAACCGCGCATCCCCAGCCTGTGCCAGTCATGCAAGGTCGCCGGGGCAATCCTTGTGTCGGTGATCGCGACGCCGCGCAAGCGCTGCGGAAAGCGCGCCAGTGCGTCAAGGAGAACGCGATTGTCATAGCCATGCGCGTTGCCCTGCACGAGCACGCCGCGGGCAAAGCCAAGATGATCGAGCAGCTCGATATAGGCTTCGACTGGCGCGTCGGGCGGGGTGTAGCCCCGGCCTGACGCGAAGGGGAATTTGTCCGCTGGACCGAAGATATGCGCATGCGCATCCCATGCCTTCGCCGGAGGTTTTTTGCGCGGAATCCTTGGACGTAGTATCGGGCCGGCTATGCGCGGCGGCTCCCTCATATCCATGTGATCCGCTCCGGCTGGCTCCATGCGCGCGCAAGAGCCCCTGGCAGGTCTTTAACAGGTAGCCCGATGCTAAGGGCCAAAAGCGGACACGATATGCGCGTCAGCGGAAGCTGCGAGCGCTACAGGTAATCTTTTGTAGGGCAAGGGGTGCGAACCGGATTCCACGGCGATCACATCAACGGTATCCGCGCCAAGGCGGGATCGCTCAATTTCCCAAACGCCGAGATCATGGTCCCAGCGCCGCTCAAACACTGCGTTTCGTTCTTTTTCCTCCGGATCGGTGGCCGTGAATGGCATAAGCACGCCGATGCGCCGCATCCGCGACTCCGACTGCGCGCGCGCGGCAATCGGCAACGAAATAACCACGCCACCAATTAAGCTAATGAACTCGCGCCGCCTCATGCCCACACCCCGATGTCCTAAGGCAGACTATCGTACCGACTTAAACCGGCGAACCGGAAGGGGCCATGTCCGCTTTGAGTCAGAAGCGGACATTCACGCCGCAAAAGTCCGCTTTACCCCTGAAAGCAGACATTCGCGGTGCAAAAACAAATGTCCGCTAAGGGCGATAGCGGGCATTCAACGCTACTTTGCGGCGACCTTCTCAATGTCCGGTAATGTCCACGTTTTGTCGAAAAACGCCTTTTCAGGCCCATAGGCGCGGAACATAACCTCGAACTTTCGGCCCTTGTCGGTCGGAATCCAATTCGCGTCCTTCCCTGCTGGAGCCGCCGGCCCGAAATACAAATCAACCGAGCCGTCCCCATTCTTTTGCAAGCCTTGGCTCTGTGACGAGCGACTTGGACGCGAGACCCCTCGGATCAGCGCATGCGTGTCGCGGTCGTACAGCACTATCGACCAGTACTGCCGGACTGGCGCGTTGGCCGGTATCACGAGACGATAGCTGTTCGCTCCATCGAGCGCGCCGCCCGTCTTATCCTTCGTGGTCATTAAGTAGAACTGTCCCGCGCCGAGGTGCTTGATTGTGCTATAGGCGTATGTGTCCACGAGGCCCCGTTCGTCCACCGAATAGGCGTCGGCCGTTTCGTAAAAAGTCGCCGCAGTCTTCGCGAGGTTCGGACCGGCGGGAAACGCCCACCGGCCGCCTTCATAAAATGGCGGAAACGCCAATTCATAGCGTGCGTCAAACCAAGCGCGTGCCTCTTGGGCTCCTCTTTCGAGGCTCGCTTGGGTTTTGGCATCTGGATTGAACGGCTTGCCCTTTTCGATGCCAATCGACTTGAGCATGTCGATCATCATTTTATCGCGCTGAAGCCAAGGCTCAGCCTGAACCATGCGGTCGAGGGAGCGGAAGAAACGCAAATCGTAAGGGATCGTCGCATCCATCTCGACGTTGTTTGCATCTACGAATTTCGTTGGCGGTGGATTGCGCGCCTGTGAAAGGGGATAGAGCTTGACGCGCTTGCCGTAGGCAACAGCATTGGCGAGATCGGCGTCGCTGCCGCCCTTTAGTATCGACCGCAGCAGCGCATACCCTTGGAAGTTCATTGAAGGCAGTGCGATGTATCCTTTGGGGCGCTCGCCCAAGGATAAGATATTTTCCCCCTTTGCCTTTATCGACGCCGGCGGGGCCGACATCCTCAAGCGCCGCCTGCCAGCAATCCATAATCGTGCCGGTGATTGATCCCGCGTCGCCCGCTGGCGGAATTTCGATCACGATCGGTCCGTCCTTCGTGTCGAAGAACGGCATGAGGTAGATCACATCGGGATTTGGTGTCAAAAACTGGTTTTTGCCGTCGAGAAATTGCGACC
>Ga0075425_100000808_pt1 | contig 29814 bp, 26 predicted proteins | sample SoiMethybrSBSTD4_FD_75300 | JGI IMG/M metagenome (GOLD analysis project Ga0075425, IMG submission 75300) | Bulk soil microbial communities from a Populus tree surrounding site in Tennessee, USA - Soil MetaG P. TD hybrid SBSTD4 | ecosystem: Environmental > Terrestrial > Soil > Tree plantation... | reverse complement strand
CAGGCACAACGCTTCGGTCTCACGTTGCACGCACCCGACTCGAGGTGATGCCCCGGTCGACGCAGGGCAGGCTTGGACCTAGTGCCCTGGAAGGGCACTAGCGATGTCTCCCCAGATTTCTGGCAGACATCTCCCAGGCCGGCGATCGCCAAGGACCGCACACTTTTGAGTGGCGTTCCGGTTGCAGCGCTCACGATCACGACCGCCGAGCGGACGCCCGCTCAGCCGGCGGCGTGAGCGCGATTCAGTGCCGCGTCGAGATGCCGATGCCCCAAAGTCTCATAGCCAACCACGGTCACGAGTGGCGCGAGCATTACGACAACTAGGCAAACAGCCATCGGTAAGCCGACGGATGCCAGGAGTACGGCTAGCGCGAGTACCGCTGCAGTACCGGCAAGAAGCGCGATGTGGAACGGATCGCCGGAGTGGACGAGATAGGCATAGAGCGCGAAGAGTGCGAAAGCGAAAACCCCGACCGGCATTGCCACGGTTATTACGGTGGCGGTTGCGCCGATGTGGGCCTCGTGGCTGATGTATGTCGCTGCGACATGCAGACCGGCCCCGGTGGCGGCGATTGAACCGAAGATCAGCATGTGTCCGTAGCCCCAGGGAAATGCCCGCTCGCGGTGAACCTGCAGCACCTCCCCGGCCGGGACTGTGAAGTACATCCACCACAGTCCGAAGGTCAACCCGGTCCCGGCCACCGCGACCAGCACGGCATCCAGGTTCCACCCTTGCAACTGGACTACCGCGCCCAACGAGGCGACGGTGCCGATCACGGCCTCGCCGAGGGTGATGATGGTCAGCAATCCGTACCGCTCGGCAATGTGGTGGGCGTGCCAAGGTGTCCCGCCCCTGGCGCGCTCGGCAATGACCGGACCGACCATCTCGACCAGAATCAGGACCACGGCCCACGCAAAGAACACTCCGACGGTAGTGTGCGCGAGCAGCAGCGCGACCCACCCGAGCTGCGCAACGCCGATGGTGACGGCATAGGTCTGGCAGGCCCGACGTCGAGGCTGATCCTGACGGGCGGCGCGCAACCAGAGAAAGATCATCGACAGCCGCATCACCACATAACCTGCGACCGTGACGGAGTTGTCGATGGTGTGGCCCTCGTCGACGGAGTGGAACACCGGCGGAAGTCCCAGTGCCAGGACGATCACGCCGACCATCTGCACCATGGTCGCCACTCGGAACGCCCAGTCATCGGTGTCATAGGCCGAGGCGAACCAGGAGTAGTTGATCCAGCACCAGCACACCGCGAAGACGGCAAAAACGAACGCGATCAAGCCTGCGGCGAAATGGCCCTCTGCCACCAAGTGGGCAAGCTGCTCGCCGGCCACCGCGAACGCGACCGCGAAGGTCAGGTCATACAACAGCTCCAGCGGTGTCGCCACCCTGTGCAGCTCGTCTGGATCACGGCCTGACATGATCCGCAGGCGATGCGCCCGCGACGGCTCGGAGCTGCTCATTCGGCCGCGGATCCGGTGGTGCTATGCGTTATTGCCATGTCGTTGAATCCCTCCAACAGACGTTTCCCTGACTCTGTCACGCGCTCTACAGGCGCTGCCAGGTTGGTCGAGCCGACGGTTCGGTCTGCGGGTGGCAGCTCATGCAGTCTCGCCACCAACAAGAGGTCGTTCTGCGCGACCAGATATCAAGAAGGCGGTGACGCCAAGGCGGGCTCGTTACATTGCGGCGAGATCTGGCACCTAGCTCGCTCCGACGCGCCGATATCCGCCACTGATCCACTCGGCGACCAGGCCGCCGTACTCCTCGGGCGCTTGCTCCCACGCGAAATGACCGGCGTCGAGAGGATGAATCTCGCTGTTAGGGAGGAGGTCGTGGAGGAATTGGTTGTTAGACCACGGCACGAGGTCATCGTCGCGTCCGGCGAGGATCTGGGTCGGCGTAGCGATCGTTGGGAGAAGGTCGCGCAAAACCGGGTTCTGATCTGGGTAATGCCGGACGAAGCGAGCGGACTCCGCGAAGCGCCCAAGGTCGTAAGCGCTGACGTAGTCCTCGTGGACTTCGGGCTCGCTGTCGCGTGCGGCGACCGCCTCGACCGCCTGACCGATGTTGGCCCTGGCATCCAGCCCGCGCACGATGTCAAGACTCGGCGCTTCGATGATGTCCTTGAGTGCGCCGCCCGCCTCGATCGGAAACCGGACCGCGCCGCCACCGATCGTCAGGCTCTTCACTCGCCCCGGCGTCCTCGCCGCGAGGAAGAGCGCCGCTGCCGTTCCGACGTCTGGACCAACGACATGGGGAGACCCGAGGGTCCATTCGTCGATCAGACGGGCCAGGAACCCGCCCGAAGCGTCCGGTGCAATCAAATCGGGGCGGCCATCCGAATGGCCGAATCCCGGCATGTCGATGGCGACAACCCGCCCGACCGCCGAGACGCGGCTCCAGATGCGACGGAAGGCCCAAAGGGTTTCGGGCCACGGCGCCAGCAGCAGAACCGTGATATCCGACTCTGCTCTGTTGTCGGCGAACCTCACCCGCACCCCGTCGCAGACTCGGAAGTAAGTAGGGATCGACGAACCCGCCTCGGCGCTCAACTGATGCTCTCCTCCTTCAGTGGCCTGTGTCGTCCATCGACGATAGACCCACTAATCTGCGTCGCTCCCGAACTTCCGCCACGGCGCCCTCGCCCCAGTGTCCGTGCTGGCCGCGCCGCTCCCTTCAGACGGAAGCGGTAGCGCGCATGGTTGGCAGCGCGGGCGACGAGGGAGTGTCACGTGGCGTAGATAGGGAAGCGCACGCAGGACGGCGGCGGTCGGCGGCCACTGACGACTCAGTTACGGCTTGGGTGTAGGCGGCGGCTCATGGTGCGCTGAGCACGACCTTGTCGTGCGTTTCGCCGTTCTCGAGCAGCCGATGCGCCTCGGCGGCCTGTTGCAGCGGCAGCTCGCGCCGCTGCTTCATCCGCAAGGTGCCGGCCGCGAGGAGCGCCATTCCCTCATCAACGGCTCGCGGCGCTCGCTCGGGCGTCGCTGCTGAGAGCCTGACGCCGAGCTCTTGCGCGCGGGGATCGGACAGCGTGATCACGCGCTCACTGCCGCCGGCCAGTTCGATCGCGGCCGGCAAGGCGTCCCGGCCGGCTGCGTCCATTACCGCATCCACGCGCGGAGTGATCTCGCGGACCTGCTCGACGAGTCGCTCTCCATAAGGGACGGGCGTCGCGCCGAGCTCGCGCAGCAGTCCGTGGTCGCGCGGGTTGGCCGCGGCGATCACGGTCGCTTTGTATGAGACCGCGAGCTGAGTGGCGATGATTCCGACAGAGCCGGCGCCGCCGAGGATCAGGAGCGTCTCGCCCCGGACGATGCCGAGCTGCCCGAGCACGCCAACGGCGGCCTCCACCGAGGCCGGCAGTGCTGCGGCCTCGACGAAGCTCACCCCGGGCGGCTTGATCGTCCAGGCGGACGCGAGCGCGTACTCGCCGTAGCCGCCGAGGCCGGGCAGCCAGGCAGCGACCTCGTCGCCGATGGCGACGCCGTCGACGCCGTCGCCCAGCGCGTCGACGAGGCCGGCGGCCTCGAACCCGAGGACCGCATCCGGGGCGAGTGCGAACACCTCTTTCAGGTTGCCGCGGCGGATTGCCAGGTCGGTTGGCCCGACGCCGGCCGCGCGCACGCGCATCCGGATCTGCCCGGCCGCGGGCTCCAGCGGGCGCACCTCCTGCCAGCGCAGCATCTCGGGTGGGCCATATCCAATGAGCACGCTTGCGCTGGGCACTGAAACCTCCACGCTTGGAGAGGAACGGCGATCATCTGGCGTCGCACACACGGCAACGGCGCCTTGAGTTTACGTGATATGTCACGTAATAGGGAAGCAGCCGGATGCTCTGCCACCATTCGAGCTGCACTTGACCGGCCAGCAGCAGCGCGCTGGCTGGGCAGATTTGAAAAGCGTGTTGGGTTAACGCCCTCGCGATTCGAATCGGGTGTGCTCGGTTCAAGACAGCAGTGCAAGGCTGTGTACGAGCTTGCTCACCCGGTTGCGCGGTCCGACCAGGCTGATGGCGCGGTAGTCGATGGTCTCCGCGGTGGACATATTGGCCAGGTACTCGGCGTAGATGCGAGTCTCCTGAGCCTGTGCGGGCATGTCAGCGATGAAGGTGTCGTCTGCAGCTGCCGCTTCGGCACGGATGGCTGAGATCTTCTCGCTGGTCGCCATCAGAATGGTGCAACCTGCCCACGGCAGGCCGGCATGGATGGAGTGATCTCGGTCCAGCGCGTCTGGTCCAAGCAGTCCAGTGACCGCTGCTGAGGTGGCCGCTGCCACGCAGACCGCTGCGTTCATTGCGCGGCCGGGTGGAAGGCCCTGGTCGACGATGACGACCCATTTGAGCGGTGCGTTTCGGGTGGGTTCGTCGATCAGGATGTCTTCCGGGTGGAAGCCGATGCGGCTGGGTTGGTTGTTCAAGGTGACATCCAGGTCTCTGACGGAATGACGGGAACAGGCCAGAACTCTATCCAGTAACTCGGGCGATAGGGAACTTCGGCGAACATAGTTCGGCTAAAGTGGCCGAATGGGTGGTTTGGACGAACTTGATGCAGCGATTGTGCGTGAACTGCAACGCGATGCGCGGCGGACGAACCGTGACATCGCTAGCGCCGTAGGCGTCTCCCCATCCACGGCTCTTGAACGGACGCGTGCTCTTCGCCGGCGAGGGGTGATCAAGGGCGCGCTGCTCGACGTGGACCTCTCCGCGATCGGCCGACCAGTTCAGGCACTCATCGCCGTACGGGTCCGACCCCCGACCCGGCGCAACATCGAGGCCTTCCGAGACTGGGCCAGGCAGCTGCCGGAAACCGTTGGCGTGTTCGTGACTGCGGGTACCGAGGACTTCCTCGTGCACGTCGCGGTACCAGACAACAACAGCCTCTACGAGTTCGTCATCGACAAGCTGACCGCAAGAACCGACATTGCCGATGTACGGACCTCGGTGATCTATGAACACATCAAGACCCGCCTACAGCCATTGACCGGATGAGGATCCGAGCCAGGCCTCGTATTCGACGCTGCCGGTGATGGCGACCAGGATGCCGCGATTGGCTGGCGCGGCGCGGCCTGCTGATGAAGACTGCCGCCATGGGTATCCAAGAGCCGGAGCGCGTGCGCTGGCCCGGACACCTTCCGGTCGGCGCGCTGCGGGTCGTGCGGTGGAGCGCAAACTATGACCAGACGGTCCTCTTCTACAGGGACATGATCGGGCTGCCAGTGCTGGAGACCTTCCACGACAGCTACGGCCTGGACGGGACGATCCTGGGCCTGCCCGGCGGCGCGGTTCACCTGGAGATCGTCCAGCTGGGCGATGCGCCGGATCTGCCGCTCGGGCTTGATCAGCTTGTGTTCTACCTGCCCGATGCCGCCGCTCAAGAGAGCATCATGGCCCGGCTGGCTGCCGAAGGCGTGCTTCCGGTCGCCCAGATCGATTACTGGCAGGACAACGGTGGCGTTACCTACCAAGACCCTGACGGGCGAGAGGTGGTGTTCGCGTCGTGGATCTACAGCCCGCCGTGAATGTGAAAGTCTGATCTGGCCGCACTGGATCCCGCCAAGGCGGTGACCGAGGCGCATTCTGGGCCTAGATCACGATGGCGCAGAGAGACGTGGGCCGGCTGGAGCGATCACGTTGGCCAGCCCGTATAGCCCTCGGCCAAGAAGGTCGAGGCAGCCCGGGATCCGACAACCGAGGCCAGTTCGGCCCGCTGCCGCTGCACATCGAAGTCGCTCTCGTCCGGCAGGCGGTGCAGCATTGTGGTCATCCAGTACGAAAAGTGCTGGGCCTTCCAAACCCTCGCCAGGGCAACCTCGGTGTAGTGAGCCAGCGGCTCGTCGGATTTTGTGCGGGCGGCTCGCTCCAGGGCGTCGGCGAGCACGCGGACGTCGGCGAGGGCCAGGTTGAGCCCTTTGGCACCAGTCGGTGGGACGGTATGAGCGGCGTCGCCCGCGAGCAGGAGTCGGCCGTACTGCATCGGCTCGTGCACGAAGCTGCGGAACCGCAGCACCGACTTCTCGGTGATCGGCCCCTCCTTCAACCTGTGTCCATTGGCGCCGACCCGGGCCTGCAGCTCGGTCCAGATGCGATCCTCCGACCAGGCCTGGACATCCTCGTCGGGGTCGCACTGAAAATACATCCGTTGCATCGACTCGGTCCGCTGACTGATAAGGGCGAAGCCACGCTTGGAGTGGTTGTAGATCAGTTCGGGTGCGCTCTTGGGCGCTGAGCAGATGATGCCGAACCAGGCGAACGGATACACCTTGGAATACTCCCGGCTGGCCGTCTGGGGAATCTGACCGCGGCACATGCTGTGCGATCCGTCGGCACCGACAAGGAAGTCGCATCTGATCTCCTGCCGGCGGCCGTCGGTGTCCACGAACGTCAGGCGGGGCCGGCTTGTCTCAAAGTCGCCGATGGCGGTCTCCGACACCCCGAAACGAACGTCGCCTCCGTCACGGTCCCGGGCGGTCGCGAGATCGGCAAAGACATCGGTCTGTGGATACAGCCAAACCGAGGCGCCGACGAGCTCTGCGAAGTCAATCCGGTGACCTTCCCCGCCGAAAGCCAATTCGATGCCTTCATGCTCGTAGCCTTCATGCAGGACCCGGTTGGAGACACCGGAATCGACGAGCAGCCGTACGCTATCCCGCTCCAGGATTCCTGCCCGGATGGTCTGCTGGATCTCCAGACGCGAGCGATCGTCGACGACGACGGAGTCAATACCGCTGCGGCCGAGGAGGTGGCTGAGCATGAGACCGGCGGGCCCACCGCCGACGATTCCGACGGTCGTAGTTGTGCGCTGCACGGGCAACGTTGGCATGGGCTCATGGCAGCGCATGAGTGGCTGGCCCCGCGACGGTTTGATTCCGCTCAGTGGAAGGCGCGGCCCGAGATGCTGCGGCTGATTCCGGACGCGGCGACCTGCAGCGCGGCAACAAGGCGCATCCGATCACGTCGGAGGTCGGCCACCACGATGCCCACGGCGGCAACGACCTCGCCATCGCCGCTACGGACCGGTACTGCCACGGAGCAGGCTCCGAGGCTCATCTCCTCGTTCGTCTGGGCGAATCCCTCCGCGCGTACCCGGACCAACTGAGCGTGCAGCCGCCCGGGTTGGGTGATCGTGTACGGCGTGATCCGTTCCAGTCGGGACAACACGACGGTCTGTACTTCGGGTGGGGCGTAAGCCAGCAGCACCTTCCCAACCCCGGTGGCGTACAGCGGCAGCCGCGAGCCGACCCGGCTCACTACGGGAACCGAGGCGCTGCCCGCGATGCGGTCGAGGTAGAGCACCTGAGTCCCGTCCCGTACCCCGAGGTGCACGGTAGCCCGAGTGGCGGCGTGGATGTCGTGGAGGAAGGGCGAGGCGGCCTCGCGCAGCCCCGTTGCGGCCGGAGCCAACAGCCCGAGATCCCAGAGTCGCTGGCCCACGACGTATGACCCGTCCGCCTGCTTGGTAAGGGCGCCCCAGGTGGCGAGCTCGGCGACTAGGCGGTGCGCGGTCGGCAATGGCAGGTCCGCTCGTCGGGCGATGTCGCTCAGCCGCAGGGCTTGGTGCTCGGTGTCGAACGTGGCCAGCACTGCCAGCACACGGCTCGTCACGCTCGTGCCCGATCGGGACACGTTCCCCGCCACGCAGTCCAGCTTCCACTGGTCGGAAGACGAGGGTCAACCCGTGCGCCCTGGGACCCGTACGGTGAGAGGTCGGGGCAGATCGACGCGGGAGGAAGGTCGATGCTGGAGGAGTCGACGGTCGACGACGCGATTGAGCCTGGCCCACTGGCGGGCTCGGACCTCGCGAGCGACAGCCAAGCGGCGATCTCTGCAGAGATCATGGAGATTCGGCGCCAGTACTCCGAAGCAGCCACAGAGGAGACTCAGCCCCGCTTGGACTATCCGCCGTACCGCAGCACGATTCTTCGACATCCCACGAAAGACCTCCACCACATCGACCCAGAAACCATCGAGCTGACCGCGCCGGCCTTCGGACAACGCGACGTCGACGTGCTCGAGGCCGACCTGACCATTCAGGCCAGCGGCGATCCGATCGGCGAGCGAATCATCGTGACCGGTCGCGTGCTGGACGGTGGCGGCAAGCCCTTGGCCGGCCACCTTGTCGAGATCTGGCAGGCCAACGCCGCCGGCCGCTACATCCACAAGCGGGATCAACACCACGCCCCGATCGACCCTAACTTCACAGGCGTCGGGCGCTGCCTCACCGATTCCGACGGGAGCTACTGGTTCCGCACGATCAAGCCCGGCCCATACCCCTGGCGCAACCACTACAACGCCTGGCGCCCGGCCCACATCCACTTCTCGGTATTCGGCAGGCAGTTCATCTCCCGGCTGATCACGCAGATGTACTTCCCTGGCGACCCACTGTTCGACCTGGACCCGATCTACCAATCCATTCGGGACCAGCGAGCCAGAGACCGGCTTGTCGCCACTTACGATCATGAGGTGACCTCCCACGAGGAGAACACCGGCTACCGCTGGGACATTGTGCTCACTGGCAGTCGCAATACCTGGATGGAGCCGGAGGACCGCGAATGAGCGGTGAACCCCTGGTCGCCACGCCCGGGCAGACCATCGGTCCCTTCTTCGGCTTCGCGCTCCCCCACGAAGGGAGCGAGCAGCTGGTGCCACCCGGCCATCTCAACGCCGTACGCCTGACCGGTCTCGTTCTTGATGGCCACGGCGATCCGGTCCCCGATGCCATGATCGAGATCTGGCAGGCCGATGCCGACGGCCGCATCGAGCCGTGCCCGGGCTCGCTCCACCGCGATGGTTATACGTTCACGGGCTGGGGCCGGGCAGCGACCGACAACACAGGCCGGTACTCCTTCACCACCGTGCGGCCCGCCCCAACGAACGAGGGCAAGCTACCGTTCTTCGCCATCGCGGTCTTCGCCCGAGGCCTGACCAACCGGCTCTTCACCCGCGCCTACCTGTTCGCTTCGCCGGATGCCATCGCGGCTGACCCGCTTCTGGGATCGCTCCCAGCCGACCGCCGGAGGACCCTGATTGTGACCGAAGACGGTGATGAGCTCCGGTTCGATGTGCGGCTGCAGGGCGAGGAGGAGACGGTTTTCCTGGCCTTCCCCGGCGACACGCCGTGACCGACCTGTTCTGGCCCGGAGACGCCCGTGCCGGGGAGCTCATGAGCAGCCGCGCGCTGGTGGCCGCCCTGGTCCGGGTCGAGCTCGCCTGGTACGCAGTCTTGGCCGACGCCGAGATCGCACCCCAGGTCCGACTGCCCGCGGAGTCCGTCCTCTCCGCCGTTTCCGATCAGGAGCTGGCCGAGCTGGCCGAGTCGGCAGAGTCCGGGGGCAATCCCGTGATTCCGCTGCTGGTGCTACTCAGGGCAAGACTCGATCACGTGACGCCGGTTGCAAGCCCATGGCTGCACATGGGGCTCACCAGCCAGGACGCATTGGACACTGCGCTGGTCCTGCAACTGCGCGACACGCTCTCGGCGGTGCTGGCCGAAATCAGCTCGCAGGCGCAGGCCCTTCGCGATCTCGCCGACCGACATCGGCGAACTCTCGCGGCAGCCCGGACGCTGACGCAGCATGCCGTGCCTACCACATTCGGACTCACGGCGGCCGGCTGGCTTCAGGCAGTACTGGACGCGGTGGACGACCTTGTGCGGGTACGTGGCTCGCTCCCGGTCCAGGTGGGAGGCGCCGCCGGCACACTCGCGGCGGTTGCCGAACTCGCCGGTTCCGCCACCCGCGCGGTCGCGCTTGGCGAGGACCTGGCCAGACGGCTACGGCTGCAATCGTCGGTCCCGTGGCACACCAGTCGGCGAACTTTCACCCGTACGGCAGACGTACTGGTGGCAGTAACCGACGCCTGGGGGCGGATCGCCAACGACGTACTGATTCGAGTCAGGCCTGAGATCGGTGAGCTGTCGGAGGGCAACGTGCCAGGCCGCGGTGGGTCCTCGACCATGCCGCAGAAGCGGAACCCGGTGCTCTCTGTCCTCGTCCGCCGGGCCGCGCTGGCGGCGCCCGGGCTGGGTGCCGAGCTGCACGCGGCGGCGGCAGCCGCAGTCGACGAGCGGCCGGACGGCGGCTGGCACGCGGAATGGGCTCCGCTGCGCACCCTCGCCAGGCAGACGGTGGTCGCTGGGCGGGAAACCACCGAACTCGTCTCGACTCTTGTCGTTCACGCCGACCGTATGTTGCAGACGGCACAACGGGCCGCGGAAGACCTGCTGGCCGAGCAGCGGTCGATCCGAGAATTGCGCTCGGATGAGCCGCCATCTCTCGAACTTACGGGGTATCTCGGTGCCACCGACCTGCTGATCGACGCAGCCCTTGAGCGGGCCGATCGGTTCGTGAAGGAGCTCGGCTGATGTCGTTGCCTCAGCTGGCCGCGGTCGAGCTGGTTCCCGGCCCGGTGGACCGCCCGCTGCTTGTACTCGGCCCATCGCTGGGCACCTTGGTCTCAACCCTCTGGGGAGCGGCCGCGCAACGCCTCGGACAGCAATTCCGAGTCCTTGGCTGGGATTTTCCGGGGCACGGAAACAGCGCGCCGGCTGGCAACTTCACGGTGGGTGACATCGCTGTCGCCGTACTCGCTGCAGTCGACGCCTACGCAGGTGAGCCGACCATGTTTGGCTTTGCCGGCGATTCCCTCGGAGGCGCCGTGGGCCTTCAGCTGATGCTGGACACCCCTGAGCGGGTCGCATGGGCTGTGCTGTGCTGCACCGGCCCGCGGATCGGCGAGCCGGAGGGATGGCGAGATCGGGTTGCCGCGGTCCGGTCCGGCGGTACTGCCGCGCTCCTCGACTCGGCACCCGGACGCTGGTTCGCTCCCGGCTACATGGAACGCGACCCACAGACCGCGGCCGCACTGCTGAATGACCTTGCGGCTTGCGATGACGAGAGCTACGCCGCCGCCTGTGAGGCGTTGGCCGAATTTGATGTGCGCACCCGACTCCCGGAGATCGCCGCGCCGTTGCTCGCCGTAGCTGGCGCTCATGACGCGACGACGCCTGCCCCATTACTGCGGCACCTCGCCGCGGGCGTACAGCAGGGACGGCTGGCAGTCCTCGACGGGGTGGCCCATCTGGCGCCCGCCGAAGCGCCCGACCGACTCGCCGCATTGATTGCCGGCCAGGCAACCACACGACGCTCCGCGCGTACGACGGCCCAGGTCCGCGCGGAAGGCATGCGGGTCCGACGAGAAGTGCTGGGCGACGTCCATGTCGACCGGGCGCTCGAACAGACGACCGATCTGACGCGGGACTTCCAGGACTTCATCACCACGTACGCCTGGGGCGGCGTCTGGACCCGAGGGCGTCTAGACCGCCGAAGCCGGTCACTCGTCACCCTGGCGGCTCTGGTCGCCCGCGGTCATCACGAGGAACTGGCGATGCACATTCGGGCGGCGCGTCGTAATGGTTTGACAGACGGCGAGATCGCCGAAGCGCTATTGCAGACAGCGATTTACTGCGGGGTCCCCGACGCCAACACCGCCTTTCGGATTGCGCAGCAGGTGTTCATCGAACCGATCGATGAGCTGCCTTAGGATCATTTTTTTGAGGAGCGAAGGAGCTTTTGATGACCCTGTACGACAGCGATGCGTCAGCCGGCAAGCTGTTTCTTGACGGTGAGTGGACCAAGGGTGGAGGCGGCAGCCGCGATGTTGTGAACCCCTCGGATGGCGGCACGCTGGGCTCGGTGGGCATCGCCGATCTGGAGGATGTCGATCACGCGATACGGGCTGGCAAGGCGGCGCAGCCGGCGTGGGCGGAGGCACCCTTCGACGACCGTGCGAAGGTGCTGCGGAACGCGGGTCAGCTTCTCGAGGAAAACGCCGCTGAGTGCGCCGGCTGGCTGATGCGCGAGGCAGGATCGGCCGGCGGCAAGGCCGGCTTCGAAGCTGGACTAGTCGCAGCCGAAGCGCACTTCGCCGCAGCGCTCGCTCTTGCTCCGACTGGCCAGATACTGCGGACCGCCAGGCCACGACTGAGCCTTGCGCAACGGGTTCCCGTCGGTGTGGTCGGTGTCATTTCACCGTTCAACTTCCCTGGCGTGCTCTCGATGCGGTCGGTGGCACCTGCACTCGCGCTCGGGAACGCGGTCGTACTCAAGCCGGACCTTCGCACGGCAATCGCTGGCGGTCTCTTCCTCGCTTCGGTGCTCGAGCAGGCTGGACTACCGAAAGGGCTGCTCTCGGTACTGCCTGGCGGGCCCGACGTCGGGATGGCCCTCGTCGAGCACCCCGACGTCCATGTCATCTCGTTCACCGGCTCCACGCGCGTTGGTCGCCGGATCGGCGAAACCGCAGGCCGGCTGCTCAAGCGCGCACACCTGGAGCTCAGCGGGAATAACGCCCTCGTCGTACTCGACGACGTTGATGTGGATGCGGCCGTCAGCGCCGGGGCTTGGGGCGCGTTCCTGCACCAGGGGCAGATCTGCATGACTGCGGGCCGCCACATCGTGCACCGCTCCGTCTACGACCGATACGTCGACGGCTTGGCGGTGACAGCCGACCGGTTGCCCGTGGGCGATCCGAGCGTGAGCGAGGTCGCACTCGGTCCGATCATCGACGAGCACCAGCTCGATCACGTGCATGAGCTGGTCACAGCATCCGTCGACGCGGGCGCGCGGCTCGCAGCGGGTGGCACGTACGAGCGCCTCTTCTATCGGCCGACCGTCCTCGCCGAGGTCCGGCCGGAGCATCGGGCGTTCGCGGAAGAGATCTTTGGCCCGGTGGCGCCGGTGCTCTCGTTCGAGTCAGACGACGAACTCGTCGACCTCGTGAACCGCAGTGAGTACGGATTGTCCCTCGGTATCCTCACCCGGGACGTGATGCGGGGATTGAAGCTGGCCGAGCGGCTCCCGAGCGGCATTGTGCACATCAACGACCAGACGGTAGACGACGAGGCGGTCGCTCCGTTCGGCGGTGTCGCAGCCTCTGGCACCGGCGCCCGGTTCGGCGGCTTCGAGGCCAACGCGGAGGCGTTCACCGAGACCCGCTGGATCACCGCACAGGGATCGATCGAGCGCTACCCGTTCTGACCGACCCAGGTCCCTCACGGCCTTGCTCGCCAACGATGCGAAGACGAGCAACCCCTTGCGGTGGATCAGAGATCTGTGGTTACCGCACCAGTTATCCGGTAGCTGTGGTCGACCAGCGGTATCGCAGGCCACCGGTCGAACGCGCCGCAGGGATGGCTGATGCCGAATGACCACATCTCGCCCAGGCCGACCCGCAGTTCATCAGGCACTTGAAGAAACGCGTGCTGGTCGTTGAGCTTCGTGACCCGCGCATCAGGCGCGTCGCTTCGTCGACCGTCGCGACCGTACCTTCCAAGGACGACCGGAAGTTGATCATCGAAAGGGGCGTCGCGTCTACCGAAACCGACGATCACCAGGGTCGGCTCTGGCCGCGACAGCACAGTGGCTAACAACTCGAACGCCGGCTGCAGCCGTGGCCCGGTCGGGCTCCCCCGCCCATCCAAGGGCGACGTACGCCGATAGATGCCGTGATCGTGGGTCAGGTAACAGCCGCTACGCAGAACAGTCTGCACCGGGAAGTTGAAGCGGTCAGGGCCGAGATGCGCGACGACCCGGTCAAAGTAGGAGCTGCCACCGGCACTGACCAGTGGCACCCTGCCGGATGCGAGCAGGCCCGCCGCGTTCAGGTCGCGAGCGGTCTCAGCGATCGACTCGAGATACGCCTCCAAGCCAGCAGGTTCGCCAGTCGCGGACACCGGCATCAGGCCTTCGAAGCCAGCTACGCCGACCAGGCACAGGTGCTCGGACCGGTCAACCGCCCGCGCCACGCCTAGGCCCTCCTCGAGGCTTCTCACACCGGTGCGACCGCCTACGTATCCCACCTCCAAGAGCACGTCCATCGGCCCGACGGGACCGGCCTGGCCGCACTCCCGATCCAGCAGCTCGACCGACGCCACACTGTCGACATAGCAGAGGAAGCCCTCCGCACCGAGCACATGCGTCACGATCCAGCGGATCGCCGCAGTATCGACGAGCAGATTCGCGAGCAGAATACGCGGAACTCCGATAGCCAGCAGACCCCTGACTTGCGCCGCAGTCGCGGCTGTCGCCCCCCAGGCTCCCGCTTCCATCTGGCGCCGGATCAGCTGCGGCGACAGGGATGTCTTGGCGTGCGGAGCCAGCTCGACCCGATGATCACGGCAATAGTCGGCCATCGTGGTGATGTTGTGGGCCAGCTGATCCTCGTGAAGCACGAGAGCCGGATACTCCAGATCTAGCAGAGCATTCCACCCTAGATCGCCGATGCTTGTCACGGGCATGCCAGCCGGCACCGGCAGGCCCTTGAACCGTCTGTCGTCGATGGGCCGCATTTTTTCATCTTCCACGCCGCCCACTGAACACCAACGCGCTGGCGTTCGGCACCTGTTAGGTAGGCAGCGCGGCGCGTCTCCGGGGTCGCGTGGTGAAGCCGGCAGCAACGTAGCAGTCATCGATCAGCTGCATGTTGTCCACGGTGTGGTCGATAGTGATGGGAAACGGGGTCGCGTGGCGAAGGCACGTGGCCACGGCCTCGAGCTGATAGGTGTAACTGGACCGCTTTCCGAGCTCCTCGACCCGCTCCTCGGCACCGGTTCGTACGATCACTCGGTCGTCAAGATGCGGCAGTACATAGTTCATGGCCGTGGCCTCACCGCGAGTACCGACGATTCGATAGGTCATGCGCCACTCGCTACCAGCCATGTCGCAGTGAGCCCGCCCTGTTGCACCGTTGGGAAACTCCAAGTCCGCTGTAAGCCATTCATCGACCCCAGCGTGTCCGGCTCTTTCGCCGGCCCTGGCGGCGATGAGGCGTGGGGGGCCGCCGGCGTAGGGCGCGAGTACCCGATGAGCGTGCAGGCTGTAGCAGCCGAGATCCATCAAGGCGCCCCCGCCCAGATCAAGCGACCAGCGGGGGTCATCGTCGGCCGGGGCAGGCATAACTGTGTCGACCTCGACACGCGTTAGCTCGCCCAGGTCGCCCGATTCCAGGAGTGCGTGAAGCCGGCGCGTCACCGGGTGGTGCAGGTAGTGGAAGCCCTCCAGGACCGTGACCCCCGCCTGGACAGCCGCGTCGCAGACTTCGCGCGCTTCCACTGCATTGCTGGCGAACGGCTTCTCTGTGAGCACGTGTTTCCCGGCGCCGATCGCGGCGAGGTTCCACGGGGCATGCAAAGCATTGGCCAGTGGGTTGTACACCACCTCGACGTCTGGGTCGGAGACGACGTCAGCGTAGGTGTCATGCACGCGCTCAACTCCGTACTTCGCTGCGAAGCTCTCGGCGCGGCGCCGGTCGCGCGCGGCGACAGCGACAAGACGGTCACCCGTAGCGCGAGTGGGCGCGACAATGCCGATTTCGGCGATGCGAGCTGCGCCGAGAACGCCGATGCGCAGCGGTTCCATGGGATTCTCCTGTCAGGGAGATCTTCGGCGGCTTGGACGGTAACGCCATAGCTCTCATCCGGTACGACGGAGCACCGATCTGAGGTAATCGGCGCTGGACGCGACGTCCTCGACAGGTCCGTGGTCCGTGGGTTCCTCGGTGAGTATGGTGTCCTGCTCAAGCGTGTACCAGCCGTCGTAGCCTTGCGCTCGCAGGTATCCGACGATCGCGGGGACATCGACGTCTCCGGTTCCCAATGGGCGATACATACCCTTCCCGACCGCCTCGCTGTAGGTAAGTCGGCCGGACCGGACCTTTGCCGCAATCGTCGAGTCCACGTCCTTGAAGTGCAGGTGCGCGATCCGGTCGGGAGCCTGACGTGCCAGCTCGGCGGGTTCGGTGCCGCCAATCAGCAGGTGGCCGGTGTCCAGGCACAGCGAGATCGAGGATCCGTCAAGCACTTGTTGCACCTCGTGCCCCTTCTCGATCATCGTGCCCACGTGCGGGTGCAAGACCGCCTTGATTCCCCGGCTTGCGGCGAGGTCAGCCACCCGATCCAGGTTGGACAGCAGAGTCTCCCAGCCGTCGCCGTCCAGCTCAGGACGAGTGTCATAGCCGGTGCGGCCGCTCTCGGCTGCGAGCACGAGGACCTTGGCGCCGCATGCGACGTAGTCGTCCAGGATGAGGTCAACCGCCGGGATGGGGTCGTGATCCGGCACGTGTAGCAACAGGGGTGTGAACCCGCCGACGGCCTGCAGTCCGTGCTGCGACAAGACAACGGCCCTTGCTGCCGGATCGCTCGGGAGGAAGCCCTCTGGGCCGAGCTCGGTGGCGAGCAGGCCTATCTCTCGTATCTCCACCAGCACTCGCCTGGGACTCAATTGGTAGCCCCAGCCCGGCACCTCGCAAACCCCCCATGAGATCGGCGCAGCGGCGATCTTGTGCGCCGGCGTCGTGGTTGTGGCGCTACTCATGTGGTACGCACCTCCTTGATTCGCTCCAGACCTTCGGTCAGCCGTCGTGAGGGGTGCTCAGTCGCCGTCGACGGGTGTGGGTCGGCCCAGTCCGGATTCGCCACAGCCGCAGGTGAGCGACCGTTGAGGACATCGACGACGCCGCGCGCGGCATCGGCGAATGTTGCAGCCGTAGCACGACGGGTCAGCCCCATCAGGTGGGGAGTCAGGACCACGTTCGGGTGGTCGAAGAGGGGGTGGTGCGATGGTGGCTCGGGGTCGAACACGTCCAGTCCCACCCCGGCCAGGCGCCCGGACTGGAGCGCGGCCAGAGCGGCATCGAGGTCGACCAGCCCGCCCCGACCGCAGTTGATCAGAACTGCGCCCGGCTGGATGTGATCCAGAAATGCCTTATCGACAAGGTGATACGTCTGGTTCGTCAGCGGTACGTGCAGCGTCACGACGTTGCTCGCGGATGCAACTCCTGCAAGGTCGGCGGACGCGATGCCCGACGGGGGTCGGTTGAAGGGGTCGTACGCGACCAGCCGCATACCGAATGCTTCGGCGAGCTCGCCCACGCGCCGGCCGATGCGCCCATAGCCAACGATGCCCATGGTCGCGCCGTCCAGGTCACCGACTGGCACTCGAGCGCGGTCCGCCCAGCGGTTCTGTCGCACCAGATCGGTCAATGGTCCCAACCGTTTGACCAGGTGCAGCGCCATCGCCAGCACACCCTCGGCAACAGCCCGCGTCCCGGCTCCGGGTGTGATGACCACCGGAATCCCCCGAGCGCTCGCGGCCGGCAAGTCGATCAGATCGACCCCAACACCGGTGCGGGCCAGGACCCGGAGTCGGGGGACGCAATCCAGGAAGGCCGCGTCGACGACTGCATCGGCCCGCACGATCGCGCCGACTGCGCCAGCGAGATCCTCCGAACCAGGGTCAGCGACGAACGCGACCTCATCGCCGAGAATGCCGGTAACTAGCAGAGGGTCCACCGCGCCAAGCCCGACGACGACGGGCCGGTGGGCAGCTATGGGGCTCATCCCCCGCTCGCAACAGTGGATGCCGTCGCATAGTCGCCGAAGGTCGCGCCAGGCACCAACGGGACCCGCTGCCATGTGCCGACTTCCGCCGATGTGGCAACGGCTGCGATGACCTCAGCTACATGGTGAGCGTCATCGACCGTGGAGTTACGGCGCTCCCCGCCAGTCACGGCGACGAGGAACTTCTTCGCCTCGATCACCTTGAGGTCGTCGTAGCCCATGCTGTGGCCTGGACCAGGTTGGAAGTGGGCGTAGTCCCCGAAGTGCGCGTTGCCCAGGACGGTGGTATAGCCGGAGTGAGGACCGCCACGACCAGTGCATATCTGCAACTCGTTCATCTGCTCGAAGTTCCAGGTCGCAGAGCCCTCTGTGCCGTATATCTCGAAGGCCAGACCGCATTGAGGCCCGACGATGACGCGTGATGCCTCCAGCGTTCCGACTGCCCCCGCCGCCGCGGAGTCAGGCGCGAAACGCACCAATGCAGCGACATAGTCATCGTTTTCCACCGTTCCCATTTCGCCATCCTCGATGACGGCGAAATGGGTGCCGGAACCCATCGGCAGAATGGGCCGCTCGGTGTAGACGATGCTCGTCAGCGCGTTGACTTCCCCGATCGGCCCGAGGACGTACTGCACCAGGTCGATGACGTGGCTGAGCAGATCACCGAGGGCACCCGCGCCGGCGAGTTCCCGGATGAACCGCCACGACAGCGCCCCCTTGGGTTCCGAGGCGTAGCCGTTGAAGAACACCGCACGGACGTTGGTGATCCTGCCGAGGTCCCCCCGGGCGACCAGTTCACGGACGTGTTCCACGGCAGGTGCGTGGCGGTAGTTGTACCCGATGGAGGTGACGACGCCTGCCTTGTCCGCAGCCGCGGCCACGTCGGCCGCCTCCCTGGCGTCCCGCCCGACAGGCTTCTCGATCCAGAAGGGTTTGCCAGCCTCTGCGGCCGCGACGCCGATCTCTCGATGCAGGCCTGTGGGGGCGCAGATCGAGACCACGTCCACATCCGGATCGGACAGCACGTCGTGGTAATCGGTGCTCGCCTTCGCGTAGCCCAGAACCTCGCGGGCGTACGCCGCCCGATCCGGCGCGGTGTCCGCCGCGTGCACCAGCCGGGTGCGCAATCCCAGCTCGGGATAGACCAGCGGCAGAGCCTGGTACGCACGCGTGTGCAGCTTGCCCATCCAGCCAACGCTGATCAGCCCGACGCCGATCTCCCTGCCGGGGTTGCTGTTCGTGCTCGACATGACGTGCCTTCCGTGTGTGAATTCTCGAGTTTGGTAGCTGGATTCATTCGCTCCGGCGTATCTGTTATCCCGAAGCCCGAGCCCGTTCGAGCTCCGCAGTGACGGCGTTGGCCAGCAGCGTGGAATCGGATCCGACGGCCACGAAGTTCCAGCCATGCGGGAGATATTCGGCGGCGGCCGTCCCGGTCGGCACGAGTAGTCCGCAGCTCTTTCCAAACCGTTGGGCCGCAGTGCGCACCCGGCCGAGTGCGGCGAGATAGCTGGGCGCGCTGGTCTGCCCGGGTACGCCAAGGTCATGACTCAGGTCACGCGGTCCAACGAAGAGGACGTCGACGCCGTCCACGGCGGCTATTTCCTCTACGTGCTCCACGGCCCGCGCCGACTCAATCTGCACGACGGTCAGAACGTTGGCGTTGGCGCGCTCGAGCGCTCCCGGGTCCAGGCCGAACCGGCACGCTCGGTTGTACGTGGCCACGCCCCGGTCACCGTCTGGGGGATACCGCAGGTGCCGCAGCGCCTCACGGACTTCATCAGCGGTGTCCAGTCGCGGCAACATCACGCCCGCCGCGCCAAGGTCGAGCACCCGGCCGAGACGAATCCGCGCTGCGGACTCAGCGCGCACCAACGTCGGGACGCCGTACGCAGCGGCTGCAAGAACAACCGTGCCGACCTGCTCCTCCCCTCCGGCGCCATGCTCCAGATCGAGCAGTACCCAATCGACGCCGGCTGCCGCGCAGACCTCCGCGCTGACCGGCGAGGCTGCGCCGACGAAGATGCCGACCGTGGGTTCGCCGGCGGCAAGACGGCTGCGCAGCCTCCCTTCGTCCAGCGGCGATGCGACCTTGCCCGCGACAGCGGAGGTGGTCATCCGAACCACCGCTGAGTGGCCAGCCCCGCCTCATACTCAGTACGCAGCTGCGCGACGGTGTCCTGGTCCGACACCTCAGCGGGGGCGACGTCCCACCAGACACCGGCGGGCGGCAGGTCGGCGTGCGGGATGGTGGGAACCACGATCACGACGGGCCCGTCGTGGTCACGAGTCTCGGCGAGCGCGTCGCGGACCTCCTGGGCAGTAGTCGCCCGCACCGCCCGTGCCCCCAGGCCGCGAGCCACTTGGACCAAATCCACCTGCAGGTAGTCACCCTCCAACCGGACCGGCTTTCCGTTGGCCGCCTCGTCGGCGATCGTCAGAGCGCCGTCCCGATAGCGGAACTCATTGCCGAACTCCCGGCCACTCCGCAGCATCTGCAGCCGGTGGATTACCTGGTAGCCGTGGTTCTCCGGGATCACGACGGTGACCGGCAGCCCCTCCTGGACAGCGGTGACCAGCTCAGTCGGAGCCATCAGGAATGTGCCGTCTCCGATGAACGAGACAACCCGTTTGCTCCGGTCCGGCACCGCCAGCCGTACCCCCAATCCCGCGGGAATCTCGTAGCCCATACAGGAGAAGCCGAACTCCAGGTGGCAGTAGCGGCGCTCGGTGGCGTCCCATACCTTTTGCAGGTCCCCAGGTGGCCCACCGGCCGCGGCGATGATCGTGTCGCCGGGCTGCGCCTGCTCCTGCAGCAGGCCGATGATCTGGCCTTGGGTGAGTACCGCGGCTGTGTCGGTGACAACGTCCGAGTCGATGGAGACCGCCGACTTGTCGAACGGCACGTCTGGGTCTAGGGCGGCGGCGCGTTCTGCCTGCCATTGGTCGTTACGATCGCGTACCGTGCGCTGCCAATCCATCGGGCTCGTTGTGCCCGCTTCCTTGATGGTGTCGGTCAATGCGGCTAGCGCTCGCTTCGCGTCCGCGATGATCGCGATTGCTCCTAGCCGGCCAGCGTCCTGCCCGTCGATGTTGATGCTGGCGAACCGCACGTCCTCGTTCTGGAAAAGTGACTGCGATGCCGTCGCGAAGTCGGTCAGCCGTGACCCAACTGTCAGAACCAGGTCCGCGGATGCGGCCAGCTCATTGGTCGCCGGGGTGCCTTCGAGCCCGATCCCGCCTAGCTGCCACCACGCCCGCTGCTGGATCGCCCCCTTGCCGGCGAAGGTCTCCGCGACGGGGATTCCAGCGGTGGACGCCAGGGCCTCCAGCTCCGGGGTGGCGCCGGAGTAGATGACACCACCGCCAGCGATGATCAGCGGTCGTTTCGCATTGTGCAGCATTCGCGCGACGGCGTTGACTTCGTCGGAGTCCGCCACCGGCCGGCGGATCACCCATTCCCGCTCCTCGAACAGTTCTCCGGGCCAGTCGTACGCGTGCGACTGGACGTCCTGCGGAAGAGAGAGCACCACAGCGCCGGTCTGTGCCGGATCGGTCAGTACCCGCATTGCAGCGGGTAGCGCGGTCAGCAGCGCCTCGGGCCGGCTGATCCGGTCGAAGAACCGGGACACGGGTCGGAATGCGTCGTTGACAGATGCGTCGGCCTCGATCGGGTGCTGCAGCTGCTGCAGCACCGGCCCCTGCCGGCGGGTCGCGTAGGTGTCTCCGGGCAGTAACAACACCGGCAACCGATTCACCGTCGCCAGCGCCGCCCCGGTGATCATGTTCATCGCGCCCGGGCCGATCGACGCCGTAACGGCCAAGGTCGCATGCCGCCGCGTCGCCTTTGCGTAGCCAGATGCCATGTGCACGAGCGCCTGCTCGTTGCGACCCTGAATGAACGGCAGTGCGTCGCTGAGTTGATCCAGCGCCTGCCCCAACCCGGCCACGTTCCCGTGACCGAAGATTCCTAGCGCGGCGGGCACCAGTCGACGGCGGTGCCCGTCAGCGACCGAATACTGCCGCGAGAGGTACGTCACAAGGGCCTGCGCGACGGTTAGCCGCACCGTGCCGCCTGATGTGGTGTCCATGAGCTGATCTCCTTACCGAATTGGGTTGGCGCGGCGGTGAAGCAATGCACGTGCACGTTCGTTTCCATCACGATGCACACGCTGCAACGTGTGCATCGTGAGAGCAGTGAACGTGCACGTGCGTTTCTGCAGGAGCCACCAGCGACTGTTGGTGGCATCGGCTACCACGGCCGGCCGTGCAGGATGACGGTTTTGACCTCTGTCATTTCCTCGACGGCCGATCGAGGACCTTCCTTGCCGATCCCGCTTTCCTTGAGACCTCCGTACGGCATGAGGTCGGCACGCCAGAGCGGACTCCAGTTGATGTGGATGCTGCCTGCGTCGATCTCTCGGATGGCGCGAACGGCCCCGGCAATGTCGGAGGTGAAAATGCCCGCCGCCAAGCCGTAGGCAGTGCCGTTGGCCTGTGCGATGGCGCTCTCCCAGTCCGTCGCGGTGCTGACCGCCACGGCGGGCCCGAACAACTCGTTTTGCGCGAATGGCGATGACGGATCCACATCGGCTACCACCGTCGGCGCCACCATACTGCCGTCCCGCTCCCCGCCGATCAGTACTCGTGCTCCACCCGCGGCGGCCGCTGCGATCGATTGCTGCACCCGTTCTGCCTCGCCGGTGCTGATGAGCGTCCCCATGTCGGTTTCCGGCGAGGACGGGTCGCCGACGCGGATGGCCTCCACCTTCGGGACCAGTGCGTCGATGAAGTCCTCGCTTACCGCTGGGTGGGCGATGACGCGCTGTACCGAGATGCAGACCTGGCCCGCGTTCACATAACCACCGGCAGCGATGGCGCTGGCCGCCAAGTCGAGGTCCGCGTCCGGCAGAACGATCGCGGGACAGGACGCTCCCAGCTCCAGGGAGAGTTTCTTGACTCCGGCCATCCGGGTGATGCGCTCACCGATCGCCGTGGAGCCGGTGAACGAAACCTTGCGTACCCGAGGATCTGAGACCAACAGGTCGCCCAACTCACCACCTGGGCCGGTCAGGACCGACAGCACTCCCTCGGGCAATCCGGCGTCGATGAAACATGCGGCCAGCGCCAGGGCGGTCAGGGGAGTCGTACGGGCCGGTTTGAGGACCACGGCGTTGCCCGCCGCCAGCGCCGGAGCGACCTTGTGCAGGACCAGCAGCGCCGGGTAGTTGAAGGGGGCGATCGCGACCACGACGCCGCACGGCTGTCGAAGTGTGAAGCCGATCTTGTCCGGACCGGTTCCCGGGTTGGCATCGAGCGGAAGCGTGTCGCCGTACAACTGGGTGCCCTCGAACGCCGCAAGCCGAATGATCTGCCCGGAGCGTGACGCCTCGCCGGTCGCCTCAGTGATCGTCTTGCCGACCTCGGAACTGATTGTGCTAGCGATCTCACTCGCTCGATCATCGGCAAGCTTCGCCGCGCGTAGCAGGATCTCCATCCGCTCGTTTGCCGGCGTGCGACGCCAACGAGCCGCGCCCGCTTCGGCGGCCGACAGGGCGGCCTCGACGTCCTTTGGTCCGGCCACCGGCACATTGCCAACGACCGAACCGTCGTACGGAGATGTGACGTCCTCAGTTACCCCGGTTACCGCCGAACGCCAGGTTCCGCCAATCAGCATGGGCGTCAGATCCATGGAGAGTTCCTCCTGCGAGAGTCGTGGTCAGCTCGTACCGAACTCCGTTCGGGTGAAACGGGCGCGTCAGGGAATGGCTACGCAGAGGTGCGTTGACGTAGGGATTACCGCTGACAGCCGCTCGGTACACCTGTGCGGTGTCGATCGATGCATGTCATCCTAAGAGTCAAAACTGCCGCGTCAACGCCAGAAATCCGCCAAAAAACCGCCAGGAGTAGCCGTGGGCCATCCTTACCGGATTCGCGAAATCGCTATGCAGGCCGGATTGAGCGAGCGCACGGTCGATCGGGTACTGAACGACCGAGGTGGCGTGCGCGCCAGCACTGTGCGCGAGGTGCACCAGGCCATCACCGACTTGGATCGGCAGCGTTCGCAGCTGCGGCTGGGCAGTCGAACCTTCATCGTCGACGTTGTCATGCAAGCGCCGGAGCGGTTCTCTTCTGCCGTGCGCGACGCCTTGGAGGCGGAACTACCATCCCTACGACCGGCGGCCGTCCGGTGCCGCTTCCATTTCCGCGAGACCTGTCCGACGGAGGAATTGGTGGCAATGCTGGACCGCATCCGGATGCGCGGGTCACAAGGTGTGATCCTCAAGGCGCCCGACATGCCGGAAATCATCACCGCCTGCTGGCGGCTGACCCGAGCCGGCATCCCCGTCGTCACGTTGGTAACCGACCTACCCGGCAGCCAGCGGCTGGCCTACGTCGGTATGGACAATCGCGCTGCCGGTGCGACCGCCGCCTATCTCATGGGGCATTGGCTGGGTGATCGGCCCGGAAACGTCCTCGTCACCCTGAGCCGTGACTTCTTCCGAGGCGAAGAGGAGCGGGAGATGGGATTCCGCAGCGCCATGCGGAGCCGATACCCCAACCGACACTTGATTGAGATCGACAACAGCGACGGTCTTGACGAGACCATGCGTGGTCTCGTTCTGGGAGCTTTGGAGACCGATCCCGATATCAACGCGGTCTATTCCATCGGAGGCGGCAACATGGCCATCGTTGAAGCGTTCGCGTCCATCGGCCGGACCTACGCGGTCTTCGTCGCACACGACCTCGACCAGGACAACACCCGGCTGCTCCGAAGCGGCCGGATATCAGCCGTTTTGCATCACGACCTCAATCTGGACATGCGGCGGGCCTGTCATGCCATCATGCAGGCGCAGAAGGCGCTGCCTGGAGCTGCGCACTCCTGGCCCTCGAACATCCACGTCATCACGCCGTACAACATGCCCACGCCAGCCCTCTCCGAGCGCTGACCACGGGGCCTGCCCTACGACACGTTGACGACACAGCCACCAGCGGAGGAGACGATGAGATGGGCAAGGTCATCACCGGCGGCACGATGTCGCTCGACGGCTACATCGCCGGACCAGAGGAAAGTGGCTTCGATCTGCTGTTCCAGTGGTACGGCAACGGCGACGTCGAGATCCCGTCGGCCAGTTCCGACGTGCCACCGCCCCGCATCTCCGCGGCGAGCGCGGAGCTGATCAAGCCGGAGTGGCAGAACACCGGCGCGCTGGTCGTCGGCCGGCACCTCTACGACATGACGAACGCCTGGGGCGGGCGCCATCCGATGAACGTGACCACGGTCGTGCTCACCCATCGGCGCCCCGACGACCGTCCTGAGGATGACGAGAACTTCGTCTTCGTCACCGACGGCATCGAGGCGGCGGTGGCAAAGGCGAAAGAGCTGGCCAGAGACAAGAACGTCGTTGTCAACGGCGGGCAGATGGCCCGGCAATGCCTGGAGGCCGGGCTGCTCGACGAGGTCGGCGTCGAGCTGGTGCCGGTCGTGTTGGGTGGGGGTACGCGGCTGTTCGCCGGGCTCGCCGCCACGCCGGTGCAGTTCGAGGGGCCTGTCGCGGTGGTCGAGGGCACCGGCGTCACGCACCTGCGCTACCGGGTCGCGAAGTAGGCCTGCGACAACCGGGTGCCGCTCACCCGGTAAGCCCGGCGGCGAAGCGTTCAGCGACTGGGTTCTCGCCGTGGGAGCCCAGCCGCTGCATAGCACGCGTCGATCACCGCCATGTTGGCGACCGCGTTGTCTGGTCCAGTGAGCAGAGGTTCGCCCCGCAAGATGGCACCCGTAAACGCGCGCAGCTGACCGGCATAGGTGGACGGCTGCCGCGGCACATGCTCGACCGCTCGGCGAGTGTCCGAGCGAACCACGAGGCGATGCCCCAGCTGGGGCACATAAGGGTTGAGCACATCCATGGTGCCGCGGGTTCCGCTCACCCGCGCACCGGCGCCCAGCAGCCGGCGCGAGAGCATGGATGCCGTGATCAACCCGGTGAAACCGCCGGGGAAAGCCAGCTCGGCTTTCAGCAGCCTGTCCGACGCAGCGCTACGGGTCTTGGCCGTCGCGGACAAAACTTTGGGTTCCGCGCCCGCGAGCGTCCGTAGCAGGTGGATCGCGTAGCAGCCGGCATCCATCAGGGCGCCACCGGCAAGCCGGTAGTCCCACCGGATGTCGTTCGCCGGCACCAGGGGAAAGCAGAGCCACGCCTCCATCTTGGTGATTCGGCCGAGCTCACCACAGTTGAGGATCTCCAGCATCCGCTTCGTCAACGCGTGATACCGGTAGTGGAACGCCTCCATCACAATCCTGCCCGAGCGCCGCCCAGCCTCGGCGACTGATGCCGCCTCCTCGGCGTTGGCAGTGAAGGGCTTTTCGCACAGCACATGCTTGCCAGCCTCCAGGGCGGCCTTGGTCCAGCGTCCATGCAGCCCGTTCGGCACGGCTATATAGACGGCGTCGACGCTTGGGTCAGCGAGCAGTTCGGCGTAGGACCCATACGCCCTGGAAATCTTGTGCTTTGCCGCGAACCGTCGGGCGCGTTCAAGATCACGTGCCGCGACGGCGATCACCTCAGCCTCAGGCTCGTCGACGGCGGGCCTCACGATGGCGCGAGGTGCAATCCTCGCTGCCCCGACGATTCCGAAGCGGACTCTTGTCGCGTCCGTGTGGCGCCGAGGTTCTTCAGCAGGTTCCTCACGGGCTGGTTCAGATATCACGTCAGTCACTCCCGGAAGATCGCGGAACCCCGCGGAACACTACGCCCGCAGCCTCACCGGCCGTAATGCCGGGTGGGCGATCACGGCTGGCTGGCGCGGATGCGATTGCCGAGATTGATCTTGTAAAAGCCCAGTCACGTCCTCTCGGCGTACAAGATCAACTACCTGTACGAGCCTTACGGTCAGCGGGTGAATTCAATAGCATGTGGAGCACGGGCGCGACGGATGCCTCACGTGGTGACGGGGCTAGCGCAGGCCGGACAGAGCCAGACAGTGACTACGGGCAACCCAACCCGGCAAGGAGCCTCGCATTTGATCACTTTGGCTGCAGAATCACATCCGCTCGGGATGCAATACCGTGTAAACGCTGGCAGCACCGGCACAGTCGCTGATCGCCGCTTGCAGGTGATGGCTCGGTGATCACTCGGGCGCGTACGCTGTCGATCAACTGTCGCAACAAAACCGCCATGGCCGACATCCCCTTCCCAAGTCGGCATTGGAATAGGCGACTGCCAGTCTTGATCAAGTTCATCAACAACTGCGCTCCCTCGGTGATCGGGGTACAGGAGACCCGCAACGACATGGCCGTCGACATCACCAATGGTCTCGGGCCCAACTGGACATTCTGGGGATCAGGTACAGCCAAGATCATTTGGGACTCGACGAAGTGGATCGTTCTTGACCAGTTCGAGGCCGGTTTGCCGTACACCGTGCTGGGTATTCCCAGGGCGCGCCCACTCACGATGCTCAAACTGCAGTCGATCAAGACTCAGGGCTTCACCTGGTTCGCCAGCACTCACCTTGCGGTGAACATTCCAAACGAAGAGGCCATCCGGCAAAAGCAGATCAGGTTGGTGATCCAGCACGTCCAGGAACGCCCTGATCACGAGCGCGTGATCATCTTTGGAGACTTCAACTCGATTCCCACGAATGCATCGGTTCGCAAGATCGCCAGTGATGCTGGATACAAGCACCTACGTGCCAAGCTGTCAACGATCACGCGCCAGACGTGCAACACATTCAATGGCTGGAAAATCACCAAGCGAGAAAGTAAGTGGATCGATGACGTCCTGACTTCGCCAAAGGTGAAGCCCTACGCTGCGGCGATCATGCTTACCGACTCGACAGCATTCCCGATCTTCGCGAGTGATCACAACGGAGTGTTTGCGAAGATCGAGTTCGAAGCACCACTTGGACTGCTGCTATGAGTGCTGGCGGTCTCTGCAGGGCGGGGTAGAGCAGACGTTCCTGGCCCACACGCGAGCCAATGATTCGGAGCGCGGCTCGAAGACAGGAGCTTTCTAGGGTGTTTGCATGACACAGCCGGTGAGCATCGCAGTGGTCGGGGCGGGCAACCGCGGCCAGACCTACGCTGACCTGGCCGCGGCCGACGGTCGAGCCCAGGTCGTGGCAGTCGCCGACCCCGATTACGTCCGCCGCGAGGAGCTGGCCGATCGGCACGCCGTTGCCGCCGACCGGCGGTTCGACGGGTGGGAAGCGCTGCTCAGTGGGCCGCGGATCGCCGACGTGGTCGTCGTCGCCACCCAAGACCGCTTGCACTACGAACCCGCAGTCGCGTCGCTTGCCCGCGGCTACCACCTCCTGCTCGAGAAGCCGATTGCCACGACGCCGGAGCAGTGCGACGACATCGTCGAGGCGGCCGAGCGCGCCGGCGCGACCTTTGCCGTCTGCCACGTGATGCGGTACGCGCCGTACAGCCTGACGTTGCAGGGCTTGCTCAACTCAGGTCGGATCGGGGAACTGGTATCGGTGGAGCATCTCGAGCCGATCGGCTGGTGGCACTTCGCACACTCGTTCGTCCGCGGCAACTGGCGGCGTGAGGACGAGTCCTCGTTCATGCTGCTGGCCAAGTGCGTACACGACATCGACTGGCTCAGTCATCTGATCGGCCGCCCGGCGCGTCGGGTGTCGTCGTTCGGCGGGTTGTACCACTTCCGTGCCGATCAGCGTCCGGACGACGCCGCCGACCGCTGCCTGGACTGTGTGCTCCAGGAGAGCTGCCCATACTCCGCGCTGAAGATCTATCTGCCCTGTCTGGGCGACCACGGTTGGGAACGCTGGCCGCTGCGGACCGTCACGTCCGACCTGACCGTCGAAGGTGTCCTAGCGGCCTTGCGGGACGGCCCGTACGGCCGCTGCGTCTATGCCTGCGACAACGACGTCGTCGATCACCAGGTCGTGTCCATCGAGTACGAGGGTGGCGTCACGGCGAGCTTCACCGCTACGGCTTTCACCGGCTATCAGTTCCGCAGGACGAAGTTGTTCGGCACCCACGGGTGCATCGAGGGCGACGGCAAGGTCCTCGACCTGCTCGACTTCCGCACCGGTCGACGCGAGCGCGTCCCGATCCCGACCGTCGACGTGCCGAAGGGATTGGAGCGTCACGGCGGCGGCGACGCTGGACTCATCCGCGCCTTCTTGGATGCCCTGGTCTCCGGTGATCCGGCCGCTCACCTTCCGGATCCGCGTCAAGCGCTCGCTGCGCACCACCTCACGTGGGCCGCCGAACAAGCTCGGCTCACCGCCTCGGTGGTCGACCTCGTCGGACGTCGGTCAACACCGTCGGGCCCAGGTCACTCGTGACGCGAAGCGAGCGAGCCGTAGCATGATCTCCGTGCTGGCGGTTGCCATCACGGTTTATTCCTGACCGCGCCAATGGTCGCCCAAAGAAACCTCAGACCGTTCCCGCGTTCGAGCCGATGGAGGTCGTGCCTTCGTCGGCGGGGTCGTCGAATCGTGCTCACGGCGCCGAGCCGGGTGCCTGTCGGAAGGGGAGTCGAATGGCGCAGGCTGCACCGGTTTCCAGTGAGTACTCGGTGAACTCCGAGGTGGGTCGGCTCCGCAAGGTGCTGGTCTGCGCACCGGGCCTGGCCCACAGCCGGCTGACGCCGAGCAACTGCGACGAGCTGTTGTTCGACGACGTGCTCTGGGTGCAGAACGCGAAACGTGATCATTTCGACTTCATGTCCAAGATGCGCGATCGCGGCGTTGAAGTGGTGGAGCTGCACGAGGTGCTAGCCGAGACGCTGGGAAACCCTGAGGCGAAGTCGTGGCTGCTGGACCGCAAGATCATCGCGAATGAGGTGGGCCCCGGTTTCGTCAACGACACCCGGACATATCTCGACAGCCTGGATGCGCGTACCCTCACCAAGTTCTTGATCGGCGGCCTCGCAACCGATGACCTGCCTTCTGACCCTGGTTCTGCGACGATGAGTCTGGCCCGGGAGGCTCTGGGAGGCCGCGAATACCTGATGCCGCCGCTGCCGAACACGCTCTACACACGCGACACCACATGCTGGATCTACGGTGGCCTCACGCTGAATCCGCTGTTCTGGCCAGCGCGGCACGACGAAACGCTGTTGATGAAGGCGATCTATCAGTTCCACCCAGACTTCGTAGGCTCAAAGGTCTGGTGGGGGGACCCTGAGCTGGACTGGGGCCTGGCCACCTTGGAAGGCGGTGACGTGCTCGTCCCCGGCAACGGTGTGGTGATCATCGGGATGAGCGAACGCAGCTCCCGCCAGGCGATCGGGCAGGTCGCCGCCAAACTTTTCGCTGAAGGCGCGGCCGAGCAGGTGATCGTGGCCGGCATGCCGAAATTGCGGGCGGCCATGCACTTGGACACGGTCTTCACCTTCGCCGACCGCGACCGCGTCACGATCTACCCGGGCATCGT
>Ga0075425_100000806_pt1 | contig 29818 bp, 29 predicted proteins | sample SoiMethybrSBSTD4_FD_75300 | JGI IMG/M metagenome (GOLD analysis project Ga0075425, IMG submission 75300) | Bulk soil microbial communities from a Populus tree surrounding site in Tennessee, USA - Soil MetaG P. TD hybrid SBSTD4 | ecosystem: Environmental > Terrestrial > Soil > Tree plantation... | reverse complement strand
CGATCACAGTCTTGCCGGTCGAAGCGGCGGCCCCGCAAATCCCCTGGTTCAGTGGGATGCGCGTATGCGGAGTCTTCGCGCCTTGAAACGGCCCCAGAACCAGCAGGGGCGGATGGGAGACGGGCGCCTTCTCCAGTCTGTAGAACCCGACCCAGTCGTATCGCGGCATGCCATCGTGCAGAAGCTTGACTGCCTCCCACATAAAGTCTTCGACAGAGCTGGCCGCGCGGGACAATCGATCGAGTTCGCTCAGGATTTCCTCGGCCCTAGAACCATCCGGCATACGATGATGTTAACCCCTGACGGGAGGATCATCTGGACTGGTGTCACGCCTTGTTGCAATACATCTTAGACCTGGTGGTTGTGGAAAATGATGTGGATGAATGGCCGCCGCCAGTGCATGCAAGCCTTGGATTAGCGTTGGCGCAGGCGTGTTCAGGAACTCATCGCGAATGCAATAGACCCGCTGTTCTTTCGCTGCACGCATCTTTGCCCAACCCCGATCGCGCACGATTTTTTCTAAGGGAACTCGATCCCCGGCGCCGCACCAGGCGGCAATGATGACGTCGGGGTCTTCCGCCAGAATGCCTTGTGCCGTTGTTTGCACGCCCGGGTTTCCGACAAACTGGCCGCCTGCAGCTTCGACCAGTTCCGCCACCCAGGGCTGAGACGTAATCAGCGGCTTCCCCCATTCTTCAGAGAACACGCGAGGGCCCGACAGTGGCTTGGTTTGCGCACGGATGCTCTCGATCTCGCGTTGCATATTCCCAATGACTTGCTGTCCCCGCTCGGCGGCTCCCATGATTCCGGCGATCACCGTGATGTCTGCATAGATGTCAGTGAGGTGTTTGGGCGCAAGGCCGAGAAAGCGAGCCCCGGATTTCATGATCTCGGCAATTGCTTTCTCTTGATAGGGCACAGCCGCGATGACGAGATCGGGATTCGAGGCGACAATCTGACTGCTCTTGGCGGCCCAGGAATCGGCGACGATGGAGATGCCAGAATTGCGGACCCCGGGACAAACGTCCGCACAGTATTTTGTGCAAGCCACAACGTGATCCAGCTTGCCCAGCGCGGCAAGGATCACGGTGGCGCTGGGCTGGAGCGAGACGATGCGTTGCGGACTGTAATCGGACCTCACGTGGCTACAATCTCAAGGAAACGACCCGTACCAAAGGAAACTTCTTCGCAGTCTACAATTCTTACGAAATGTATTCTCTCCAGGTTCTCGATCATTTTCAAAATCCACGCTATGCCGGGGAAGTTGCAAATCCAAGCGCATCCGTCCAGATTGAAAATCCTGCGTGCGGAGACATTCTCAAGCTGAGCTTGAGAGTTGAAGGTAGCCGCATCGCCGAAGTACGTTTCCTCGCCAAGGGCTGTGTGCCGGCCATGGCCTGTGCTTCACTGCTCACGGAAATGCTTCAGGGAAAAACTTTGGCGGAGGCTCGCGGACTTCGCAAGCATCAGTTGGTCGAGGCTATCGGCGGTCTGCCGGAAGCGTCGGGCCACGCGGCTCAATTGGCCATGGATGCCCTGAACTCAGCTTTGAAAAATCTAGGCGCCTGAAGAATTTGGCTGGTAGACCGGCCAGCGGCGCTGCCGCGCGATTCCTTCCAGCTCGGGGGTGGCATTGACAACAAAGGGATGCCGCGCGCTAGCCAACATATCCGCATCCCAGATGGAGTTTCCGAAAGCGGCATCAGGCGCACCCTGAACGACTTCCTGAATTGCCTTCGGCTTTCCCGCGCCACTGGGAATACGAATCACCTGGTCGCTGATCTTGCCTTCTACGATCCGCGCCGACGCCGCGAGAATCTTCTGTTCGGGAATTCCAAAATGCTTCATCCCGGCGCGAATCACCCATTCGTTAGTGGATGAAACTGCCCAGACATCGCTGCCGGCGCGCCGCAGCAGGTCGACCAGGCGCTGCATCTCCGGAAAAATCCAGGGAACGCAATACCGTTCAAAGTACGTGCTGGCGGCTCGCTGTACTTCAGCCTCGCTGAGCCCACGATGCACGGTTACCATCTCGCCGCACATTACGTCCTCACTCACTTTGCCTGCCCTGTATTCCGCATAGCGCGCACGCGCCCGGCGCACGATTTCGTCTGAGACGAGGCCCTGATTCAGCTCCCAGTCAAAAAATCCTTCACCCGCATCGCCGGACCAGAGTGTGCCGTCGCAGTCGAATACCGCCAGCTTGGGCGCCAGCCCTAGAACCGAGTTGACGAACTGCTCCGCTTTCGAGCTGGAGTTCACGTGATCGAGAGTTTCCTCTGTGTTCTCTGTGTTCTCTGTGGTTAAAGAGTCATTGAATTCGTGTTGCTCAGGGCCGCGTACTCTTCCGGTGTGTTGACATTCACCGCGATCAGAGGATCATCCACCGCCACATACTCTAGGCGTTCGACATTCTGGTGCTCGAGATCGCGTGCCGTGGCCGTTGCGCGAGCCTTCAGGAATACTTCGATCATCTCGCGACCGATAAGGATGGGATGCCCGTGCTTTCCGGCGTACTCGGGAATCACCCCCCACTTTCCTTGCGCGCTTGCAGCTTCGAATACGGCAAGCAGCTTTGGTATCGTCGAGTTGCTCACTGGCGGCCGGTCGACGAGCGTGACCATGGCAGCATCGCGCCCGCGATTCAGCACCTCGCGCAAGCCCGTCTGCAAAGAACTGAACTGACCACGTTCCGGGTCAGGATTACGTAAGAGGAAAGCGCCCGAGGCGTAAATGAGTGGCGCTAACTTGGGCTCATTCTTTCCAACTACTACAATCACCAAGTCGTTAAACGGCTCCAGCCTGCGAATCGCGGCAGACAGAAACGTCTCGCCCGGCGCCGATCCGTCAGCAGGCCAGGGAAGTACCGCCTTATCTGAACCCATGCGGGTGGATTCACCGGCAGCGAGAATCACACCACACCAGCTTGGAGCACGCGTCATGTGGGGAAGATAGCAGAAAGAATTGATGATTGCTGATTTTTGATTTGAAATTTCGAGCTAGCGCAGCGCGACCAACGTCACTCTTCCTCGACAGCTTTCGTATCGGTATCCGAGCTCTCTAAATCGCCTGCTTGGCCGCGATGGAACCAGCTCATGTGCGGTAAAGCACGCTCCACCCGGCGGCGCACCGCGATCAGTTCAGCTGTAATGGCCACGGCGATTTCTTCCGGCGTAATTGCCCCGATGTCCAACCCCACTGGGGCGTGCACGCGCTCAAACACCGGCGCAGGGATACCTTCCCTGGTGAGCTCGCGGAATATCGCTATCGTCTTCCTCTTGGAACCAATCATCCCGATGTAGCGCGCTTGAGTCTGCACCGCCCACCGCAGCACACGCATATCATCGCGGTGACCGCGCGTAACGATCACGATATACGACGACTCATTGGGAGTGAATCGTGCCATCGCTTTCGCGAAATCTTCGGCGATGACTTCCTGAGCGTCGGGAAAGCGTTCGCGGTTGGCGTAGGCTTCGCGATCATCCACCACGGTGACGTCGAAACCAGCATTCCTCGCCACCTTATAAAGGCTTGCTGAAACGTGTCCTGCACCGAAAATATAAAGTGATGCTGCAGGTAACACTGGCTCGACGAAAATATCCAGAGTCCCGCCGCACACCAGGCCGGTATCGTACTTGGGATTCTGATTAAGGTTAAACGTCAGGGTGCGTGGCTTTTCGGATTCCATCACTTCTCGCGCAGCTTGCCAGACTTCGGCCTCCACACATCCGCCGCCAATCGTGCCGACAATCGAGCCATCATCTCGAACCAGCATCTTAGCGGTCTCGAAAGAAGGGATCGAACCCCGCACGTTGACAATGGTGGCTACTGCGCCACGGCGCCCCTGACGCCGTAGATCGACGATCTGCTCGTAGATATCCATCCACTTTGATTATTGGGTGTTGCACACGTCTAAGTCAACGGCACCATCGTGCAGTCCGCCTCGCATGCAGCAATTCTTGAAAGCGTCGTCCAGACCTATAGGACACAAATCATTCTGTCCCGACTCTTCGACAAACTCCTTTGCTCCGTGAATACCCTTGGCGTAGCAACATCTCCTGGAACGAACGGAGTTGCCGAAACGTAATCACGCAGAGAAGGTTTCGATGCGCCGTGCAACAAGAATCGTACTTAAAGCGGCGGTAATTTACGCAGCCGTTTCCCTCGTTGTAGGCCTGGTGTTGGCCGAGTTGACTTTGCATCCCTGGAGGCGGCCACTGAACGACGCAGAGCAGATCGCACGCAGGTACGAGCAACATGGCGCCGAATTACAGCCCATTGAAATCCGCGCCGCCGATAGTGCCGAGCTGCACGCTTGGTACACTGTGCCCAAACAGGACAACGGCAAAGCGGTGATTCTGCTGCACGGAATCAGTGACAATCGCCTTGGTGTCGCGGGCCACGGCCAGATGTTTTTGCAGCAAGGTTATCGTGTCCTGCTGCCCGATTCGCGTGGGCATGGTGAATCGGGTGGTGAGATCGCCACCTATGGCCTGCGCGAAAGCGACGATATCCATCGCTGGGTCTCATGGCTGTACGATCATGGCGCAAGCTGCGTTCACGGATTCGGCGAGTCTATGGGTGCGGCCTTGGTCCTGGAGAGCATGCGTGCGGAGCCCAGATTCTGTGCGGTTATTGCGGATTCTCCTTTCTCGACCTTTCGCAGCGTGGCCTATGATCGTGAGGGATTTTTCATCGGCGCCGGCCGCCTAGGTCTTGAGCCGGTCGTAGGAAGAACTCTCGGTCTGCTTCCCACCGAAATCGCTTTCACATACGCGCGTTGGCGCTACGGCGTGGATCTGTCACAAGCCAACCCGCTGGATGCTGTGAAGTCCTCTGTTATCCCGGTGCTGCTGATTCACGGAGAAGATGATATCAACATTCTCCCTCGGCACTCGCGCATCCTGGTGACAGCAAACCCAGCGCATGTTCAACTTTGGCTCGTGCCCCGCGCGCAGCACGGCGGAGCGGTGGGCGTGGCGCCCGAGGAATTCTGGTTCCGCGTGCTCGGCTTTCTCGCGCAACACGATGATTCGCCACGAACATGGTTGACGGCTGGAAGTTAGTCAGTTATCCAGTGGGCCGTTCCCGGTTCCCCGCCTTCGGCTGCCACTCTCGTAGAATGTCTCTCGGCATGACGGACCAATCCAAGTTTCAGGTTGATGCCGAGATCTCGCGTGACTGGTCGATTCCCGCTGAGTACTACACCGCGGACGAGGTGTTCGCAGCCGAAAAAGAACGAATTTTGCGGGGGAGCTGGCAGGTGGTCGCCCATCACGATCAGGTACGCCATCCCGGCGACTACATCACGACCGAACTGATCGGCGAGCCGCTGCTGATTGTGCGCCTCGAATCGCCGGTTGCGGGCCTTCTACCACGTGCGCCGCCATCGCGCAGGACCGCCGGCGGAAGGATGTGGCACCCGCAAACTGTTCCGCTGCGGATATCACGGTTGGACCTACAGCCTGGATGGCGCTTTGATCAGCGCACCGGAATTCGAAGGGCAACCAAATTTTGACGCCCGCGACTTGGCTCTCGCCCCGCTGCGCGCTGGGGAGCGGTTCAATCTGATTTTCGTGAACCTTGATCCTGGTGCCCGATCGCTGGCGCACAGCCTGGGCGAACTCGCCAGCCAGGCAGAACAGTTTCAGTTTGAAGGCATGAAGCGGTTCGAGCGCCCCACCTATAACATGAAAATGCAATTGGAAGACCTACGTCGATAATTATCTCGAAGGCTATCACCTGCCCAGCGTACATCCCGGGCTGAATCGGGAACTGGACTACAGCGCTTACACGGTCGAGCCCTCTCCTCGCCATGGACGCCAGTTCAGCTGAGACATCACGGCTCGGCTTTATCAACCGGCTGAGAAAGACCTGACCACCAATTATTTCTGGATTTTTCCCAACTGGATGCTGAATTGTTATCCGGACAATGTGTCCCTTAACATCGTGCTGCCCGTAGAACCTGAACGAACGCTTGCAGTCTTCGAATGGTACTTGCCGGAAAAGGATCTGGGCAGCGAGGCGGCGAAAGCCGCGGTCGAGTTCAGCCATCAAACCCAGCTTGAAGACATTGCGATCTGCGGGACCGTGCAGAAAAATCTCCGTTCGCGAAGCTACCAACGGGGGCGCTACAGCATCAAGCAGGAGAAGGGCGTACGCGCTTTCCAGCGCATGTATGCCGAAGCAATGAATTCTCATTAAGGAGTCTGGTTATGGGCAGTCTGGCCTTGTTGCAATCGTTGCACGAAAATCTAGCCACCCGTGCTCAAGTGAAAAGCGTTTTCGGAGAGCCGGTGACCGCGGGAGAAAAGACCATAATTCCGGTGGCCAAAATTGCCTACGGCTTCGGAGCCGGAGCCGGCACCGGCGGTATGGGCGACACCAAGCCGAAAGGCGAAGGCGGGGGTGGCGGCGGAGGCGTACGAGCTACTCCCGTGGGCGTGTTTGAAGTTACTCCCAAAGAAACCCGATTTGTGGCTATCCACGACAAGAAGAAGCTCGCCGGAACGTTGCTGCTGGGCGCGGGTTTGGGTTTGCTGTTTGGTAGACGCAAAAGATTTATCCGGTGACCGACACCATAGACGAGCGCGCGTCCGCTCCCAAATAGTCTCCACTGGCTCCACCACAACCGCAGCTGCGACATCAGGCCGTGTGGATGTACCTCCAATGTACCTGGGTGTGGGGAAATTACGGCCGGAAATGGTAAGATAACTTATTCACAATTATGCCCTTAAAGACTCTGTTCTTAAATCCCCCCTCGTTTGAGAACTTCGACGGCGGGGCGGGCTCGCGCTGGCCGGCTACTCGCGAAATCGAATCGTATTGGTACCCGGTCTGGCTTGCTTACCCTGCGGGGATGCTGGAGGGTGCGCGGCTGCTCGATGCTCCCCCGCACTACGTTTCTGCGGAAGAAACCATCAAGATTGCGCAAGACTATGAGTTCCTTGTCCTGTTTACCAGCACCCCTGGCTTTCCAGGGGATATCCGGCTGGCGGAGAAGATCAAGGATGCGAATCCGGGCATCAGAATTGCCTTCGTGGGGCCGCACGTAACCGTTCTTCCGGAGCAATCTCTCAGGGATTGTTCGGCAATTGATTTCTTATGCCGCAAGGAATTTGATTACGCCGCTGTCGAATATGGAGAGGGCAAACCCTTAGAAGAGATTCTGGGCGTTTCTTATCGCAAGAACGGATCTATCGTTCACAATCCAGACCGCCCGCAAATCCAGGATCTTGACGCTTTGCCCCACGTAACGGACGTTTATCGCCGCGATCTCGATGTGCGCCGCTACAACGTTCCATTCCTCTTGAATCCTTTCGTCTCTCTTTACACCACTCGCGGTTGTCCGGCGCAGTGTACCTTCTGTTTGTGGCCACAGACGTTGAGTGGACATCCCTGGCGTAAGCGATCGTCGGATGACGTAGCTCGGGAGATGGCCAAAGCTAAAGAATATTGGCCGTATGTGAAGGAATTTTTCTTTGACGACGATACCTTCAACATCCAGAAGGCACGAACTATCGAGCTGTGCTCCAAGCTCAAGCCGCTTAATCTGACCTGGTCTTGCACTTCGCGGGTAACCACGGATTACGAAACCCTGAAAGCGATGAAGGAAGCTGGTTGCCGACTGCTGATTGTGGGCTACGAGTCGGGAGATCAGCAGATCCTGAAAAATATCAAAAAGGGCGCAACGATCGAACGTGCGCGCCAGTTCACCAAGGATTGTCACAAGCTGGGACTTGTAATCCACGGCGATTTCATCATGGGATTGCCGGGAGAGAGCCGTGAAACCATCCGCAACACCATCAACTTCGCCAAGGATCTGGATGTGGAAACGATTCAGGTCTCCGTGGCACACGCCTACCCCGGCACTGAGCTTTACGATTACGCCGTGAAAAACGGTTTTATGGTTGCGGACAACAAGATGGTGGATGAGGGCGGACATCAGCTCGCACACATTCAGTATCCGGGCCTGCCCGCAGAAGAGATTCTCGATTCAGTGCATCGCTTTTACGATGAATACTATTTCCGCCCCAAGGCTGTATTTCGCATTCTGAAGAAAGCAGCCTTAGATTCCGGCGACCGCAAGCGTCTCTACAAAGAGGCCAGATCTTTCCTCAAAACTCGTGCCATGCGTCATAAATGGGTAAGGGAAAAGCGCGCGCAGGACGCTTCCACAGCTGCAGCAGAACCGGCCAAAGCCTAGGAATTGCAATGTGACCTTCCGCAAGTATCTGGTACTGGCCGGTGTGACGGTTTTCGCGGCTCTCGGTGATTCTCTCCTCTCGCACGGAATGAAGCAGATCGGAGGGATTTCTCCAAAAGATTTCAAGGACCTGCTGGTGGCGGTCGCGAACCCCTGGGTAGCTCTCGGCATTTTGCTTCTCCTCGGCTTTTTTGTCTCTTATCTGACCGCGCTGTCGTGGGCCGATCTAACCTATGTTTTGCCGGCTTCCTCGCTCGGCTACGTGCTTTTGGCGCTGATCGCAAAATATTTCCTGCACGAGCAAATCACGATCTGGCGGTGGCTGGGAATTCTCCTGATCTCTGCCGCCGTGGGATTTGTCACCCAGGGGCCGGCACTCACTCACCATGAGCCTGCGTGCAAGTCTGCCCGGGAGGGGGCTGACCGTGAATTGGTAGGGATGCGTGATTCGTGAGGCATCTCTACACCTGGAGCGCAGTTCTGGCTATCGTCGTTGCTTCTATTAGTGGAGACGTGTTGCTCTCGCGAGCCATGAAGCAGGTGGGCGATGTCGGCGAGCTTCGGCGTCGTTTTGGCTCGCTTGCAGTTGTACGTCGCGTGCTCAGGAATCCGGCGTTTCTAGCAGGGATTCTGCTCATGGCCATCGGCTTTTACAGCCTTCTGTTTGCGCTGTCCTGGGGGGATGTAAGCTTGGTCGGCCCAGCCTCTGCCTCGCTTACATTTGTCGGAAACGCCATTGCGGCGAAGATTTTTCTGCATGAGCGCGTGGATCATCGGCGATGGATGGCGGCATTGCTTGTAGGGGCTGGAGTAGCGCTGTTGGCAAGATAGTTGGATGTCTCCGCGATCTCCTGCACTAAACGAGGATCAGGCTACCCAAAGATCCGCATGAAGCCCCTCGCCGGAAGGTCGGGCACCAGGAAGGCAGCTTTCCGCTGGCCAGCGACTCGTGCTACACATTGAGCCGCGGCATAACCGCTTCGCACCGCGCCTTCCATGGTGGCGGGCCAGCCGGTAGCGGTCCAGTCTCCCGCCAGGAAGACTCGGGGCCAGACGGTTTCGGGCGTGGGACGGTAAGAATCTATGCCCGGCTTTGGCGAATAAGTCGCGTGAACTTCTTTTATGACGGTTGACTTCATCAGGGTTGCATCCTTCGATTCCGGAAAGAATTCGCGAAGCTCAGACAGCGCGAGATCAGTAATCTCCCTGCGCGATTTCTCAACGAGCGTCTTCGACGAACTCACCACCAACTCCACATAACTGCCCTGTACCTCTGCAGCAGGATCTTGCGGTTCATTGCCGGCGCTCTTCCCGTTATTGGCCGAAGCAGTCTTTCCATTCCATCGTGACCGGCCGAGCAGCTTCGACTTGTGAAACATCCATTGGATCGTGCGGTCCAGTAATACCGCGTGTTCGAGATCCGTGATCTGCCGGTCAAACCATAAATGGATGCCTGTGATCGGGGATGTTTTGAAGTTGCTGAGTATCTGGCGTAGAGGATCGGCCGCCGATGTCTGCGGTAGAATGCGCAAGAGAGCGTCAAAGGGCACTGCAAGAACCGCGAAGTCGAACTGCTCTTCCCCATCGGCCAACAACCTCACGGAGCCAGGCTCAGCGCGAAAGGATTCAACACTCGAGCGTAGCTGTACTTCGCCCGCACGAGTGGAAATGTAGTCTCCGGCTTTGTCATAAAGTTCGGTGAGCGGAACCTTAGGCACGCCCATACGGCCAGCGGAAGCAGACTTGAGAAAAGACTCGCGCATCACCTGCGCGGCATATTCAACAGAAATATGCTCAATATCTTCATTCAAAGCACTGACGAGAACCGTTTTCCAGAACCGCGCGATGGCGCGTTCCGTCTGTCCGTGGCGGCGAAGCCAGGTAAGGAACGACTCGCCGCGATCGCGCGGCTTGATCGGCGTAATGGCGGCGAGAGCGGCAGCGATCGCCAGTTTGTCCGGCAGGTTCAAGCACGGCGCGCGAAGGAATGCCGGAGCCGTATGCAGCGGCGCAGGCAAGAAAGACGGCCCGATTACGGAGGCGCGTCCGCCAGGCTCGAGAAAGGTGAGTTGGTCGAACCAGCGAATCTTATCTTCGACACCGATGCGGCGGTAAAAATCCAACAGGTTGGTACAGCAGCCGAGCAGAACATGCTGGCAGTTATCCACTGTCTCACCCGTGGCGGGATGCTGATACGAGGAAGCGCGCCCTCCGAGGTAAGGACGGCGCTCAAAGACTTTTACCCGGAAGCCGCTTTCTGAAAGCGCGCAGGCTGCCGACAATCCCGCCAGGCCACCTCCGACCACGGCTACTTGGGGAGTTTGTGTCCATTGCGGCATCATCAGGTCAGGCGCTGCCAAGTACCTTTCAGCAAGATCAGCAATTTCTCACGCGAACTCAGCCGGACAGTGCGGCGAAACACGTTGTACTTCTTGGCCGCGATCTTTTCCAACAGCCGCCGGTAGATCGTTATCAGAACCCAGAGCGCTGGCTGACTATCTTCGTCGATGAGGGGAAGCAGTTCGTCGCCGGCGACGTAGTACTCCCGTGCACGGTCAGCCTCGGCTGCCAAAAGGAGCCGAAGCCGGGCCGAATCGCCTCCCGAACGAAACGCGGCGGAATTGACATCGTATTGGTCAAGGTCTTCCTGTGGAAGGTAGATTCTGCCCATAGCCGCGTCTTCCTTCACATCGCGAATGATGTTTGTAAGCTGAAAAGCCAGGCCCAACTTCTCAGCCAGCGGTTCGGCAGCAGGATCGCGGTAGCCGAATACCCGAATGCAGACTAAGCCAACGACTGATGCTACGCGGTAGCAGTAAACCCGGAGATCCTCAAAAGTCTTGTAATGAACTTGCGGGGTCTGGGCGGAGACCGCGGATTCCAAATTCTCCTGTACGTCCATCGCCGTGCCGTAAGCGAGCTGATCGAGGAGCGTTGAGGGAATTTTGTATCGCCGCTGCACATCAGTCAGCGCCAGGAGCAGCGGATCATCAGTAGGGAATCCAGCCAGTGCCTGGTGGACCGAATCCATCCAGTCGATCAGATTCTGCCGGCGCTCGGCTAGGGATAGACTGCCGTTATCAGTGATGTCGTCACAACGGCGCATAAACGCGTAGATAGCGCACAGACTTTGGCGTTTGCGCCGGGGCAGCACTAAAAAGGCGTAGTAGAAATTCCTGGCGGAAGATCGTGCGATCGCACTGCAAACGGAATATGCCACCGCAAGTTGCGATCCTGAAGGCAGGAATTGTTCTGGTGCTTGCTGCACGGCGCTGCTCATAACAACTTCCTCAACGCTGCCCGCGCCAGTAGCCGCAACTTCCGAGTCTTGGAGATCACGGGCCGATTGTCCAGCACTGCATATTTCTGGCGCTCAATTGCATTCAAGATTTCCTGTCCGCCGCGAGTGAACAGTTCGATATCGATGGCCAAGTCTCGATCCACCGTTGCGGCCAAAGGCAATCCCTTGGCGAACCATTCCCGTGCACGCTCGACCTCGAAGCGCATCACTTCGCAAAATTGTGAGGTGTTCCGTCCTGCGGCGATGTCGTCCTCATTTACTCCATAGCACTGCAGGTCTTCGAGGGGCAGATAGATTCTGCCCTTTGCGTAATCAAGGCTGACATCTTGCCAAAAATTCGCCAACTGAAGCGTGGTACAGGTGAAATCCGACAAAGCCTGCCGCTCGGCATCGCGATATCCGCAAACGTAAAGCACGAGATGTCCGACGGGATTGGCGGAATAACGGCAGTAGCCGAGGAGATCCTCGAAAGTCTGGTATCGCGTGACCGTCTGGTCCTGACGGAATGCTTTCAGCAGGTCGGAGAAAGGCTGCTTCGGGATATCGAATTGGCGAACGGTTTCTGCAAGCGCCACCAACACGGGATGTCTCGGGTGACCGGCATAGCATGCTTCCAGTTCGCATTCCCACTGATTGAGCAATTCCAAAGATGCAGCAGGATCGCCAACTTCGTCTCCGAGATCGTCGGAGATTCTGCAATAAGCGTAGACGTTAAAAAAATGCTGTCTGAGCGCTTTTGGCAGAAACCAGGTGGCTACGGAAAAGTTTTCGTAATGCGTGCGCGCCAACCGCTCGCAATATTCACGCGCTTGAGCCTCCGACGGCGGCTGTTCAGGAATCGCGTATTCGCGGGGAAGCCTGCTCCAGACAGACAAGTTCGGATAAATAGCCTGGGGCGCGTTGCTGGTGAGGGTTGGCAAAGGTCAGTTCCGTATCCGGGCCTCAATGTCCGGGAATAATGGCAGTCTTGATATCGCCGTTCCGGTTCAGCATGTGGCGGAGGACTTGTTGCAAGCGCGAGAGCGGCGCCTCGCCGGTGATGTAATCGGTGGAACGGATCTTCTTCTCCGCGATTAGGCCAAAGGCCTTACGCACACTTTCGGGCGTGTGGTGGAACGTTGCTTTGAGCGTGACTTCCGAATAGTGTAGGCGGTTCGTATCAAGCTGAACCTTGGTCCCGCTAGCGCATCCGCCGAAAAAGTTCACCGTACCGCCCTTTCGCACCATGTCAATTGCCCACTCCCACGCCTCGGGCCGGCCAACCGCCTCAATGGCCACATCGCTGCCGCGCTTATCGGGGGAGAGCCCGCGCACCGCTTCCACTGCGTTCTTCACCTTCGTAATCTGCACGACTTCATGCGCGCCCATACGTTTTGCGGCCACAGCTTGAGAGTCCCGTTTCACCACCGCGATCACGTTACATCCGGTTGCCTTGGCGACCTGAACGAACATGAGTCCGATGGGACCGCCTCCGATCACCGTAACCGTATCGCCGATTTCGACCCGTGTCTCATGCAAACCGCGAAGCACGCAGGCGAGCGGCTCGACCATGGCGGCTTCCTCATAAGTCACATCCGCTGGAACGGCGAGCATGTTGCTCTCAACGATCCGACGCGGAACGCGGATGTATTCCGCATAGGCGCCGTTGTTGAACAGCAGATCCTCACATAGATTCTCCTGGTGCTTGGAGCAGTAGAAGCACATCTGGCAGGGAGCAGAGTTTAGCGCCACCACCCGCATGCCACGCCGAAAGCCGCGGACGCCGGGACCGACTTCTTCGATCACGCCGGCTAATTCATGCCCGAATAGAGCCGGAGGCACGATCATGCGGGCGTGATAGCCGCGCTGATAGACCTTCAGGTCAGTCCCGCAGGTCAACGCGACCTGCACCTTCACCAGCACTTCGCCATCCCCCACTCGCGGGATGGGCACTTTTTCAATCTTTACGTCCTCTTTGCCGTAAAGGACGGCAGCCGTCATCTTTCCGTTCACTCTTTACGTCCTTCCCACGAGCTGCCCGGCTGAATTACGACTTTCATCGAATTGGGCTGGGGATGGGCAGCCAGATTTAAGGCTTCCACGCTGCTGGACAATGCGAAACGATGACTGATCAATTTTTCCAAATCCATTTCGCGGTTCATGACGAACCGTACTGACACCTCTTGCAGCTCTATGGAAGCGCTGTACGACCCCAACAACGTCTTCTCGTCCACGCACACAGCTCCGGGATCAATGACCGTTTCCCCATGCACCGTTTGCGCAAACAACAGCACCCGGCCGCCCGGGCGCACTGCATCCATGGCTGTCCGGATCAGGCCGTTGCCTCCTACCGCCACTATTGTGGCGTCGGCTCCACGGCCTTCCGTCTGCTTGCGCACCGCTTCCAGGGTGTCGGTCCGCGAAGCATCAATGCTGTTCCCCAAGCCAAATGTCGTTTTAGATATTGTAAGCCTCTGCGGATACAAATCGGAAGTAATTACCCGAGCGCCAGCCCTTTTGGCCAATGTTCCCAATATGATACCGATCGGGCCTTGCCCGATGACCAGAACCGTTTCCCCCGCGCACAGTCGCAGCGCCTGAATCCCCTTCATGCAGGTGTTGACGGGTTCTACCAAGCAGGCCTGCTCGAAAGATACGTCGTCGGGGATGTGGACGGTTCCGCTGCGCACGATCCAGTCCATCACCCGGACGTACTCTGCAAACCCACCGCCGGATGGCTCAAATCCGGCGGTACACCCAACTTTCTTGTAAACATCGCACTGCGCATAGGTCTTGTGCCGGCAGTAGTAGCAATTCCCGCAGGGTATGTGGTGAAAAACGACTACGCGCTGGCCGGGGCTGAAATTCCGCACTCCCTCGCCAATGGCAGCCACTACTCCGGAAGTTTCGTGGCCAAAAATTCGCGGGGCTGAATGCGACCCGGTGGCGATTTTCTTCAGGTCGGTTCCACAAATTCCGCAGGTATGCACCCTTACCAGCAACTCGCCCCGACCGATTTGAGGAACTGGAACGGTTTCCATTCGGACATCGTTCACACCACGATAAACCGCCGCCTGCATGGAAGTCGGGATTGATTTGGATTGCGATCGCAGCGGAAGTGTTCCGGTGATAGCCATCTAATTTGTCAACGACCCTGGTCTACAGCGGTATGGCTCAAATCCTCTTCCGGCGCCGCCCAGGTGGTGTGCTTCTCCAGCACCACGCCGAGGGATTGCGCCGCCTTAGCACTGTCGCGGGCCAGACGACGCAGAGCTGCCCATCGCCAGGGCCGCAGCGCCATGTGCAGTACAAACCTGAAAAACTGAAAACGACCGTCCCTACATATGAAAGGCGTGAGCGGCGGCAGCGCCGAATTGCTTGAGTCGGAGATCACCTTGCAAGCCAGAAACTTTACTCTGTGTGCCTGTGCGCTGCGGGCGACAGCTGCAGCTTCCATGTCAATGGCATGCGCCCCGAAGGCGGTCGCGAACCGCGCTTTCTGCTCCACATCAGCCACGCTGTCAAATGTGATCAGCACGCCTTCACCAGCTCCAGCGTCGGTGCGGCTGGCATCACTTGCGTCGATGACGTGGCGCGGCACCAATGTGTGGCCAACCGCCAGTGCGGGATCAAGCGCACCTGCAAATCCTGCGGAAATGACCAGCGACGGATGGTACAGATTGATTGCCGCCTCGGTGGCGCGCCGCGCAGCCTGGGCTCCCACCCCGCCGCAAACCACCGCGTTTCCTTCCTTCTCAAAGAACTTGAAACTACATCCGTCATGTTCGCGGACCGTCGAAGGCCAGTCCTTTACAAATGCTGAGACTTCTCGCTCCAGTGCGGCGATGATTGCGACTTTGCCCGAAACTGACACTGAAAGTCTGCCCGACCTGTGCTTGGCCTGGACCCTTCGACTGCGCTCCGGGCAGGCTTGAGGGCGCCCGTCCCTACGCGTACCCGTTCCCTCGAAACCACTCCACAGCGCGGCGCAACGCATCCGTCACCAAAGTCGACTGCCAGCCCAAATCGTGCTCCGCCTTTTCCGAAGACACGAACATTTTCTTACGGCTCATGCGCACCGCTTCCACCGTAGCTCGGGGCTCGCCGCGAAAAATGTGCCCCGTTACGACCTCATCTATCATGCCTGCTGCCAGTGCGACGGCATATGGAACGCGCGTTCGTGGCGATGGCAGGCCGGTAATCGCTGCGAGGCGGTCCAAAATCTGCTTGAGTGTCAGGTTTTCCCCACCCAGAATGTAGCGCTCCCCGATGCGGCCTTTCTCCAGCGCCGCCACATGTCCACGGGCACATTCCCGCACATCAACAAGATTCAGGCCGGTATCCACGTACGCGGGAAATTTCCTCTTCAAGAAATCCACGATAATTCGCCCGGTGGGCGTAGGTTTGATGTCCCCTTCCCCGACGGGAGTCGTTGGATTCACGACTACCACATCCATTCCCGAGCGGCCTGCATGGAGGGCAACTTCCTCCGCTAAAAATTTCGATTGCTTGTAATGGCCAATCATTTCCGCAAGCGAAACAGGTGAGTTCTCGTTGGCGGGATGCCCGTTCTGCGTGAACCCCATCGTGGCTACGGTGGAGGTGTAAACCACACGCCGCACTCCCGCGTTCCGCGCTGCATCCAGAATCGCTCGCGTGCCTTCCACGTTCGAACGATACATCTGCTCCGGATCGCGCACCCACAGGCGGTAATCTGCAGCTACATGAAACAGAGCTTCACAGCCGGCCACGGCTTTCTGAAGGCAGGCGGCGTCGCGCAGATCGCCTTGTACCAGGTCTGCCGTAAGGCCCTGAACATTCCTCAGATCACTCGCAGGGCGCACAAGGACCCGCAACTGCGCACCCTGCTCTGCCAAAACTCGAGCCACATGGCTGCCTACAAAACCTGTCGCGCCCGTGACGAAAATCAGCATTACGCTCAGCCCTTAGCTATTGGCCAATGGAGTTAAATGGCTGATAGCTAAGAGCTAATACGTCAGTTGCTTTTTGCGGCCATGATTTTCTTATAAGTCGTCAGCGCGAGGAGAGGGAAGTACTGCCGGTACATGTGGTAACGCAGATAAAAAACGCGAGGAAAACCGGTGCCCGTGAAACAAGCCTCATCCCATGAGCCATTCTTCTTTTGCGTGCGCAGAAGATATGCGACGCCGCGGGCCACACTGTCGCTGCGCGTGTCGTTCGCTGCCAGCAGGCCCATAATGGCCCAAGCGGTCTGGGATGGCGTGCTTGGCCCAATGCCTTTAATATTCTGATCGTCATACGATCCGCAAGTTTCTCCCCAGCCGCCATCGGGGTTTTGCACCATACGCAGCCATTCCGCCGCCTGTTGTATATAGGGCTCGTGGTTATCGACGCCGATAGCTTCCAGCCCGCGCAGCACCAGCATTGTCCCGTAGATGTAATTCACCCCCCAGCGGCCGAACCATGACCCGTCAGGCTCCTGCTCACTTCGAATAAAACTAAGTGCCTTCTTCACCGCCGGATGATTGCGGTCATAACCGTACGCGGCGAGCATCTCCAGAATGCGGCCCGTGATGTCGACGGTGGGTGGATCGAGCATGGCGTTGTGATCAGCGAAGGGCACATATTGAAACACCATCCGGTCATTGTTCTTGTCGAATGATGCCCAGCCGCCATTGCGGCATTGCATGGAAAAAATCCAGTCAATTGCCCGCTGAACCGATTCCCGCTGATAGCGCCCGTTCGGATGTTCCACATGCGCCAGCGCCAGGCACACCATGGCGCTGTCATCCACGTCCGGGTAGAACTCATTGTTGAACTCGAAGTACCAGCCCCCTGGCTGACCTTTCTTGTTCTTGATCTTCCAATCTCCAGCGGTCCGGACCTGCTTCTGCAGGATCCAATCCGCGCATTTGATCAGTCGCGGCTCGTTGGCAGGAACGCCACTTTCGCCGAGGGCGAACAGGGCGTATACCGTATCCCAGAGCGGCGATTTACAAGGCTGCATGCGGAAAGTGTCGTCTTCCTCGATTCCTAGCTTCTCGAATTCGTCGAGGGCGCGAATCACTTGCGGATCATCGACCGAATATCCCAGGCAGCGCAGCGCGATGACGGCGTTCATCATCGAAGGAAAGATCGCCCCCAGCCCGTCGCTCATCTCAAAGTGCTCGAGCAGCCACTTCTCTGCCTTCTTGATCGCAATCGACCGCAGCGGCCGAATGTGAACCCGCTCAAACCAGTGAGTCATCCGGTCGAGCGCTAGAAAGAAATTGCGCCAGCAAATCAGCTTTTCAGCCCAGTGCAGGTGCATTCGGGCCTTGTCGCGACCGCCTACGAACAGTTCTTCTACGCCCATCTCGTCGGGAGTCTTTTTGAACGGCTTCTTCGCGTAACAGATGGAGAGCGGAACCAGAATGGCCCGCGACCAGGATGAAATCTCGTAGATGTTGAACCAGAACCAGTTGGGAAACAACACGATCTCGGGTGGAATCGCAGGCACGGCATCGTAGTCGTACTGTCCGAAAAAGCAGAGATAGATTTTGGTAAAAGTGTTGACCTCGGTCACGCCGCCCAGTTCGAGAATTCTCTTGCGAGCTTGCACTAACGCGGGATGCTCCGCTGTGTAGCCCGCCAGCTTCAATCCGAAATAGGCTTTTACCGAGGCGCTGACATTGGATGGCCCTCCCGCATAAATGCTCCAGCCGCCATCTTCATTCTGATGGCGCAGTATGTAATTCGCAGCCTTTTCGAACCGTTGCGGATCACCCGTTCCCAAGAGTGAATGCAGCAAGATGTAGTCTGACTCCAGCGTGGTATCCGCTTCCAATTCACCACACCAGTAGCCGTCTTCATGCTGCTCGGAAAATAGGTAGTTGCGCGCGCCGTCAATCGCAGCGACTATGCGGCTGGTCAGATCATCGATTTTGCCGAAACGTGGTTGTGGAATAGTCGAGGCGGCAGGCGAGGGAGAGGTCTCGTCCATATCAGCTTTCATTTATTCTGCGGCGGCTGCCGATGGAGCACTGGCGATCGCTTCTACGATCTCCGGAGGCAACCCAAAGCGCACATTCTCGGGCATCACTTCCACTTCCTTGACGTTCTTAAATCCTTTACCGGTCAGAAATTGCATAACTTCTTCCACCAGGCATTCCGGAGCCGAGGCGCCAGCGGTCAGCGCAATCGTCATTACTCCGTCGAGCCATTCAGGCTGGATGTTGCGAAAACTATCGATCAGATGAGAGCTCGTACCCAGATTTCGCGCCACTTCGACGAGTCGGTTGGAATTCGAACTATTGTCCGATCCCACCACCAGCAGCAGGTCAGCGTCGGAAGCAACTTCCTTGACTGCCACTTGGCGATTCTCGGTTGCGTAGCAGATATCTTGGGCTGCAGGGCCGGTAATCTTGGGAAATTTCTTCTGCAATGCCGCAATGATGTCTTTGGTTTCGTCTAGACTGAGCGTCGTCTGCGTCAGGTACGCGACACGATTGGGATCCGGGACGATGAGAGACTCGACTTCTTCCGGCGAACCCACAACCTGGGTCACGATGGGCGCCTCGCCCAGTGTCCCGATCACCTCGTCGTGATCCCGGTGCCCGATCAGAATCAGCGAATATCCCTGCTTTGCGAACTTCACCGCTTCCACGTGAACCTTGGTGACCAAGGGGCAGGTAGCGTCAATTACCCTCAATTTACGGCGCTCGCTGGCCTCGCGCACTTCCGGCGAAACTCCATGCGCACTGTAAATCACCCGTTCCCCATTGGGAACTTCTTCCACGCTATCCACGAAAATCGCCCCTTTGTCCTGCAGTTCCTCCACGACAAACCGGTTGTGCACGATTTCCTTGCGCACATAGATCGGCGGACCAAACGCTTCCAGCGCGATGCGGACAATATCAATCGCCCGCACCACGCCCGCGCAGAAACCGCGCGGCTTCAATAGCAGTAAAGTTTTATCTTCTAGCAGTATCGACATGCTTCTACCCGGCTTTTTCCTTACTCTAGGGTACACGTTCCCTGTGGGTGGTTGACAACTCAAGTATGCGGGCAGGAACCGCTGTGGTCAACGTAACTACAAGAAAAGCTTGGGATTGGCAGTAAGCGGAGATTTTTGGCAGCTGAACGGGAGCGACCCGACACCGTCAAAATTACGGTTTCGCGACCACTCACGCGTTCGCCTTCAGCATCTGCTCGGCGTGCTTCCGCGACGTCTCCGTCAGTCTCGCCCCACTGAGCATGCGGGCGACTTCGTCGGTTCGCTCTCCGCCAGTGATAAGCCGCACCACTGTCCGGGCGCGGCCAGCGCTCTGCCTCTTCTCAATCACATAATGGTAATCAGCAAAGGTCGCGATCTGCGGCAGGTGCGTCACACACAGGACCTGGTTGGTCCGGGACAAAGCTTTCAGCTTTTTTCCCACGGCCTCAGCTGCGCGTCCACCGATTCCCGTATCGATTTCATCGAACACTATCGTTCGCTGCGCCGTCGCAGAGCGGCCTTTCCCGTTTGCCGCGTTTCTGGTTGGAGAAGGCCCGCAACCGCTCTCCACAGTCGTTTTCAGGGCCAACAGCACTCGTGACAGCTCACCCCCAGACGCGATCTCCTCCAGTTTGCAGCGCGGCTCGCCCGGATTCGTGGAGATCATGTATACCACTTGGTCCAATCCCGAGGCACGCCAGTTTCCCGCGTCCTCCGCTCCGCTGACCTCAATTCGAAAGCTGACCTTCATCGCCAGCTCATTGATTTCCGCCTCAACCAGTTTCTCCAGCTTTCGCGCGGCCTCATACCGGCGCTTGGACGCGTTTTGTGCTGCCTGCAAATATTGCTGGGCCGCTTCCGTCAGTTTGCCGTGCAGCTCACGCAGCACTTCGTCTTTATTCTCCATCTCTGCTACTTTGCGGCTAACTTCCTCGCCATACTTCATCACTTCCTCCAGCGTCGATCCGTACTTGCGCTTCAGGCGATCAATCGCTGCAAGGCGATCCTCTATTTCCGCCAGGTGTTCCGGAGAAGCCTCAATCCCTCCCGCATAGTCTCTTAGGCTGCTACCCACATCCTCTACACTGATGCGGGCGGAATCCAGCGCCGCTACTGCCTCCTGGAATTTCGGTTCATAGCGGGCCAGATCTTCAATATATTTTTGCGCCGCCCGCAACGAGGCCGAGCTCGACGTGGTCCCGTCGTACAAGAGATCAAAGGCGCTCATGGCAGCGCTGTAGATCTTCTCCGCGTTCGCAAGCACGTGCTTCTCTGCCTCAAGCCGTTCGTCCTCGCCTCGCTGTAACTTCGCCTGCTCGATTTCCCGCTTCTGAAATGCCCAGAGGTCGAGCAATCGCAACCGGTCCTGCTCGTCACGTTCCAGTTCTTCGATACGGGTCTTGACGTTCTTCCAGGTGGCAAACGTGCCCGCCACAGCCTCCGTGTCAACCCTTGCAAAGCCGTCCAGTAGTGAAAGCCGCGCTGCTGCGTCGAATGAGAGCAGCGATTCATTTTGCGCATGGATGTTTGCCAGATGTGGCGCCAACTGCCGCAGCACCCCGACTGTTGCCGGCTGATTATTGACAAAGACCCGTCCCCTGCCACCACTGGCGATTTCTCGCCGGAGAATCAGGGCCTCGTCACTATCGATTCCATTGTTCTCAAGCAGCTGGCGTACCATCTTTTCGCTACTGTCTTCAACTTCGAAAACTGCTGAGACGACAGTCCGTTCTGCCCCCGCACGAATCACATCCGCGGAAGCCTTTTCGCCAAGCAGCAGTGCAAGTGCGTCGATGAGAATGGATTTCCCGGTGCCGGTCTCTCCGGTCAACAGGTTCAGTCCAGCCCCAAACTCGACTGCGAGGTTATCGACGACCGCGTAGTTCTCAAGCCGCAGTTCTGTGAGCACCGGTTACCCTGGGATTGCAGAAGTTGAGCGCAGAATAGCACGAATGTTGTGCGTGAACAGGGTGAACTCAGCGAATCCCCAGTTCCTCCGCCAGCGCCTTCCACTTGCCATCAACAATCGCTTTGGTTTTAGAGTCCATCAGGATTTCATCCGGCCATGGCCGGGCGAAGCCTTCGCTGGCCCATTTGCGCGTGGCGTCGATGCCCATCTTCGATCCATAGTTTGGCAGGCGTGAGGCGTGGTCGAGCGAGTCGATCGGGCCAAGCGTGAACTGGATGTCGCGCTCGGGGTCGATGTGGTTCAGAACTTTCAGGGTCACTTCGCGGAGGTCCTGCACGTTCACGTCTTCATCCACCACAATGATGCACTTGGTGAACATGGCTTGCCCTAGAGACCAGATCGCGTTCATCACCTTGCGCGCTTGCCCAGGGTAGGACTTCCTGATCGACACCAGCATCAAGTTGTGAAAAATCCCTTCGATGGGAAGATTGATGTCGACAAGCTCGGGGATCGTCAGCCTCATCAGCGGCAGGAAAATGCGTTCGACCGCCTTGCCCATGTATCCATCTTCCATCGGTGGCTTGCCGACAATCGTTGTGGAGTAAATCGGGTCTTTGCGATGGGTGATGCAGCTCACGTGAAAAACCGGATAGAGATCCTCCAGGGAATAAAAGCCGGTGTGATCGCCGAACGGGCCCTCAGTGCGGAGTTCATCAAGGTGCACGTGCCCTTCCAGCACAATTTCTGAACTTGCAGGCACTTCTAGATCCACCGTTTCGCACTTGACGAGTTCCACCGGTTTCTGTCGCAGAAATCCGGCGATGAGATATTCCTCAACATCCGGTGGCGCCGGAACAATGGATGAAAACGTAACTGCGGGATCAGTTCCCATGGCTACTGCGACTTCCATTTTGCCGGCGGGGCGATCGCCCTCAATCAGTACTGAGCCGCCAGAGGTGCGGGCCATCATGTCGACTCGCACAGAGGCAGCTTGCTGCGTCGCTGAAATACTGGGCGACGCCTCTACGGAGGCATTGCGCAGTGCCTCGCGGTAATGCTCGGCGCCGATCTTCTGTCTCTGCCAGTGCATGCCTGTTGTGTGCTCGTCGTACACCTGCATGCGATAACAGCCCACGTTGCGCTTACCGGTCTTGGGATCGCGAGTGATCACGCAGGGCAGAGTTATGAAGCGACCTGCATCTTTGGGCCAGCATTGCAGGATAGGAAACCAGTTGAGCGAGAAGTTGTCTCTGCGAATCACTTCTTTGCATGGACCGCTGGAGACGGTCTTCGGGAAGAACCTCCCCATCTCCGCGAGCATCGGAAGCATCTTCACCTTGTCGAGCAGGCCTTGCGGAGATTTGACGTCCATGAAGTGCCGGATGCGATCTGCAATGTCATCTAACGAGTCCACTTCCAAAGCAAGCTTCATGCGGCATGCAGACCCGAATTGGTTAATCAGAACCTGGCGCCCCGGATGTCCCTTGACGTTCTGAAAAAGCAGAGCGGGGCCGGCCATCTTACTGATGCGGTCGGTGATTTCAGCAATCTCCAGGGTCGGGTCAACTTCGGTCTGGATTCGTCTCAGTTCGCCGGCACGGTCCAGTACGGCGATCCATTCGCGCAGGTCGTTATAGGGCAAGAAGTCCTCGTCTCGGATGAACGAATTGCGAATTATATAATTTAGAGAAGAAATTGACGGCGACGTGCACTAGACTAGGTGGCGAGAGATTGACCCTTTCACTATGATGTTTAGGGATCCTCTGACGCGCCAAGGTGGCGGAATTGGCAGACGCCAGACTTAGGATCGGATAGAGACTTTTGAGAAGGGATTATGGCCAGTAGCATCCATTTGCATTTTCTGGCCTTTGCAAGCGTCTGTTGCCACTTCCATACAACTCCATCTAAGCAGGTAGTCGCTACATTTTCCGCTACAGTCGTTCCCGCCTTCGCGGGTCTGAACACCAGGGTTACGTCACAGAATTTCTTGGGCTAGGTTTTGGCACTCGCCAGAGGGGTGGGCCTTTTCGTGTATGGATCCTTCTACCGGACCCCTCAAAATTGAAATTTAAGTCTCTCCGGCCTAACATTGCGGCCCTAAGCTGGGAGTTCCTTCGCTGTGCTTGGGCAAACCATCTCCCACTATCGCGTGATCGAGAGGCTCGGCGGCGGTGGGATGGGGGTCGTCTACAAGAGGACATCTCCCTTCACCGATTCGTTGCTCTGAAGTTTCTACCGGATGAAGTAGCGAAAGATCCCCAAGCGATCGAGTTGGATCCGACCTGTGCCTTGGCTTACACAGGTCTCGCCGATTCCCATGTCTTGCTCAGCGATTATGGTGCAGTTCCCTCGAAAGGCTATCGCGCTGTCGACCAACTCTGGAACAGATTCGGCCCGGCTGTACCCGAAAAGCGAAGCGTTGGGTTGGCCAGTTATTTATCGGACGCTACACTATTTTAGTTCACCCCCCTTACGGAAAGCGTTCCGAGCGCGGACAAAGGCAAACACCTTCAAAGTCGTGGCATCTTAGAGGCGGGAGCAGCAAAGGTTTGTCCAACTCCGAATTAGCCTCAGTTCTCTTCGCCCTATTGCTTCTTGGCGGACTCGCCCAACTCCTGGGCTATCTTTTCACCAAGCTTCGCCAACCAAAGGTCGTTGGTGAAATATTCGCTGGTGTTGTGCTGGGCCCCGCTCTGCTGGGACGATTGCCCTTCGCCTCCCACTTCATCGACACAGCAAAGCAACATGGAGACCTTCTGGATTTTGTTTACTGGCTGGGCTTGCTGCTGCTGATGTTTCTCTCTGGTGCTGAAACCCAACAACTGTTCAGCCGCGACGAGCGCAGAGAAGTGGGCTGGCTCGCTATTGTGGGAACAGGGATTCCCTTCATACTCGGGTTGACGCTTGGTCCCTGGCTGATCCGCCCTGAGCTCGCCGGTCCGAACGGCAACCGACTCTCGCTGATTATTGTTTTGGCGGTCGGGGTGGCAGTCACATCGGTTCCTGTTATATCTAAAATCTTCGCAGACCTGAAAATCCTCCACACTCGTTTCGCACGGCTTGTTCTCGGTGTTGCGGTGCTGGAGGATATTGTTTTGTGGCTGGCGCTCGCCCTTGCAACCGCGATGGCTGGGAAAGCCGCGCTCAATCCGCGAAGCATCGCGTATCACCTGATCTCGACAGTCGTTTTCTTCCTACTGGGCCTGACCATTGTTCCCCAGTTCATAAAGCGGGTTAATAAAGCGCGGTTCAATGTTTTGGCGAAGCACTCGCCTGTCGGTTATGCGATTGCAGTCATGCTCGCTTACTGTGCGGTCGCCGGAGCACTTCAGGTGAGTTTGGTATTTGCCGCGTTTCTTGCTGGATTCGCAGTTGTCCACAAAAAACGAAGATTGTTCTCAGACGCGCTCGATGCGATTGGAAAGGTGTCATTCGCATTTTTTATTCCTGTGTACTTCGCCCTTGTGGGATTGAAACTGGACTTAGTTCGCGGGCTGTCGCTGCGGATGATCTTGCTTTTCATTGTCGGGAGCTGTGTGGTCAAGATTGTCTCCGTAGCTATAGCCGGTTGTTTTGCAGGATTTCGCGGACTAGACTTGCTGAACTTGGCGATCACGACAAACGCACGAGGCGGTCCCGGAATTGTGCTAGCGAGTGTCGCGTTCGATGCAGGCATTATCAGCCCACAGTTCTATACAACCCTGGTTGTGGCTGCTGTTCTTACTTCTCAAGTGGCTGGGTTTTGGCTGGAGTACGTCCTAAGAAAAGGCTGGCCGCTGTTGACGCCAAATGTTTCCATCGAGCCAATTGCCAAGCCCAACGAAAATCCGGCGGTTGCTTAGAGACCCAACCATTTACCCTGCGCATCGGAGTCAGAGTGAAGTGAGATCGATTCTAAGTTATTGATTGTGCAAAAAATGTAGAGAACTATTCTATTCTATCTCACGGCATTTTATTTGTTTTCAGACACTTAGCGGGTGCTCCCAAAGTGCCCGGCCAACCGATTCCGGCTGCGGCGGCTCGTTCCAAATAGTCGTGGACGTAGCCAGCCCCAGCCCACTTGGTGGCTCCACGAATGCGATCTGCTCCATGTGTGAGAATGAGAACTCGTTTGTGTCCTTCGTCCACTTGATATGATTTGGCCTCGGCTGGGCTCCTGATCGGGCATTTACTGCAAATGCGAATAAGCATTTGACCGGTGAATTCCACCAGCCCAATTCGGCGTTCACTGGCACGCTAGTAATAGGCCGAGATAACTGACCGGCCATACTGAGCAGAAAACCTGCTGACAAAAACTCACACGGATCACGATGAGTCTTACACAGGCTGCTGCCGCAATCGTTGCACCACTGAGCCGCAGGCTTGCCACACAGAACGCCAACTCGGTCTTTGAAGTGGCTGACTTCTACGATCTCGCAACGGACTGGGACCGACTTTAGACCAATACCAGTTCAGCCTTGACTATCCCTAAGCAGCAGCAGGAAAATTCGCGCCTGCTCAATCGGCCACGAAAGAGCAGTTCCACCAGGAAACGAATCTAGTTGGAAAACGAAACTTGCGATCTCTGAAGTTGGGGGATGGATGTATGAAGCCCAAATCTCTAATCCTTAAGACCGTTGGTGTCGGCATTGCAGGTTGGGCTGTTAGTTTCTCTGCCGATGCTATTCTTAAAGCCGTGCATGCCTCGCCTTTCTGGGCGAATTGTCTGGATGATGTGATCGTCGGGATCGTTGCGGCTTGCGCGTACTGGTTTCACGCGCAGTATCAGGTGCAGATTATCAGTCGTCGGCGAACGTTAGCGTATTTAGATGATGCGATTCGCAATGCTCTGCAAGTAGTGTTATTGGCTCCTGACGATGATCTTATACGGGAAGTGGCAACGGCGGCAGAGCGTATCAGTCGTGCCCTGCTGGCCGTGCGCTTGCAGAAAGAGGGAAACGAGATACTTGTAAAAGGATTGTGAAACACTCATCCCGCATTTCCAACTCCGAACAAACTGCTGCCCACGAATGCCAGCCCGGGACAGGTTCTTTGCTCCGATCTCGTTCAAACAGTTCCTCTCGTTTTGAATTTTTGAATAGCGGGATTGAGAATCTTGAAGCATCCTCACAAAATGGTCAGATCTAGGGGTATGCCAACACAACCGCACCCGTACAGATTAAGGAGCCTCCTAACCACTGGTGCCACGTCAAACGCTCGTGCAGGAAAACTACGGCCAGCACGATGGCGACCACGACGCTAAGTTTGTCGATGGGAGCGACTCGCGACGCCTCGCCCAATTGCAGCGCCCGAAAATAGCACAGCCAGGAGAGCCCGGTGGCCAATCCTGAGAGTATTAAGAAGAGCCATGTGCTCCCGCGAATCGTTGTAAGCGGCTGTTTATTTGATAAGAACGCAACCGACCATGCGAAAACAAGGATTACCAGGGTGCGAACGGCCGTTGCTAGATTGGAATCGACGCCTTGCACACCGACCTTCGCCAGAATTGCAGTCAGGCCCGCGAAAAATGCCGAGAGCAAAGCCCAAATTAGCCATGTCATGTTTTTTGAACTCCTGGGCGAATCGCAAACTTTTGAAATTCTAGTCCGCGACAAACCTCAAGGGTGACGATTCGCACTTCAGCTAAAACATCCAATCCGGGTAATCAAAGGGCAAACGCCGCTTCAGGAGCAAATTGGGTAGTGTCCCTACCGCAAATTGACGAATTGACTTGTGTGGCATTTAAAACTGGGCTACTCTACAGTCCAGCAAGCCCTCCCCTTGAAAGAAGCCCTCCTCGTATGCCAGCGCCACTGGTCTTTCAGTTTATTTGCAAGCACTGTCGCACACAGTTCTCAGCTCCCCTTCGAGAGATCGTCCAGCGTTGGGGCAGGCTCGAATGCCCCTCGTGCCACAGAAGTCACGAATACACAGTCTCAGATATCAAATCTGATATGAAAGCCGCAGCTTGACTCGTGCTGCTCCATCTGGGTAGGCAAATCAACTTTGGCCACAAAAACAAACCCCCCAGGGCACAACTATGAAACCGGACATTTGCACTTGCTACAAAAACCGGACATTTTAATTTGCTAAGGACACTATTTGTTGGGTTTCGTGTCAAGCTATTTAGAAATGTCCCGTCCTTAACCGTCATGAAAATAAATCCGAGCTATGCCGCGTTTTGCTGAGGCGCGAGTGTGACGGAGTAGCTTAATACTACTACTTGCGAGACAGGTTTTACCGTTCAAGAAATGGCGCAGTTGGCCCAAAAGAAGCAAACTCCGAGAAGATCTGAGAGATGTTCTGAAAACCTATCAATGGGACGTTACATCCAGCGTGGTGGCAGTGACCTTCCAAAATCCTCCCGAGCCCGACATGATGATTGATGTGGCTGAAAGGCACATGGGTTCCGCTAAGCGCCAGGGCAAGGACCGGATCTCGTACCTGACTGCCGATTGAGTGCCCCATTGAGCGCCGTGACGGAGTTCGACAGCATCAAAATACACATGGATCAGACCGGGCTATTCAGCGAAAGATACCGAGTGGTCGCAGTTGAAGACGAACGTCTCACGATCCAGGGACTGATTACCGGTACTGTGCTAACAATTACGAACTCGGCCCCAGGTATCCCACTCACCCCTGAGGAATACCCGCTCGGCCAATTAATTGCCCTGAGCGATCCTTCAGCTTCTGCTCCGAATTAGTTCGCCTTCTAGCTTTCCCCTTGCACACTAAAAGGCGACCACCTCAACTGAGTTAGTTCAGCGCTCCCAAGGCTTGGCAGGCGCCATGATCGGCTGGTTTAGTGCCGCTGGAATCGAAGTGTATAGCGGCGTGCCTCCACCGAACAGAAACTCCGCTGTCCTGTTGAACCTACCGTGACCGGATCTGCCGTTGCGACGTAAACCGTGTTGTTGGTGCCAGATGGAACAGCTGCAAAGTTATACCCACCCTTACCTTTGCTGCTGCCATTGGTCGCCAGCACATCATCAATCAGGCAAGCATGGGTGCTGTCGGGGGCAGTGCAGGCAGTGGAGCTTCCGCCCAGAGCTGCGAGAGTTGCGTACCCGGTCGTCGGGTAGGCGCTTATGTAGCTCACCTGGGCTGTGTTGATCGTGCGAATCAAGCTGGCCGCGGCCGACTCGTTGGCTGACATGCGTGCTCGCAGCAAGTTCGGGATGGCGATCGTAGCGATGATCAAGATGATCGCCACCACGATCAGCAACTCAATTAATAAAAAGCCTCCGCATCTCGTTTTTTCCTTTTAGCCGATTGGTGCCACTTGAGCATTGTTCGCCCAAGACTGTTGCTTCATTTGGATGCACTTTTCGCGACCGTCACGATCGTTCTTCCTATTGCGTTGTACAGATGTGTTGTTGCGTTAAAATCAAAATAGCGCCGGGATGGCGGAATTGGCAGACGCGCACGGCTTAGGACCGTGTTCCGAAAGGAGTGCAGGTTCAAGTCCTGTTCCCGGCACCATTATCCAGCAAAGCGATCGCGTTTTGCTTTTGCACCTTATCAGCGTGGACGTACCTCTGCGGGATCATTATGCTGGAGTGACCAGCGAGCCTTTGAATCGTAAATGCGTCGGCTCCTGCATTTCCGAGCCGGGTGCAGAACGTATGCCGGGTCGAATGCAGTACACAGTCCGGCGGTCGTTTGAGAGCGTCTCGAACTTCTCTGAACATCTCACTCGGGTAATGCCGAGTTAACGGACGGTATTCGCCCAGACCTGTCCAGGCCCATCTTGACCGCGAGCGCTTTAGCGCCTCCTGCACACAGACCTGAACGCGAAAGGTTAAAGGGATGAGCTGGCACTCCTTTCCACCTAAGCCTCTAAACCTACTCGTATCGAAGTGCGATCATAGGGTCCACCTTCGTGGCGCGGCGAGCAGGAATATAGCAAGCCAGCAGAGCCACGGCGATCAGAGTAAAAGAAGTGGCTACGAAGCTCAGGGCATCCGTCGCGCTTGTGGAGTAGAGCAGCGACTGCATAATGCGCGTTGCCGACAATGCTCCAATCAATCCCAGGAGCAAACCGAACGCCAGCAACTGCAGACCTTCTCTGAGCACCATGCCCAATACGTTGCTCCGCTGGGCACCAAGGGCGATACGCACGCCGATCTCGCGCGTGCGTTGGCTCACCGAGTAGGAAATAAGAGCGTAAATGCCAATCGCCGATAGAAGCAGAGCCAGTGCGGCGAATCCGCTAACCAGCCACGTGCGAAAGCGCTGTTGCACCAAGGATTCATCGAGCAGCTGATCCATCGTCCGAATCTGCGCCAGCGGCAGAGTACTGTCCATGCTTGCAAGTTGAGAGCGGATTGCCGGGACAATTTTCGGCGCATTTCCACTGCTGCAGACTACTAGGTACATTTCGCGTGACCACATTACCCAGCCATTCTCATTGTAGGGAACGTAGAGAGTCGGGGCGGGCGCGGAATCCAGTCCAGAGTATTTCACGTCTCCAACTACACCCACGAT
>Ga0075425_100000805_pt1 | contig 29852 bp, 32 predicted proteins | sample SoiMethybrSBSTD4_FD_75300 | JGI IMG/M metagenome (GOLD analysis project Ga0075425, IMG submission 75300) | Bulk soil microbial communities from a Populus tree surrounding site in Tennessee, USA - Soil MetaG P. TD hybrid SBSTD4 | ecosystem: Environmental > Terrestrial > Soil > Tree plantation... | reverse complement strand
AGGCGCTTGAGCAATTCCAGGCACGCCCCGGCGTCGTCGGCGGACAGGGCGGTCTCCGGCTCCGCCACCACAAGGAACTCGGGATCCCTCCAGAGGGAGCGCGCCATGCGGAGCCGAGTCCTGTCGAGAGGACCGAGGGCCGACACGGGTTCTCCAGAGCGCGCCTGGAGCCCCACGCGGGCGAGCGCTCGCGTCGCGCCCCGACGCTCCGAGGCGCGCGGAAAGCGGAAGAGCCCGTTGAGGCCACCCAGGCGAGGGTGACGGCTGAGGCAGTTCCAGATCACGGAGCGCCGCTCCACGAGGGGAGAGGCGAGATCGATGTTCGCTACGAGCTGACGCACCCGGGCGACCCTGCCGCTGACGAGGGGAACCCCGCTGACCCAGACTCGCCCCTCCTTGGGGACGGCGCCTCCCGAGATCGCGGTGAGCAGGGCCCCGCGCTCGGCGGGATCGACGGAGCACACCGCGGTGAGCTCGCCGCGCAGGATCCGGGCACAGACGCGATGCAGGAACCATCCGTCCTTGCGCGGAACGCCGACGCCGAGCAGCTCGATCACGACGTCGAGGGCTCCGGGGCGAGATCGGTCTTGAACAGCGTCTTCCCCGAGATGTCGAGCAGCGCCACCGTCATGACCCCGGTCGCCCCGTCGATCCGCACGGTGCCGAAGTACTGTCGCCCCTCGGTGGGCGGCCGGTTCTGCTTCATGCCGTCGGGAACGCTCCGGTAGCGCACGTCGGGCCCGAAGGTCTGATCGATCTCTCCCGGGCCGAAGGTGCCAGCGTTGATCGGCCCGGACACGAACTCCCAGAAGGGCGTGAACTCCGTGAACTTCGCCCGGGCTGGATCGTAGAAGGTCGCGGAGGCGTAGTGTACGTCGGCGGTGAGCCACACCACGTTCTTGATCCCGTTGGCCTTGATGAAGGCAAGGAGCCCGGCCAGCTCGAGCTCACGGCCGAGCGGCGCCCCGTGATCGGCGTTCGCCCACGCTTCGTAGGTGCCCTTGGGCACGTCGGGATTGAGGTCGGGGACCACGATGGAGATCGGCATGTCGCTGGCGATCACCTTCCACGTGGCCCGCGAGTCGAGGAGCGAGCGCTTGAGCCACCGCGTCTGCTCCGGGCCCAGAAAGGCCGAGTCGGCATCGAGGCTGCTCTTCCGGTTCGGCGAGTTCGGGCCGCGATAGCTGCGCTCGTCGAGCATGAAGATGTCGAGCGCCGGCCCGTAGGCGAAGGCGCGATACACCCGCTCGGGATCGACGGGGTCGAAGCGAAAGGGGTTGTACTCGAAGAGCGCCCGCTTGGCCCAGGCGGCGAGGAGAGAGGCGCTGCGGACCCCGTAGCGCTCCTCGCCGATGCTCTGGCCTGGATACCAGTTGTTCCGCACCTCGTGGTCGTCCCACTGCACGAGAAGGGGGACCTCGGCGCAGAAGCGTCGCTTGTTCTCGTCGAGGAAATTGTAGGCGAAGTTGCCTCGATACTCGGTGAGGCTCTCCGCCACCTTCGCCTTGGCGGGACTGGTCACGTTCTTCCACACCGTCCCGTCGTCGAGCTTGACCTCGGCCACGATGGGGTTGTCCGCGTAGATCTGGTCGCCGGAATGGATGAAGAAATCCGGCTTGGCCTGTCGCATCACCTCGTACATCTTCATCCCGCCCCACGTAGGATTGATTCCCCACCCCTGCCCCGCCTCGTCGCCCGACCACGCGAAGGTGATGGTGCGGCCGGCGGGCGCCGGCGTGCGGAAGTGCCCCGACAGGGGAGCGCTCACGACGCGAGGGTTGGCGAGATCCTGGAAGGTGACGCGGTAAAAGATGTCCTGACCCGCGGGCAGGCCGGAGAGATCGACGCGGCCGGTGAAGTCGGTCTCCGCGAGGGCGGCCGGCCCCGTGATGCGTCGCGCGTTGCGAAAGGCGTCGTTCGTCGCGTACTCGACGAGGAGCCGCGCCGGCCGGTCGGTCTTGCTCCACACGATGGCGCGGTCGCCCGTGACGTCGCCGCTCTGCACGCCGTACGGCAGCGCCGGTCTCATCCGCTCGGACGTCACCACGGCCGGCGCCTGTCCCTGCGCCCACGAGCGACCGGCCATGCCCGAGCCGATGACCAGCCCCGCCGCCGCGGCGCCCTTGAGCACGCTGCGGCGACCGATCACTCCCACCGAACGCTGGGCCTCTTTCATGTGCAGGACCTCCTGCCACGAGGTTCGCGTTCACAGGCTGCCGGGCAATGACGGAATCGCGAAGACGCCGTGACGTCCCCGTCAGGCTGGTCGCTCGGGCCGAGGCACGGACCTCCGCACGCCTACGCGACATGCGCGGCGCCCATGTCGCGCAGCGCTTCCTCGTGGGCGGTGGGATTGGCGGCGAGGAAATCGATCGGCTCGCCTCGATACGTCTTGGGGCGGATGGGGAAGAGATCGTCGCCCCCCGCCGTGGTGACCCGGCCCCCCGCCTCGAGGACGATGGGCGTGGCGCCCGCGATGTCCCAGAGGGATGCGCCGTGATCGTGCGCGATGGCGAGCCCGCCCAGGGCGACGTAGCAGAGGTGGAGCGCGGTCGAGCCGACGCGGCGCAGCCGATAGCGCCGCATCCATCCCTGGACCCACGCCGGCACGCCGTCCCGGAAGGGCGTCCGCACGGCGAAGAGGGAGCGCGGGCCGAGGCCTGCCGGCTCGAGCTTGAGCTCACGCTCGTTGCACCAGGCGCCCTTGCCCTCCGCGGCGCGGAAGAGCTGGTCGGCGAGCGGATCGTAGACAGCGCCCGCAAGGGGGCGGCCGTCTCGGAGCACGCCCACCGACACGGAGAAGCCTGGGATGCCGCGGCCGAAGTTGTTCGTACCGTCCAACGGATCCAGCACCCATACGTGCAAGGCGTCGAGGCGACGGGGTCCCGGATCCAGGCCTTCCTCGCCGAGGATGCCGTCCTCCGGGAAGGCGCTCTCGATCTCATCGGCGAGCCAGGCCTGGATCTCGAGATCCGCGTTGGTGACCATCGAGTCGTCGCCCTTCCAGTCGACCTGCGCGCTCTCGAAGCGCTCGAGGGCCATCTTGCCGCCGACGTGCGCGAGCCGCGCGGCGAGCTGGGCTCGCGCCTCGCGGCCCCGGCTCCCCCGCGGCGCGGCGCTCATACCACCCGGTCCCCCGCCCGCCACACGGAGCGGACGACGGCCACCTCGCCGTGGAAGGCCACTCGGATCATGTCCGCGCGGCGGCCAGGCAGGAGCTCACCGCGATCATCGAGGCCGACGCGCTCGGCGGGCGCCGCGCTCACCGCGGCCATGGCCTGGTGGAGCGGCATGCCGTGGCGGACGTGGAGCGCCCAGGCGCCGTGCAGGGCGGCGGCCGGCACGTAATCGGACGAGAGGATGTCCACCAGCCCGCGCCCCGCCAGCTCGCCCGCCGAGATGTTGTCGGAGTGGGAGCGGCCACGGACGAGGTTGGGCGCCCCCGCCATGATGGCGAGGCCCCACGTGCGCGCGGCCTCCGCCGCCTCGAGCGTGGTCGGGAACTCCGCGATCACCGTCCCGATCTCCGCCGCCTCCTCCACGTGCGCGGCGGTGGTGTCGTCGTGGCTGGCGAGGCGGAGCCTGTGCTTCTGGCAAAGGGCCACGATAGCGCTTCGATGCCGCGCCCCGAAGCGGACGTGATCGGCGAGGCGCTGCTCGATGAGCGCGTCCATCTGCGCGTCGGACAGCCCGTAGCGTCCCTGGTTGTACTCGCGATACTTCTCCAGGCTCACGAACTGCCGCTGCCCCGGGGCATGGTCCATGAGCGACACGAGGCGGAGGAGCGGATCCTCCACGAAGGGCTCGAAGTCTCGCACCACGTGCTCCGTGCTCACCTCGCAGCGCAGATGCAGATGGTGATCGGCGCGGAGGCGCCCCGCGTCCTGGGCGGCGCGCACCGCCTCGATGAGCGGGCGCGGGTCGCGCGGCCGCTGCCCGCCGTCGATGAGATAGCCGACGGCGAGGCTGTCCAGCACGGTGGTGATGCCAGCCGCCGCGAGCTGCGCGTCGTAGGCGAGCACGGCCGCCGCCACCGGCCACTGCACGCCCGGCCTCGGCGCCAGGTGTTTCTCGAGCACGTCGGTGTGGAGCTCGACGAGGCCGGGCAGGAGCAGGTCACCCTCGAAGTCGAGCCCACCCGGTACCGCGCTCGGTCCCGGGGCGATCTCGGCGATGGCGCCGTCCACCGCGCACAGGGTTCCCGGGAAGCTGTCCTCCCGGGTGACGATCAGGGCATTGGTGATGACGAGCTCTCGCCTCATGCCGCCTCCGCCTCGCTCAGGCTGACCACGCGCGTGGCCACCCGCTCGCGCACGTCGGTCTCGTGGAAGGTGCCGAGGAGCGCGGTGCCGCGCTGGCGCGCCTCGTGAACGAGCTGCACGACGAGGGCGCGGCTGGCCGCGTCCAGCGACGCGGTGGGCTCGTCGAGGAGCAGGATCGGGTGCCCCGCGATGAACCCGCGCGCCACGTTGACTCGCTGCTGCTCTCCGCCGGAGAAGGTCACGGGCGAGAGCCCCCACAGGCGCTCGGGAATCCGCAGGCGGGCGAGGATGGCCCGCGCGCGCTCGATCGCGTCCGCCTTGCCCACCCCCAGGGCGCGCAGTGGCTCCGCGACCACGAGGAGGGCGGGCACCCGCGGGATGACCCGCAGGAACTGGCTCACGTAGCCCATGGTGCGCCGGCGCACGTCGAGGATCTGACGAGGCTCGGCCAAGGCCACGTCGACCATGCGATCGCCGTGACGCACGAGGATCTCGCCGGCCTGCGGCTTGTAGTTGCCGTAGATCGCGCGCAAGAGCGTGCTCTTCCCCGCGCCGGAAGGATCGCTGAGCACGACACACTCCCCGGCGCTCACGCTCAGGCGGAGCCGCCGCAGCACGGGGAGGGTCACCCCGCCCTGGCTGTGCAGGGTGAAGGACTTGGCGAGGTCGCGCACCTCGATGGCCGCCGGGTCGCGCGAGGTCATGGCTGGAGCACCGAGGAGACGAGGAGCTGCGTGTAGGGATGCTGCGGATCGTCGAGGACCTGGTCGGTCAGCCCCGACTCGACGACCTCGCCGCCCCGCATGACGAGGAGGCGATGGGCGAGGAGCCGCGTCACCGCGAGATCGTGGGTGACCACGATGGCCGAGAGCCCGAGGTCGGCCACGAGGCTCCGGAGGAGATCGAGCAGGCGCGCCTGCACGGACACGTCGAGACCGCCCGTGGGCTCGTCCATGAAGACGAGGCGAGGCCGCGTCACCAGGCAGCGCGCGATCTGGAGGCGCTGCTGCATGCCGCCCGAGAAGGTCCCCGGCAGGTCGTCGATGCGCTCGCGAGGGATCTCCACCTGGCTGAGCCAGTCGAGGGCCTGCCCGCGTATCTGCCCGTAGTGCCTCGCCCCCACCGCCATGATCCGCTCGCCGACATTAGCGCCCGCGCTCACCCCCATGCGCAGGCCGTCCCGCGGGTTCTGCTGAACCAGCGCCCAGTCCGTGCGCGCGAGCCGCCGCCGGGCGACCTCGGGCAGGCGGAGGATGTCGACCACGGAGCCGTCGCGCTGGAGGAACTCCGTGGAGCCAGAGGTGGGCTCGAGCCGGCCGCTCAAGCAGTGCAGGACGGTGGTCTTGCCGGAGCCCGACTCGCCCACGACCCCGAGCACCTCGCCGGGCCAGAGGTTGAAGCCCACGTCGAGGCAGCCGACCCGATCGCCGTAGCGCTTGCTCAGCCCCCGCACGGTCAGCAGGGCCCGCTCCGTCATCGCGCGCCTTCCCGCCGGCGCTCGCAGTGATCGGTGTCCGAGCAGACGAAGAGGCGCCCGCCCTTGTCGTCCACGATGACCTCGTCGAGAAAGCTCTCGCGCGAGCCGCAGAGCCCGCAGGCCTGCTCCCACGCCTCGATGGTGAACGGGTGGTCCTCGAAGTCGAGGCTCCGCACGGAAGTGTAGGGCGGCACGGCATAGATCCGCTTCTCGCGTCCCGCGCCGAAGAGCAGCAGGGCGGGGCTCCGATCGAGCTTGGGATTGTCGAACTTGGGGATGGGCGAGGGCCGCATCACGTAGCGGCCGTTGACCCGCACCGGATAGTCGTACGAGGTGGCGACGCGGCCGTGGAGGGTGATGTCCTCGTAGAGGCGCACGTGCATGATCCCGTACTCCTCGAGGGCGTGCATCTTGCGCGTCTCGGCTTCGTGCGGCTCCAGCCAGCGCAGCGGCTCGGGGATCGGCACCTGGAAGACCACGATCTGGCCCTCGCGGAGCGGGGTCTCGGGAATGCGATGCCGCGTCTGGATCAGCGTCGCCTCGTCGGTGCGCCGGGTCGTGGCCACGCCGGTGGTCCGCGCGAAGAAGCGCCGGATGCTCACGGCGTTGGTGGTGTCGTCGGCGCCCTGGTCGATGACCTTGAGGACGTCGTCGGGCCCGATCACCGCCGCCGTCACCTGGACGCCGCCCGTGCCCCAGCCGTACGACAGCGGCATCTCCCGGCTGCCGAAGGGGACTTGATAGCCCGGAATGGCCACCGCTTTGAGGATGGCGCGGCGGATCATGCGCTTGGTCTGCTCGTCGAGGTACGCGAAGTTGTAGCCGCTCATGGGCGCGGACCCACGCCCCGCTCCGCGCGCAGGTTGCGCACGAGCACGAGCTCGGACTGGAAGTCGACGTAGTGCGGCAGCTTGAGATGCTGCACGAAGCCGGAGGCCTCCACGTTGTCGCTGTGGTAGAGCACGAACTCCTCGTCCTGGGCGGGCGACTGCGGCTCCTCCCCAAGCTCGCGGCCGCGCAGCGCGCGGTCCACGAGGGCCATGACCATGACCTTGCGCTCCGCCTCGCCGAACACGAGCCCGTAGCCTCGCGTGAATTGCGGCGGCGCGGACGCCGAGCCCTTGAACTGATTGACCATCTGGCACTCCGTCACCTCGATGGCCGCCACGGCGATCCCGAAGCCGAGCTCGGCAGGCACCACCTCGACCTCGACTGCGCCCAGCCGTATCTCGCCCGCGAACGGGTGGTTGCGTCCGTAGCCGCGCTGGGTCGAGTAGCCGAGGGCGAGGAGGAATCCCTCGTCGCCGCGGGCGAGGTTCTGTAGCCGCATGCCGCGCGACGCCGGGAAGCGCAGCGGCTCGCGCGTGAGGTCGTCCACGGGAGCCTCGGCGTCGGGCGGCTCCTCCGTCTCGATGAGCCCCTCGCGGTCGAGCAGATTCACCACGCGCGGCATCGGCTCGATCGCGGCCTCCGCGCGCTCCGGCTCGCGCGAGGCTGCCCGCTCCTCGTGGCCGTTGCCCAGGTCGAAGTCGAGCAGCCGGTGGGTGTAGTCGAAGGTCGGCCCGAGGATCTGTCCGCCCGGCAGGTCCTTGAAGATGGCGGAGACCCGCCGGCGAATCACCATGGCTGCCGTGTCGAGGGGTTCGCTGACCCCGAAGCGCGGCAGCGTCGTGCGATAGGCGCGGAGCAGGAGGATCGCCTCGAGGAGATCGCCCCGCGCCTGCTTGATGGCCAGCGCGGCCAGCTCGCGATCGTAGAGCGAGCCCTCGGTCATGACGCGATCCACGGCGAGGGCGAGCTGCTGCTCGATCTGGTCCAGGGTGATCTCCGCCACCGCGGGGTCGCCGCGGCGCGCCTCCGCGAGCAGGCGATGCGCCTCCTCGATCGCCCGCTCCCCTCCCTTGACGGCGACGTACACGGCTCAGTCCGCCACGGACGTTGTGCGCGGCAGGGCGGCGACGTGACGCCCCGCCGCGAGGAGCACGTCGACCCCGCGCGGGAAGAGGGCGTGGTTGTCGCGGAGCCCGTGCCAGAAGCCCGCGGGAAGGCCGGTCACTTCCAGGCGCACCTCGCTCGCGATGCCCGGCCCGGCGAGCCGGCGACCGTGGCCCTCCCGGAGCGAGGCGACCTGCACGAAGAGCGTCGCCGAGCGTTCCGGTGACTCGTCGGTGCCGGGGTCGAAGCGCGAGAGCGCGGGCATGACGGCGGGATCGCCGATCACCGCGAAGCGGGCCGCACCGGGAGCGTCCACGAGGCGGCAGCCACAGTGGAACTGGAGATACTCGCGCGCCTCGGCCGTCCCGGCCGTCGCGTCGAGCCACACCGTCGTCTCGAGGTCGACCAGGGTGAGGCATAGCGAGGCGACGGCCCCATGGAGCGGATAGGGCGCCGTCTCGGGCGTGGCCACCTCGATGACCCGGCCCGGATGGGCCATGGCGTCCAGGACGGACCGAAACGCGCGCTGGGCATCGAGGACGGGATCGGCGAAGCCGGCCAGCACCCTAGTCGTCTCCGCGCACAAGCGTGAAGAACTCCACGCGGGTCGGCGCAGAGCGCGCCGCGACCTGCCGGCGACGCTCCTGCTGGCCCGCTTCCAGCGGGGCGATGACGCGCTCCTCGAGCTGGGCGGCGTGGAGGGGATCCTGGAGGAGGGCATCGAAGACAGCAGCCAGCTCGGCGTGACGAGGGTCGCGCCCGGCGACGTAGGCATGGCCAGCGATCCCGGACGGCAGATCGACGGTGCACCGGGTCACCGTCATTTCGCCCAGGTTGAAGGGCGCCCCGCTGCCCCCAGCTCGTCCGCGCACCATGACGAGCCCGACCTCGGGCTTGCGCACCACCCGGTACGCGGGCCGCTCCGTCAGGGCGCGCCAGGCCCGCTCGACCTCCGCACCACTCGCCTGGGCGAGGACGGACATCCAGCGCCGGCGTGCCCCGCTCTCAGCCGCCATGGGACGGGGTCACCCTCACTCGAAGTGGGTGAGCACCTGACGCACGCGCACCCGGTGCCCGCAGGCGGGACACCGGCACTCGAGATCGAAGACAGGCGGCGTCATGCTCACGCGCTGCTCGCTCACCACGTCCAGTGATCCCCGGCACCGCTCGCAGTCGGACACGCGCCCCACCGTGACCACGCGCTCGCCGGCGGGCTCCCGGGCGACCATGGCCTACTTCTGGGCCGCGAGCTTCTTGGCGGCGTCGTTCAGCTCGCGGATGACCTGGTACTTCGCATCGTCCGCCGCCACGAAGCCGGAGAGCCATGCCCCGATCTCCTTGAAGGCATCGGGGTTCTTGGCCTTCATGCTCACCAGCGATTCCTGGATGGCGGACTTCAGGCCGGGGGGCAGGTCCTTGCGCACCACGATGGGGTCGTTGGGGATCAGCTTCGACACCCAGATCACGCGCAGGCTGCCGCGGGGGACCTTGTTCTCACGGGTGAGCTGCTGGAGGTCGGGCAGGTTGGTCGAGGCGACCTCGACCTTCTTGTTGGCCACGGCGAGGATGGACGCCTCGTGCGAGCCGGAGAAGGTGACCTTGGAGAAGTACTTCTTGGGATCCACGTTCATCTCGGTCATGAAGAACGTCGAGGGCACCAGGTAGCCCGAGGTGGAATTGGGATCGTTGAAGGCGAAGGTCTTCCCCGTCATGTCCTCGGGGCTGAACATGTCGGAATCGGTGTGGACGATGAGGCACGAGCGGTAGCCGAGCGAGCCGTTGCCGAGGCGGAGCTGGGCCACCGGCTCCACGTTGGCGTAGTTGTTGGTGGCGGCCTCCACGTAGCTCTTGGGACCGAGGTGGCCGATCTCCGCTTTCTTGAACTTGAGCGCCTCGATGGTGCCGCGATAGTCGGTGGCTGTCACCGGCTTGACCTTTACGTTCAGATCCTTTTCAAGCTGGGCGAGGATGGGCGCCCAGCGCCGGGTGATCTCCGCCGCGTTCTCCGTGGAGAGCAGGGCGAAGGTGATCTCCTTGGGCCACGTCGCGCTGTCCTGGGCGGAGGCGGGCAGGCCGCCGAGGAGCACGAGGCTCGCGGACAGGAGAGCGCAGGCCAGACGAGTCAGTCGCATAGGAACTCCTTTAGATCGCCGCCCGCCGCACGCGGGAGGACACCACATCGGTGAGCATCACCATGGCCACGATGAGGAGGATGACGGTGGCCGCCTCGCGGTCCTTGAACGACCGGATCGTGTCCCAGAGATAGAAGCCGATGCCCCCGCCCCCGACCATGCCGATGACGGAGGCGGAGCGGATGTCGGACTCGAAGCGCAGCATCACGTAGGAGAGGAAGTTCGGCATCACCTGGGGGACGACGCCGAAGGCGATGACGTGGAGCCGCCCCGCACCCGTGGCGGCTACGCCCTCGAGCTGTCCCGGCTCGATCGACTCGATGGTCTCGCTCAGGAGCTTGGCGAGGACGCCGCCCGTGTGGATGCCGAGGGCGAGCATGCCCGCGAAGGGCCCGAGTCCCACCGCGGTGACGAACATGAGGGCGAAGACGAACTCGTTGACCGCCCGCAGCACGTCCATGACCCGGCGGGTGACGAAGTACACGGCGGGATGCGGGGAGAGGTTGCGCGCGCCGAGCAGGCCCAGGGGGACCGAGATGGCCACCGCCATCACCGTGCCCCACAGCGCGATGCAGATGGTCACCACGCACTGCCAGGCGTACTCGCCGATGTTGGCGAAGGAGGGATGGAGGTAGCCCTTGAGGAACACGCCGACGTTGCCGATGTCCCGTGCGAGCTCGAGGGGGCGTAGCTCGATGACCCGCCCTGCCCAGCCCAAGAGGATGGCCAGGGCGAAGGCAGCCAGTAGCGACCGGCCGACCTCGGAGCGGCGGGGCGGCAGGGCGGGGACGCTCGCGGCGTGGATCGCCGCGAAGGGTCCACTCACGAGACGGCCCACCGGGGCTCGGCGGCGATGGTCGGCGCGGGCGCGGCGTCGCTTGGCCTCGACTCACCGAGAATGTCCACCACGGCGCGGTCGGTTAGCTCCACTGCCTTGCCGTTGAAGACGAGCCGCCCCTGGCGAAAGCCCACCACACGATCGGCGTAGCGCCGAGCATAGTCGACGTGGTGCAGCGTGGTGATCACGGTGACGCCCGCGCTCGAGGCGACGTGACGGAGCGTCTCCATCACCATGGCCCCGTTGGCCAGATCCAGGCTCGCCACCGGCTCGTCGCCGAGGATGATGCGCGGCTCCTGGGCCAGGATCTTCGCGATGGCCACCCGCTGCTGTTCTCCCCCCGAAAGGGTATCCGTCCGTTGCCACGCCCGCTCGGAGAGCCCCACGTGCTCGAGGCAGCGGGCGGCGATGTCCCGCTCCGCGTGGGGAAAGAAACGTGCCACCGAGGCCGAGCGCGCCCAGCCGCGGAGGTGAGGCAGTCGGCCGATGAGCACGTTGTCGATGACACGCAAGCGCTTCACGAGGTTGAACTGCTGGTAGATCATCCCCACCCGCGCGCGATGCTCGCGCAGCCCGCGTCCCGAGAGGCCGGCGAGGTCGCCGTCACCGAAGCGGATGGACCCGTCCGTCACGGGGACGCTCCCCGTGAGGCATCGCAGCAGGGTGGTCTTTCCCGCTCCCGAGCGGCCGACGACGGCCACGAACTCCCCGGGCTCGATGGTCAGCGACACTGCGTCGAGGGCCCGACGCCCTGAGAAGACCTTACTCACCCGATCGAGAGTGACCGGGGGAGAGATCGGATCGATGGCGATGGCCCTCACGACGGATGACCCCCGCCGGTCATCGGCGTGGCCCTCCCCTGGGCCTTGGGCATATCCGGACCCTAGCGCGCGCTCGTTACGGAGCGATGACGGTTCGGGGAAGCATTGGTGACGGTCCTTTCGACTCAGGCGACGATGGGGTCGACGAGCGGCCGCGCCTCGTTCAGGGCGAGGGCGAGGAGACCCTCCGCCACCTTCCGATCGTTCGTCACGCGAGGCACCTTGTGCTGGTCGCCGAGCTTGCCGTGCGCCTTCATCCAGCGATAGAACGTGCCGGGCGGCAGCGTGGTGATGCGCGGAGCGACCATGCCCACTGCGCCCGTGCGCTTGGTGCGGTAGTCGGTGTTGAGCGTGATGAGCGCCTCGTCGAGGATGCGGATGAAGTCGTGGGGCTCCCGCGGGGCGATGCGGAACTCCACCAGCCACTCGTGGCCGCCGCGCGGCTCGCTCGCCGACGGATAGCGGGGCGCCACCGTGAACTCCACCACCTCCGACTCGGTGCGGCGGCACGCCCGCGTGATCGCGCGCTCCACCTCCTCCACGATCACGTTCTCCCCAAAGGCGTTGACGTAGTGGCGCGTGCGCCCCGTGATCACGAGGCGCAAGGGATCGCGGTCGATGAAGCGCACGGTGTCGCCGAGGAGATAGGACCAGAGGCCGGCCGGGGTGGACATCACCACCGCGTAGGGACGGTGCAGCTCGAGATCGGCCACGGTGTGGCGCGGGGGACGCGCGCTTCCCACGTCCTCCACGGGGATGAACTCGTAGAAGATGCCGTAGTCGAGCATCAGGGTGAGCCCGCCCGAGGCCTCCGTCTGCACGCCCACGAAGCCTTCGGAAGCGGGATAGACCTCGATCCGGTCGAGCCGCCGCCCCATCCACTCCTCGAACACCGGGGCATAGGGCGCAAAGGCGACGCCGCCGTGCACGAGCACGCGCAGCTCGGGCCAGCACTCCGCGAGGTCGCGAATGGGCCGGCCCTCCGCCTGGCGGCGCCGCGCGATGCGCTCGAAGAGGATGACCATCCAGGACGGCATGCCAGAGATGAGCCGGAGATCCTGGCTCGCTGCGAGCTCGGCGATGGCGTCGATGCGATGCTCCCAGTCCGGGATGGCGCCGATCTCCGGCCCCGGCGAGTAGCGGCTGCGGATGCCCGGGGGCAGGCGGCGCATGGCGAGCCCCGAGAGATCGCCGACCCGGCCGCCCGCGCCGGCGGGCTTGAGCTGGGTGCTGCCTCCGAGGAAGAGCATGGGGCCGCCCAGGAGATGCCGGGCGCCCACGCGCGAGCAGGCGAGAAGCAGCGCGTCCCAGCCGCCCTTGCGATGCGACGCGAACGCCTCCGCGGTCACCGGGATCATCTTGTCCCCCGACGTCGTCCCGGAGGTTTTGACCCAGTCGCGGCAGCGTCCCGGCCACGTGACGCCGCGCGCCCCTGCGACCGCCCGCTGCCACAGGGGATGGAAGTCGGCGTACTCGCGGACGGGCACGCGCTCCTGGTACTGCGCGACGGTGCGAATCGATCGGAACCCGTGGGCCAGCCCGAACTCCGTGTCGGCGGCCGACCAGAGCAGCGAGCGGAGGGCGACCTCCTGCACGTCGGCCGGCCGCTCCCAGAGCGACTCCAGGCGCCGCCGGCGCCGGCTCGCGTACCAGTCGAGCCCGGAGGCGACGGAGCGCGCGATCATCGCACTCCTCCCGCCACGAGCGCGCCACGGCGATCCTGCGTGTCCAGGAGCCAGGCGGCCACCGCGGCGCTGAAGGCCTCCGCCTGCTCGAGCATGGGGGCGTGCCCGCAGCGAGGCAGGAAGGCCAGGCGCGAATCGGGCAGCAGCGCGTGGAAGCGCTGGCCGACCTCGGGCGGCGTGATGCGATCCTGCTCTCCCCACACGAGCAGCGTAGGCACGGTGATCTCGGGGAGCCGGTCCTCGATGTTGTGCCGCTTGGCCGCGCGGGCGAAGCGCAGGACGCGGAGGGCGGACGGTGTGGAGGTGACCACGCGCCGGATCGACTCCACCCACTCCGGCGTGACGAGCCGCGGGTCGAACACGACCTCCTCCATCTTCTGTCGGACGTAGGCCTCGGTCGGGCGATGCGGGACGCCGCGCGTGAAGCTCCGCTCGAAGAGCCCGGAGGAGCCGGTGAGGACGAGGCCGGAGACGCGCTCGGGGTGCGAGAGAGCTATCTCCAGCGCGACGTGGCCACCGAGCGAGTTGCCCCCGATCACCGCGCGAGGAATGTCGACGGCATCGAGGAAGCGGACGACGTGGCGCCCGATCCCCTCGATGGAGGTCTCGGGCAGGTCGACCTCCAGGATGGGGAGGGAGAGCGCGATGGCGCGGCAGCCATCGCCCAAGACCTCGAGCGTCTCCTCCCAGTGATCCATGCGGCCCATCAATCCGTGCAGGAGCACCACGGGCTCGCCTTCTCCGCGCTCCAGCCAGCGGAACTCCGGCCAGCCCGACTCTGAATAGCTCGCGCCCGCGTCGTCGTCCATGCCGTCGCCCTCCCTCGTGGTCGTCACTCGCCCCGTTGCGTTGCGCTGACTCCGCCGCCAGAGGTCTCGATGCATCACGATCACCATGCACGAGCGGCATCACCCGCATATGATTTCGCCCGTGAAGATTGCGTGACACGGAGGGCGACGCCGTCACGCGGGCGTCATGGGGCGCCGCGGGCCCGACTCGCTATGATGTCCGTCGTGACCGGGACCCGGATGACCTGGGTGTGCACGGAGCTCCTCGCCCTCTGGGTCGTGCTCCCCCTGCTGCTGTGGACGGACGCCCTGCCCGCGGTGTACCGGATCTCTGTGCTCGTGGTCGCCGCCGTCTACGCGCTCTGGGTGGTCCGGCTGGAAGGCGTGCGGTGGGACGAGCTGGGCTTTCGCGGGCTGGTGGGATTCCTTCCCTCGTGCACCCAGGGCGCGATATGGGTCACCGCCGCGGTGCCCATCCTCCTCGTGGCCGCGGCCCTGCTGCCCGGGGGCGTGGCGGTGGGAAGCCTCGGGCGGGCGCGGCCGGAGAGCCTGATCGCCCTGCTGCTCTTCTACGCCGGCATCTCGGTCACCAGCCAGGAGTTCCTGTACTCGTCGTTCTTCTTCTGGCGATACCGGCCGCTCTTCTCACCCGGCTTCCTCGTCGGCCTCAACGCGGTGGTGTTCGCGGTCGCCCATCTCGTGTACGACTCGTGGGTGTCCCTCGTGCTCGCTCTCGCGGGCCGGGTGATCATGGCGCGCATCTATCGCCGGCACGGCAGCTTCTGGGGGGTCTGGCTGATCCACCTGCTCTTCGGGATCGCCGTGTTCCTCGTGGGACTCGGCCGCTACTTCTACCGATCGGCAGGCTAGCCCCTGCCTCGGCGCGGGGCGCGAACGTCATATGGCCTTCACATTGGCTCCCGTAACCGATGCTACAATCCGCTCTCAATGGCGAGCTATGAACTCGTAGTGATCGGCAGCGGCCCCGCGGGCCATCACGCCGCCGTGCAGGCGGCCAAGCTCGGCCGCCGCGTGGCCATCATCGAGCGTCTGAGCTGCGTGGGCGGGGTTTGCATCAACACGGGCACCATCCCCTCCAAGACCTTGCGCGAGGCCGTGCTGTATCTCTCCGGCTTCAGCCAGCGTGGGCTCTACGGGCACTCCTATCGGGTGAAGCAGGCCATCACCATCCACGACCTGATGTTCCGCTGCCACCACGTGATCCAGAAGGAGAACGACGTCTACCGCGCCCAGTTCGCGCGGAACCGGATCGACGTGCTGGAGGGGCACGCCACCTTCGTGGAGCCTCACGCCGTCAAGGTGGAGGCCACGAGCGGCACCGCGCTGATTCAGGCGGAGCAGTTCGTCATCACCACCGGCACCGTGCCTGCAGTGTCTCCCGACGTCCCCGTGGACGGCACCGCCATCATCGACGCGGACGGCATCTTCGGGCTGGCGAGCGTGCCCGGCACCATGATCGTGGTGGGGGCGGGGGTGATCGGCATGGAGTACGCCTGCATGTTCGCCACCCTCGGCGCGCAGGTGACGGTGGTGGAGAGCCGCAAGCGCCTCCTCGAGTTCGCGGACGCGGAGATCATCGAGGCGCTCATGTATCACATGCGCGAGAACCGCGTCACCTTCCGCTGCGGCGAGTTCGTCGAGCGCGTGGAGCGCGATCCCGCCGGAGGCGTCACTGCCTATCTCAAGAGCCAGAAGACGCTGCACGCCGACGTGCTCCTCTACGCGGTCGGCCGTCAGGGCAACACGGCGACCCTGGGGCTGGATGCCGCTGGACTGGAGGCCGACGAGCGCGGGCGTCTCCGGGTCAACGGCAACTTCCAGACGGCGGTGCCTCACATCTATGCGGCGGGCGACGTGATCGGCTTTCCGAGCCTCGCCTCCGTGTCCATGGAGCAGGGCCGGGTCGCCTCCGCGGGGGCCTTCGGCATCCCCACCGTCACCGTGCCCGCGCTCTTCCCCTACGGGCTCTATACCATCCCCGAGATCTCGTTCGTGGGACGCACCGAGGAGGAGCTGACCAACGCCAGCGTCCCCTACGAGGTGGGCATGGCGCACTATCGCGAGATCGCGCGCGGCCAGATCATCGGGGACACCACGGGACGGCTCAAGATCCTCTTCCACATGGAGACGGGAGCGATCCTCGGCGTGCACATCATCGGAGAGGGCGCCGCCGAGCTCGTGCACATCGGCCAGGCCGTCATGGCGCTCGGGGGCACCATCCGCTACTTCGCGGAGCAGGTCTTCAACTATCCGACGCTCGCCGAGTGCTACAAGGTCGCCGCCCTCGCCGGGCTGAACAAACTCGGCCGCGACCGCGCCGCCCGCATCGCCCCCGCGCTCCCGCAGCAGGACCCCTCCTTCCTTCTTGGCCATCCGCGGTAGCCGCCCGCGCCAGGGCGTCTGCCCCGAAGGCGGCAGCCGTCGCGCGTGGCTCAGCCTGTGGCTGCTTTGCAGCCTGGCCCTGCTCGCCCTCGCCTCCTGCCGCAGCGACTCCGCACCGGACGATGGGTGGCCGTCGATCCACGGGCCGATGCGCGCGGCTGCCGTCTCCTTTCAGGGCTGGCAGAGGGAGTCGCGCTATCTGACCATGCGCGACGGAGTCCGGCTCGCCGTCGACGTCTACCTGCCGCGCGGGATCACGAGCGGCGACCGGCTGCCCGCCATCCTCCACCAGACGAGCTATCACCGCTCCCACGCCTATCGCTGGCCGCTCGGCTACGTGCTCGACCGGCCGGGCCCGCTCGTCGAGCTCTTCGTCTCCCGCGGCTATGCGTGGATCGACGTGGACGTGCGCGGCTCCGGCGCGTCGTTCGGAAGCCGCCCCATGCCGTGGTCGCCCGACGAGGTGCGCGACGGAGCGGAGATCGTGGACTGGATCGTCCGCCAGCCCTGGTCGAGCGGCGTGGTCGGCGCCACCGGCATCTCCTACGCGGGCACGGCCGCCGAGATGCTCCTGATCAATCGGCACCCCGCCGTGAAGGCCATCGCACCCCGCTTCTCTCTCTACGACGTCTATCTGGACGTCGCCTTCCCCGGCGGGATCCAGCTCGCGTGGTTCACGGAAACCTGGGCGCGGCTCAACCGGGATCTCGACGGGAATCGCCTGACGTCGGACGTGCCGTGGTATGCGCGGCTCGCCATCCGCGGCGTCCGGCCCGTCGACGAGGATCGGGACGGCCAGCTCCTCGCCGCCGCGCTCAAGGAGCACGTGGCCAACTACGACCCGCATCTATGGGCGCTCGACGTGACGTACCGGGACGACGTGCCGCGCGGAGCGCCGGGCACGGCGGACCGCTTCAGCCCCCATGCCTTCGCTCGCCAGATCGCAGCCTCCCGCGCCGCTGTCTACGGCTACAGCGGCTGGCTGGACGGTGCGTATCAGCTCGCCGCCATCAAGCGGCACTGGGCCCTTGGGGGCGCTCCGCAGCGTCTGATCCTGGGACCGTGGGATCACGGCGGCCGGCGTCAGATCAGTCCCGCCGCGGCGTCTCCCGTGGTGGCCTTCGACCAGGCGGCGGAGCTCCTGCGATTCTTCGACCATCACCTGCGCGGACGTGCCACCGGCATCGAAGCAGAGCCGCCCGTCCACTACTTCACCATGGGAGAGGAGCGCTGGAAGTCCGCCGCGCGCTGGCCGCCGCCCTCGCGGGCGTGGTCGCTCTATCCCGACGGCGACGGAAAGCTGTCCGCCGTTCCGCCACGATCGGCGGAGGCCGATCGGTACCCGGCGGACTTCACGGCGGGCACGGGCACCGCCACGCGCTGGCGGGCCCTGCTGGGTGGCATCGGTTCCGCTCCCTATCCCGACCGGGCCCGGCGCGACGTGCAGCTCCTCGTGTACACGTCCCCGCCCCTCGACGAGGCGGTGGAAGTGACGGGCCACCCGATGGTGCGTTTGCTCGTGAGCGCGACGACCACGGATGCCGCGGTCTTCGTCTATCTGGAGGACGTCGACGAGAGCGGCCGCGTCTCGTACGTCACGGAAGGGCAGCTGCGCGCCCTTCACCGGAAGCGCGTGGCCTCGGCGCGCGCCGCGGCCCTTCCCATACCGCAGCGCAGCTTTACCCGCGCCGACGGACGGCCGCTCACTCCCGACGAGCCGGCCACCCTCGTCTTCGATCTCCTCCCCACCTCCTATCGCTTCGCCCGCGGACACGCCGTGCGCATCGCCATCGCGGCGGCGGACGTCGATCACTTCGCCAGGACTCCTCGCGAGGGCCCGTCGACGCTCCGGATCCACCGCGGCGGCTCCACCGGGTCCCGCATCGACTTGCCGCGCGTGCCGGGCTAGCCGCGACATCTCCACGCAACCTCCGCGTCACGCTCGCCATCTTCCAGTCACGGAGTCTTATTGGCCCCGCCCGGAGCCGCCGGCTCGACACTGACGGCGAGGCGAGAGCTGCCTCGCTGCCGTGCCCGAACCGGCTCCGCGTTGTCGAGCGGGGCAAGGAGGACACCGTGTCCGCGACCTGGTATCGAACGATCTGGCTCTCCGACGTCCACCTGGGCACGCGAGGCAGCAAGGCCCAGGCCCTCCTCGACTTCCTCGACGCGCACGACTGCGATTACCTCTATCTGGTCGGCGACATCATCGATTTCTGGCGGCTCAAGCGCGCGCCATACTGGCCGCAGATCCACAGCGACGTGGTGCGCAAGATCCTTTCCAAGGCCCGGGCGGGCACCGCAGTGACGTTCATCCCCGGCAACCACGACGAGTACGTCCGGCGCTTCTGCGGGCTCCAGCTCGGCAACATCCTGGTCGCGGAGGAAGCGGTCCACGTGACGGCGGACGGCCGGTCGCTCCTCGTCATCCACGGCGACGAGTTCGACGGGGTGACGCGCTGCCACCGCTGGCTCGCCGTGACGGGCGACCTCGGCTACGAGGTGCTCCTCGTCCTGAACCGCTGGTTCAACCACGCCCGCCGCGTCCTCGGCTTCGGCTACTGGAGCCTCTCCGCCTACGTGAAATGGAAGATCAAGCGCGCGGTCAGCTTCGTGGCCGACTTCGAGGCTTCCCTCGCCCACGAGGCGACGCGGCGCTCCGTGCAGGGCGTGATCTGCGGTCACATCCACAAGGCGGAGATGCGTTGGATGGGCCGCATCCTCTACTGCAACACGGGAGACTGGGTGGAGAGCTGCACCGCCCTCGTGGAGCACGCCGACGGCGAGCTCGAGCTCCTCACCCACCTGCCCGCGGGACGCCGGGCGGTGGCGGAGGCGGTGCTCGCCTAGGCCGGGGTCGCCGCCGCCTCGGCGTGCAGCACGGAGCGGGACACGTCGACGAGGGAGCGGCGCGTATCCATGGCCCGCCGGCGCAGGTAGCGGAAGGCCTCTTCCTCGGTCACCGCGTCCCGGGCCATGACCAGCCCCTTGGCCCTCTCGATGATCTTCCGGTCCGCCAGCGCCTGCCGGAGCTCCTGTAGCTCCCGATAACGCTCCACGGCCAGGTCCAGGGTGGGCGGGATCTGCGCCATCCGCACGGGCTCGAGCAGGTAGGCCATCACGCCGGCCTCCCGGGCCAGATCGACGAGCCTTCCGCTGGGGCCGCGGGCGATGAGCACCAGGGGGCAGCGGGTCTCGTCCCGGAGACTGGCGAGGACCCCGCCCCCAGGCTGGACCGACGCCGGCGTGACCAGGACCACGTCTGCCCGGGACCGCTCCACGCTCCGGACGGCTTCTTCGGGCGATTCGTGCTCGAGGGCAACCACTCCCCCCGCTGAGCAAATCGCCACGCTCAAATGCGCTCTCGCGGGTGGCGTCCCGCCCAGGATCCCTACCCGCCAGCGCGGCCGTGCCGCTCTCAGCACCCTGTTCGTGTCTCGCATGGGGGCAGCTTCGATCCGGTGACGTGACGGGTCAAATCACATGTTCACGACGGGCTCCGGGGATCGCCCTCGCCGATGCTGGAATCGGTCTTCATCGGAACAATCGATTTGACTCGATGGCACCCGCCGATACTATTCAGGAGCCGCATCCTCGGCGGGCCGACAAGGGGGATCCATGGACCGGAGGACATTTCTCACGACTGGAGCAACCGCGCTGGCCGCTGCGGGCCTCGCCCGGCCATTCGCCGCGCTGGGCGCTGAGACGAGCGGCGGCGCGAAGTGGCGCACCTTCGAGGTGACGACGCGCCTCGAGATCATCCAGCCGTCGGGCGTGACACGGGCGTGGGTGCCGCTGCCCCTCATGCCCGACACCGACTACCAGAAGAGTTTGGGTCAGAGTTGGACGGGCAACGCCGCCCTCACGCGCGTGGTCCGCGACGAGAAGTACGGGGCCGGCATCTTCTATGCCGAGTGGCCCGGGGGCGAGACGGCGCCCGCGGTGGAGGTGACCACGCGCTTCGCCACGCGCAACCGGGAAGTGGACCTAAGCGCGCCGGGCAATCCCGTTCCCGAGGAAAAGTCCGTCCTCAAGAAGTACACGTCGGGGACCAAGTTCATTCCCACCGACGGCATCGTGCGGAAGCAGGCGCTGGAGGTGTCGAGGGGCGCGTCCACCGACGTGGAGAAGGCCCGCGCCGTCTACGAGTGGATCGTGGAGAATACCTTCCGCGATCCCAAGGTGCGCGGCTGCGGCCTGGGCGACATCAAGGCCCTGCTGCAGACGGGCTACCTCGGCGGCAAGTGCGCCGACCTCAATGCGCTCTTCGTGGGGATGGTCCGCTCCCTGGGGATTCCCGCCCGCGACATCTACGGGGTACGGGTGACCGAGTCGGCGGAGTACAAGAGCCTCGGCCGGACTGGCGACATCAGCAAGGGCCAGCACTGCCGCGCCGAGTTCTACTCGGCGAGCCACGGCTGGGTCCCCGTCGATCCCGCGGACGTGCGCAAGCTCGTCCTCGAGGAGAACGGCGGCACGCCCCTCACCGATCCCAAGATCCAGAAGGCCCGGACCCGGCTCTTCGGCTCCTGGGAGATGAACTGGCTCGCCTACAACTACGCGGCGGATCTCAAGCTGCCGGGCTCCCCGGGCGATCAGATCGCCTTCTTCATGTACCCGCAGGTGGAGACGGCCAACGAGCGGCGGGACAGCCTCGACCCCGACACGGTCAAGTACAAGCTCACCTCCCGCGAGGTCACGGGCTAGACGCTTCCACCCTGCGCTGTCCCCGGGCGGCGGTGGGCAGCGCGCCTCCGGTTCCGCGCCCCGCCGTGACGGACGCGTGACGACTCGGCTACGAGCCGGTCACGCCGAGAGGGCCGGAATGCATACGGAACTTGGCGAATCGGAGCCTCTCTCTGCATACTGCAGATATGCGATCTTCCAACATCGTGCATGCGGCGGGTGGAGTGATTTCCCGGCAGAAGCGCGACGGTCGCCTCGAGGTCCTGCTCATTCACCGGCCGCACCGCCAGGACTGGACCTTCCCCAAGGGCAAGCTCGAGCGGGGGGAGACCCACGAAGAGTGCGCTCTTCGTGAGGTGGAGGAGGAGACCGGGCTTCGCTGCGCCCTGGGACTCGAATTGCCCCCCACCTCGCACATCGACAACAAGGGCCGGCTCAAGCAGGTGCGCTACTGGATGATGTACCCGATGGCCGGGGTGGCCGAGCCGCGCAACGAGGTCGACGCCGTGCAGTGGCTCACCCTGGACCGGGCGGCCCGGGTCCTCACCTACCCGCGCGATCGCGAGCTGCTGACCTCCTTCGCTCGTGCCCAGCGCCGAACCCAAGGCGTGCTCAGCTGAATCGGGCGGGGCCGCCGGAGTTTTCCACCGTCATCCACCGAGAAGTCCCCCGCTGTCCACGGCAACCGAATGTTCATGCTTCCGTCACACTGGGGCCATCGGTCCCGGGCTATCTGTAGTGAGGGGCGCCATAGGGCGCCCGAGGGAGACCCGCGTGGCTTCCATGGTGCCCGTTCGATTCCGGGGTCAGGCCCGTCGCGACGCGGCGGCCTTCTATCTGACAGAGCTGGCCAAGGGGATCCTCTCCGGCGAGCTGGCCGTCCAGTCGGGGCAGGATCACGTGCTGGTGGCGACCTCCGAGTTCATGACCCTCGACATCGAGGTGCGTCAGCGCAAGCGGGGGACGCGGGTCGACGTGCGGCTCAAGTGGCCCCGCCGTCCATCCCTGCCTAGGCGCGAGACCTGGCGCCGCTCGGCAGGGTAAAGCGCACCACCGTCCCCTTCCAGAGCTCGCTCTGGATGTCGAGCTCGCCACCGTGGGCGAGCACCAGGTGCTTGACGATGGCGAGGCCAAGCCCGGTTCCCCCCAGGTCTCGCGAGCGCGCCTTGTCTACCCGGTAGAAGCGCTCCGTCAGCCGGGGCAGGTCCGCCTTGGGGATGCCCACCCCGGTGTCACGCACCGCCACCTCGACCATGCCCCGATCGTCCACGCGCCCGTCCACGGTGACCTGGCCACCCTTTGGCGTGTACTTCACGGCGTTGTCCACGAGGTTGATGAGGATCTGGGAGAGACGGTCCCGATCCGCGAGGACCTGCGGCAGATCGGCAGGCAGCCGCGCCTCCACCTTGACCTGCCCCGCCGAGGCGCGCGGCGCGATGATGGCCAGCACGGACTCCGCGATGTCCCCCACCGATGTGGCCTCGAGACGCAGGGAGACCTTCCCCAGCTCGATGTTGGACAGGTCAGTCAGGTCGTCGGTGAGGCGGCCGAGCCGCTCGGTGTGGCGGAAAACGATCTCCAGGAACTTGCGCGCGTGCTCGCGCTCCTCGAGAGCGCCATCGAGCAGCGTTTCCAGGTAACCCTGGATCGCAGTGAGCGGGGTGCGCAGCTCGTGGGAGACGTTGGCCACGAACTCCGTGCGCACCTGCTCGAGGCGGCGGAGCTCGGTGATGTCGTGGAGGATCATGACCACGCCGCGGTCGTCGCCCGCGACCCGCAACCTCACCGCGTGGATCTGCAGCACGCGGTCCGCGGGCTCCGCGAGCCGGATCTCGCGGCTCACCACCCCGCCCGCCGCCGCCTCGCGTCCCGCCACCAGCACGTCGTGGAGGTTCACGTTGCGCACGACCTCGAGGAGGGACCGCCCCTCGACGCGGGAGACGCCGAGGTCGAAGATCCGGCGCGCCCGTTCGTTGATGAGGATGACGTGCTCGTGCCCGTCGGTGGCGATGACGCCCTCGACCATGGCGTCCAGCACCGCGGTGGCCTTGGCCTGCTCGCTCTCGAGGTCGCCGATCTTCTCCCTCAGCCGGCTTGCCATCACATTGAGGGAGCGGCCGAGGGTGCCGATCTCGTCGGGCGAGCGGGCGGGGGCGCGGACGTCGAAGCGCCCCTCGCTCATCTGGCGCGCCACGTCCTGCATCTCGACCACCGGGCGGGTGACGCGGCCGGCCACGAAGAGGCCGATGCCGAGGGCGACCACGAGGGCCACCGCACCCCCTGCGAGGGCCGCGCCGCGCAGCCGCTCGTACGAGGCGGTCACCGCGCTGATGGGCTCGGCCAGGCGGAGGATGCCCACCACGCGCCCGCCCTGGTTCAGGGGCAGGGCGACGTAGATCAGGGGCACGTCGAGAGTCGCGGATCGGCGGACCGCGCTGCCCGCCCGACCGTCGAGGGCCGCCCGCACTTCCGGCCGATCGGCGTGGTTGTCCATGGTCGCCACCGCCTCGCCTGGCCGCTCGGAGTCCGCGAGCACGCGGCCGCCGGGCAGGATGAGGCTCACGCGCATACCCGTGGCATGCGCGGCGCGCTCCACGAAGGCTTCGCCCGCTCGGGCCGACGCGCCCGACTGCACGGCGCCCACGGCCTCGTCGTGGAGCACCCGCGCCGCCACCGTGAGCCGCCCCTCCAGCACCTCGATGGCCACGCGCTCCAGGGCGCGGCTCAGATAGAGGCCGGCCGCGGCCAGCGAGATGGCGACGAAGCCGACCAGGGTGAGGGTGAGCTTGAGGGCGATGCGGCTGCGGAGGGCATGGACGAGCCGCCGGAACGTCATGGCGACTCGGAGTCGAAGCGGTAGCCCACGCTCTTCACGGTGCGGATGCGCATGCCCTCGGCCCCGAGTTTCATGCGGAGCCGCCGCACGTGGACGTCCACCGTGCGCGACTCGATCTCGCCGGAGCGCGTGTAGCCCCACACGCGATCGAGGAGGAACTCGCGGGAGAGCACGCGCCCCCGCGCCTCCGCGAGGGCGCGCAGGAGATCGAACTCCTTCGGCGTCAGCGTCACCGGCTCGCCGCCCACCGAGACCTGGTGCGTGCCCACGTCGACCACGAGCGCGCCGAAAGCGAGCGGCGGCGCGGCGGGGCCGGGGCGGCTCCGCCGGAGCACGGCGCGCACCCGGGCCAAGAGCTCCTTCGGGGAGAAGGGCTTGACCACGTAGTCGTCAGCGCCCAGCTCGAGGCCGACCACGCGGTCCACCTCGTCGACCTTGGCCGTCAGCATCAGGATGGGCAGGGTCGCCGTGGTCGGCTCCTGGCGGAGCCGCCGGCATACCTCGAGGCCGCTCATGCCGGGAAGCATCAGATCCAGGAGCACCAGATCGGGAGGCGACTGCTTCACCTGGAGGAGCGCGTCCTCGCCGCTCCCCGCGGTGGTGACTTGATAGCCGTCGCGCTGCAGGTGCAGCAGGATCAGGTCGCGGATGTCCCGCTCGTCTTCCACGATGAGCACCCGGCTGGCCATGCCGGCCTCATCTTACCAGCGGCGCGTTTCTCCGAGCGCAGGGATGACGGCACGATCGGCCGCGTAGCCGCGGCGCGAGGCCTCGGCGAGCATGCGGGCGGGCGGCTCGTCGAGCGGCTCCTCGGCGAGATCGAAGGTGCCCCAGTGAATGCCCACGAGCTGCTTGCCCTGGAGATCCTCGTGCGCCTGCACCGCCTGCTCCGGGGTGAGGTGCACGTAGCGCATGATGGCGGGCGGCATGTAGGCCCCGATGGCCATGGCGGTGAGATCGAAGGGCCCGAGCTTCTCGCCGATCTCGCGGAAGCCCGCGAAGTAGCCGGTGTCGCCGCTGAAGTAGAAGCGCCGCTCCTCGCCCAGCACGGCCCACGAGGCCCAGAGCCGCGTGTTGGCGTCCCACAAGCTGCGCTGGGAGAAGTGCTGGGCGGGCGTGCAGACGATGCGGAGCCCGCCCTGCTCGACGGCGCCCCACCAGTCGAGCTCGACCACCCGTGAGATGCCCTCGCCCTGGAGCCACGCCTTGAGGCCGAGGGGCACCACGAACACCGGGTCGTGGACGGCGTGGAGCCGCTTCACCGTGGCCACGTCGAGATGATCGTAGTGATCGTGGGAGATGAGGACCACGTGAATGGGGGGCAGGTCCTCGAAGGCAAGCCCCGGCTCCTGGAGGCGCTTCGGCCCCGCCCACGACAGCGGGCTCGCCCGCCGGCCCCAGTGGGGATCGGTGAGCAGGTTCGCCCCCTGGAGCTGGAGGAGCACGGTGGCGTGGCCGATCCAGGTCACGGTGGGCTCCGTGTGATTGGCGCGCAGGGCGGCGCCGTCGTTGGGCCGGCGCGGCACGTGGCTCTCGCGGGGAGGCGCCCATGCGCGGCTCCACATGAACTTGAAGCGGGCGGCGCCCGAGGCTCGCTGCACCGTGGGATCGGTGTTCCGGAAGCCACCCTCGGCGTGGTGGGAAGGCTCGCCGGCGATGGGCTCGAGACCCACCGCGGCGCAGGAGGCTGCGAGCACGACGAGGAGGAGCGGGCGCGCGTAGGGGCGCACGGAGAGCGAGTGTACCCTGACGCGCGCAGATGGGCGACCGGCGTCTAGGCCGTTTTCACCCCGTGCCCGTTCGCGCCGGCGGCCGGAAGGAGCCCGAGCAGGCGGAGGCGCTTGCGGAGCGTGTTGCGATTGATCCCGAGCAGGCGGGCGGCCTTGAGCTGATTGCCCGCCGAGAGCTCGAGGGCCTGGCGCAGCAACGGCATTTCCACCCGCGACATCACCGCACGGTAGAGACGGCCGCCTTCAGACGCCGCGGCATCCCGCACGACCGTCGGGAGGAGGGTGTTCAGCAGCCGGTCGAACTCCTCGACGTGAGCCCTGACTTCCATGCCCAGCTCCTTTCGAGCCGCCTCCCCGTTGAAGCGAGTCTCTCTGCTCCTGCTAGTACTCCGTGTGGAGGAACTTGGCGTGCTCCTCCCTGCATAGCCATTGCGCCGGCACAGAGCAGAGCAAGGCCTATGCCTCTAGGTAGACTCAATCAAATCAGTGGGTTGGCCTGAAGAAAGGTCGAGAGGACTTCAGGGTTGCCCACGACGTGAGCAAACGCGCCTGCGTCGTGAGCAGTCGCCACGGCCGATCTGTGCCTACGTCGTGGGCAGGAACGAGACGTGCGCGCTCACCACCCGCCAGCCGTCGGGCATGCGCACCCAGGTCTGGCTCTGCCGCCCGCGCCGGCCGGACTCCACCCGCTGGAACTCCGTGTTTGCGGTGGCCAGGTCGCGGCCGAAGGTGGTGATCACGGTGCGCATGATGGTGCGGGTCATGTCGGTCCGGGGACGCGCGAGGCGCGAGGCGTGGATCGCTGCGAAGCCGTAGCCGTTGTCCGTGAGCGAGTAGCGGATGGTGCGCGGGTCGTTCCAGAAGCTCGCGTCGAGCACGTCCACGTCGTTGGCGTTGAGCGCCTTCTCGTAGCGCTCGAAGGCCACACGCACCTCGGCCACCACCTCGGGCAGGTCGATCTCCATGCCACTCACCTCCTTGTGAGCGGAGGTTTCAGGGAACGATGCGGGCGGCGATGACACCGTCGCGCTCGAGGGCGGCGGCGACTCGGAAGAGCGCCGCCTCCTGCCAGGGCGCGGCCACGAGCTGCACGCCCACGGGGAGCGGGCTGGGCCCGGCCACGGGCACCGAGACGACGGGCAGGCCGATGAAGGACAGGGGCTGCGTGTAGAGACCGAGCATGGGACGCGTGAGCACCTCGACGCCGCAGACGGTGATCGTGTCCTGGCCGATCCGCGGCGCGGGGAACGGCGTGGTCGGCGCCAGCAGCACGTCGACCTCGCGGAAGATCTCTCGCAGCTGCGCTCGATACCAGGAGCGGAAGCGCTGCGCCCGGACGTAGAGCGCGGCGGGCAGGAGAGCGCCGGCGAGGAAGCGGTCGCGTGTCATCGGGTCGAAGTCGAGCGGGCGCGTCCGCAGATCCTCCATGTGCAGACTCGCCCCCTCGGAGGCGGTGATGATGGTGGCCGCCGCGCGGGCGCGATCGTTCTCCGCGATGGTGACGCGGCGGACGGCGCCGAGCGCCTTGGCCACGCTCTCCACCGCCGCGAAGACCTCCGGCTCTCCTCGTGCGGCGAAGTGACCGTCGGCCACCGCGATGCGGAGGTCGTTCGTGCCCTCGTCGAGCACGGGGAGGCAGGGCTCGACGGCACGGCCCGCGCACACGGGATCGGTCGGATCGGGGCCCTGCATCACGTCGTAGGCGGCGGCGAGGTCACGCACGGAGGCGGCCAGCGGCCCCACGTGGTCGAAGCTGATGCCGAACAGCCCGGCGCCGGCGCGGGAGAGCCGCCCATAGGTGGGCTTGAGGCCGTAGACCCCGCACAGCGACGCGGGGACGCGGATCGAGCCGTTGGTGTCGGAGCCCAGGGTGAAGGGCACCAGACGGCCCGCCACCGCGGCCGCCGACCCGCCCGAGGAGCCGCCCGCCACGCGGCTGGGATCGTGCGGATTGCGCGTGGGGCCGTAGTGCGAGTTCTCCGTAGTGAAGCCGAAAGCGTACTCGTCCATGTTGAGCGCGCCCACGAGCACCGCACCGGCGCTGCGCAGCCGCGCCACCACGGTGGCGTCACGGGCCGCCGCGGTGTTCCCCGCGTTGATCCTCGATCCGGCCAGGGTGACGAGACCGCGCACGTCGAAGAGGTTCTTCACGGCGAAGGGCACACCGGCGAGCGGCCCGGGGTCCCGGCCCGCGGCGAGCGCCGCGTCCACCGCCGTCGCGTCGCGCAGGGCCTCGTCCTCCAGGACGGCGGAGAAGCAGTTCAGGTGCGGATCGCGGTCGCGGATGCGTGCGAGGGCCTGGACGGCCGTCTCGCGCGCCGTCACCCGCCGGGCGTGGACATGGGCGGCCACGCCCAGCGCGTCGCTCGCCGTCACGGCTCGAAGACCGGCGCCGTCTCCTCCTCGCCCAGGGCGAACTCGCCGAGGAGATCACCGGCGGTGAGGAGCGCCACGAGATTCCGCACCACCCCCCCGCGGCATTCGGGCGGGATGGGCAACGCCAGGAGGGGAGCGACCTCGTCCACGTATCGGGCGACGTCGGCGAGCTCGGGAGCGCTCATGCGACGCGACAGGCGGCCAGGCGCTCGCCGCCGGCGATACGGAGGAGTGGCATCTCCACGATGCGCCAACGTTACATCACAAGCGCGCGATCGGCCAGGAGGTGACGTCGAGATCGCTGTCGACGAAGAGGCACGCTCGGTCAGATCTCGGCGACCGCGTGCGCGACGAGCGAGCCACGGAGTCTACATCTTCCGCAAGAGCTGAGGAGGCAGTGCCCAGAGCTCAGCCCGGCACGCTGCCCAGGCGCGGGCCAGCAGCGCCTGCATGGCGGGCGCCGTCGCGGCAAGGATGCGGGCGACCACGCCGCCCCGAGCGAGCGCCGTCACGCCCACCGCAGCCTCGGCGGTCGGCGTGGTCAAGCTCCCGGTGAGCGCTCGCTCGAGATCGCCCAGGGCTGGATGGGCAGGGGCCACGCACAACATGGTCGCTACGTAGGCCATGCCCTCGGTGCCGCCGAGCCCGCCCCAGCCCGGTGTACCCTGGAGGACGAGGCGATCCTTGAAGAGCAGGCCTTCCGGGTCCCGGGCCACGATGCCACTGTCGAGGAGATCGAAGCGCCACGCCTCGCCGCGCGCCACGCGGCCGACGGCCCACCCGTCGACGACGATGGCCGAGGCGCCCGCCGCCAGCTCAACGTCGAGACGCTGCACCAGCCTCGCTCCCGGCGAGAGGATCACGTGATCGGGGGTGTACTCGAGCCGGGCGCCCTCGCCGACCCGGATCGTCGTGCGCTGGGTGGCGGGCACGCCGGTGCTCCGGTAGACGCGGGTCGCGCTCGGCGTCGAGAGGCAGACGTGGCTTCCCGGACCGAGCTCGACCGCGGTCTCGAGCTGGTCGCCGCCGAGCACCCCGCCCGTGGGATTGAGCAGGAACATCGTGGCGGCTCCCGTGCCGTCGAGATCCACGGGCTCGAGGGCCTGGAGCGGCAAGGTGAAGCGCCGCCTTGTGAGGACGGTCCGGCCCTCGCGCCGATCGAAGGCGAGATGGAGGACACCGTCCCGTCCCGTGCGAGCGGGACGCGCCGGCTCAGGACTCGAAGAGCAGCTCGCGCCGGATCCAGTCCACCACGACGTCGGCGCCTGTCCCGTCCCGGAGGTTGGTGAAGACAAAGGGACGCTCTCCTCTCATGCGCTTGGAGTCACGCTCCATCACGCCGAGATCGGCCCCGACGTGGGGAGCGAGGTCGATCTTGTTGATGACGAGCAGGTCGGATCGGGTGATGCCGGGCCCGCCCTTGCGCGGGATCTTCTCCCCCTCGGCGACGTCGATGACGTAGATGGTGGCGTCGACCAGCTCGGGGCTGAAGGTTGCCGCGAGGTTGTCTCCTCCGCTCTCCACGAGGAGGATCTCGAGCCCAGGAAAGCGGTTGATGAGCTGGTGCGCCGCCTCCAGATTCACGGAGGCATCCTCGCGGATGGCCGTGTGCGGGCAGCCGCCCGTCTCCACCCCGAGCACCCGCTCCGGCGGCAGGGCGCCGCGGCGGATCAGGAACTGCGCGTCTTCCTGCGTGTAGATGTCGTTGGTGATGACGGCGAGATCGTAGCGATCGCGCATGCGCAGGCACAGCGTCTCCACGAGCGCGGTCTTGCCCGAGCCCACAGGCCCGCCCACCCCGACGCGGAGCGGCTTGGGCATCCCCCTGGCCGCGCTCATGAGCGGAAGAGCCGCATCTCGAGCGAGGCGTGCCGGATGCCCGC
>Ga0075425_100000804_pt1 | contig 29871 bp, 25 predicted proteins | sample SoiMethybrSBSTD4_FD_75300 | JGI IMG/M metagenome (GOLD analysis project Ga0075425, IMG submission 75300) | Bulk soil microbial communities from a Populus tree surrounding site in Tennessee, USA - Soil MetaG P. TD hybrid SBSTD4 | ecosystem: Environmental > Terrestrial > Soil > Tree plantation... | reverse complement strand
TAAATCCGCGAGCGTACTCTTCTGCTTAGATGCCCGGACGAACTCCGACTGAAGTCGGTGCTCTGAACACCTGCTGCCAAAATACTCGTTCGCGAGCTCACTCATATCGCAGCGCTTCAACAGGATCCCATCCCGAGGCTCTCACCGCAGGATAAATTCCAAAGATCAAACCGACTGCAGCCGAAACTCCAAACGACAACGCGATCGACGTCCCGGTCACCACTGTGCTCCACTCAGCATACAACGCGACAATTCGAGACACTCCAAAACCAAACACGATCCCGGTGATTCCACCCAACAAGCTCAACGCAAGCGCGACTACCCGCCAAGGATCTGAGATTTGAAATTTGGGATTATTGGTCATTTGCCATTTGACAGTTCATTTGGTCGGTTGAGCGTATGAACAATGACAAATATCAAGTCTCAAATCTCAAATCCGTGCCGGATGGGCAGGCTATTCTTCCACACCTTCTTCAGTTGTGTGTATTGTTCTTTGCTATCGATTTTCGGGGAACTTGAAACCGATGTACGTACCTGAGCTGATCCCCATCAACCCGAGCAACGTCGTGCTGAACTCCGGCATGCTCAAGCTGTTGTATACCGAGGAGACGAAAATGATCCCGAGCACGATCGTCCAGGCAAAGATCTGAAACCGATGAAAACTATAACCGTTGCCGTCGCTGAGAAGATCTCTCAGGAATCCAGCTGAGTATTTATCCGACGCGTCGGGAGTAACTTCGTTGATTTGCTGGTTGAGCTGTGCGAGCCTGGCGCGCCCATCCTGAAGCCTTTTCGAAACTGAGTCACGATTGCTTATCTCATCGGGCGTCAACAAATCTTTCGAATTTAAAGTAGTCAGCTGAGTTTGAAGATCCGGTATGCTTTGCTCGAGCGCCTGCTTCTCCGATGTCATTTCCTGAAGCTGATTTGTCCTCGTCTCTTCCTTCCCGGAATCGATTAGTGCCTCGCTCAAGGCGGTGCCGGCGCTGATCCCCATCAGACCTAATAAAGAAGGTGTGATCGTATCCAGCGCATCGGTGATCAACCAGATGACAACATATGAGGAGTAGACCAGAAAAAACCAAAACGCCATTTGGGCACGGCCCAGGTTGTAAGGCCTCCTCTTTCCCGGCGGCGGCGGTGGACCCGGTTCTCGAATGATGCTTGTTTTTCGCGCTAGCCAGACCAGCAGAAACAATGTCAACGCAACAACTGCTACGGCAATCAGTCCATAGACCGGTGAAATGATCGTTAATGGCAAGCGGTTCGTTGTATCGTAGACCGAGTCGAAGGGCGACTGACTTTCCAGTCCGACGCTGAAGAGTATTGGTTTTTTTACGCTACTTGGCGAACCCAGCAGATCGACCCACGCCTCTCTATTATGGGCATCAATCTTCAGATGGAACTGCAAATGTCCCTGTGAAGGGTGTATCTCAATCGGATAGTTCCCGCTGATTTTGAGGCCGTTGAGATAAGGAACGAGTTTCCGCGCGTCGTTGGTCCTGGACCACTCCTCGAGGTTTTCGACGAAAACGCGAATGAGGTCATCGGCTTCGAGATTCCCATCTATACCGGTGACCTTCGGTTTGAATGCGGGCGGATTCTGAATAGGTGAATTCTGAGTAGGTGAATTCTGAGCCGGCGGACTTTGAGCCGGCGGATTTCCGTTGGACCCATTCTGACCCGACTGAGCGTAGGTGCTTTGAAGCAGTAACACTCCAAAACACAACAAAAAGCAGACAGCTATTCTTCGGGACCTTGCGGACTGCATAACCTGGGACCTCCTCTTTTGTTAGATATCTAACAAAGTTTTGTGTGATTTCTAACAAAACTCGGGTAGCGAATACAAGCGATTGCGGTCGTGCAGCGAGCAAGCTGAACGCGCATTGAATCCTGCCCCGCAATGGCCGCCAGGGCGGTTCAATCGTCTTGACAACGGTTAGGGCGATTTCGTATTCTTTTCGTTCCTTTTCTTTAAGAAAATTTGGAGATTCGTATCATGCAGACATTCGTTCCAAGCGGGAAGAACCTCGAAGAAAGCCGCAACTGGTTTGTGATCGACGCCGACGGAAAAACGGTCGGCAGACTTGCCACGATTGCTGCCCGGCTGCTGATGGGGAAAAACAAAACGACTTATACGCCGTTTATCGACGTCGGCGATCACGTTGTAATTATAAATGCGGAGAAGGTGGTGTTTACCGGCACAAAGATGAAAGACAAAGTGTATCGACACCACACCGGTTGGCCAGGCGGGCTCAAGGAGATAACTGCGGAAAAGATGATGCAGCGATATCCGGAGCGTGTGCTCGAATCCGCCATCCGAGGCATGCTGCCCAAGAACAAGCTTGGAAAAAAGATGGGCAAGAAATTAAAGGTCTACGCAGGTGCGGATCATCCGCACAAAGCGCAACGTCCCGAGCCGCTCGCGTAAATCACACAAAACGGCGGGAATGTAGGAAGCTGGAGGAACTTTCATAGTGGCAGAGACGATTCAGAATTACGGCACAGGGCGTCGCAAGAGTGCGACCGCAAGAGTGTTTCTCAGACCGGGCACCGGCGAGATTACGGTCAACAAACGGAAGTTTGAAGACTATTTTCAGAACGAGACACATCGGATGGTGATTCGGCAGCCGCTGCACTTGACCGACTCCGTCAACAAGTTTGATGTGCTGGTCAACGTAGACGGCGGAGGCCCCGCCGGACAGGCAGGCGCCGTACGTCACGGCATAACTCGAGCCCTAGTGGAAATGAACCCCGAGTTTCGAGTCAGATTGAAGAAGGCCGGCTTCGTGACGCGCGATCCGCGCGCCAAGGAGCGTAAGAAATACGGTCAGAAGGGCGCGCGAGCGCGCTTCCAGTTTTCAAAGCGGTAACGCTTTTGTGGCGGGCAATCTTCAGGATTGCTGGTCACGAATTCCATTGCCGGTCCCGCGATTGGTTGTTCCAGCAGGACAATTTGGAACGCAGACCGGTGAGTACATAAACCAATTCACACTGTAGGAGGTTCGATTGGTCACAGTAACGATGAAGGAACTGCTTGAGGCTGGCGTCCATTTTGGACACCAGGTCAGGCGTTGGAATCCGAAGATGAAGGAGTACATCTTCGGCGAACGTAACGGTATTTACATCATTGACCTTCAGAAAACCCAACGGTTGTTCAAGGAAGCGGTCAAGTTTGTAACTCAAAAAGGAATGGACGGCGCGAGCTTCATGTTCGTCGGAACGAAGCGGCAGGCACAGGACGCCGTCGAAGAAGAAGCAAAACGCTGCGGTCAATACTATGTCAATCAGCGCTGGCTGGGAGGCTTGCTTACAAACTTCCAGACGGTACAGAAATCGATCCAGCGAATGAAAGACATCGAGCAGATGCGCACCGACGGCCGGTTCGACGCTCTCACAAAGAAGGAGCGACTCGGTCTGGAGCGCGAACACACCGCTCTGGAAAAAAACCTCGCTGGGATACGCGATATGAAGGTGCTGCCTGATGTCATCTTCATCATCGATTCCAACAAGGAAGAGATTGCGGTACACGAAGCAAATAAACTGGGGATCACCACTGTCGCGATAGTCGACACCAACTGCAACCCGGACGGGATCGATTACATCGTGCCGGGAAACGACGACGCGCTGCGCGCCGTAAGACTGTTCGCCGCCAAGATGGCTGACGCAATCATCGAGGGTCAGCAGACTGTCAAAGAAGGCGGCGCCGAAGTCGGTGAGGCTGAGGCCGCTGACGCAAGCGCCATCGCCGGTCAGGACTCCCCGCGTGAACGGTCCGACAGAGGCGACCGTGATCGCGGTCGAGGACGGGGCGGTCGAGGTGGCGATCGGCGTGGCGGTCGACGCACGACCTACGTACCACCCGGAGCGCCTCCGATACCCGAACCTATCATTTCGGAGACTGCAACTCCTACCCAAGAGAGTACAACAGCAGCGAACACAGAATCGCACGCGACTCCTGCAACTGAAAGCGAGCATTCTGAAGAAGCTCCGAAGGCCGAAACCGCAGAAGCTTCAGAATAGAGCGCGACAGATGAGCGGTTCTTTTTAAGAATTGCTCATCTTGTCGGCCGGTTCCTGTCTTCATTCAGACAACCACATCGACAGGGAGAGACAGGTAGTAATGTCCAATGTAACACCAGCAGCCATTAAGGCATTGAGAGAGAAGACCGGCGCGGGAATGATGGAGTGCAAAGCGGCGCTGACCGAGGCCGAGGGCATCGAAGAGAAGGCCATCGACATTTTACGCAAGCGCGGTCTGGCGTCCGCCACCAAAAAAGAGGGACGAGTGGCCGCTGAAGGTCTTGTCAATGCATACATTCACGCGGGCGGAAAGATCGGCGTGTTGCTAGAGGTGAACTGCCAAACGGACTTCGTAGCCCGCACCGAAGAATTTCGCGCATTCGTTCACGATCTGGCGATGCACATAACCGCGGCGGAACCTCGCTTTATCAATAAGGAAGACGTTCCGGCCGAGGTTCTGGAAAAAGAAAAAGAGATCGCGTTGGAACAGGCCCAGCTCGATCCTAAGAACGCCAACAAGCCGGCGCAGGTGCTGGAGAAGATCGTGGAAGGCCGAATCAGCAAGTTCTATCAGGAGTCGTGTTTGATGGAACAGGCGTTCGTTAAGGACCAGAACATTACGGTTGGAGATCTGGTGCGTCAGATGATTTCCAAGACCGGCGAGAACATCAAGGTTCGCCGATTCACGCGCTACAAGATGGGGGAGGGTCTCGAAAAACGATCCTCGGACCTCGGCGCCGAGGTCAACGACTTGCTTGGTGGCACATCGAGCAACTAACAAAAAGCCTCTCTCGCGAGAGGCTTTTTTGTTTGTCATTAATCCGACGCTCAGCCATAATCACACCGCCTTCCGAAAAGACGAGACCAAAAAATGTCAGGCCAACCAATATACAAACGAATTCTGCTGAAGCTTTCCGGGGAAGCTCTGATGGGTGATCAAGGTTACGGTATCGATCCGGCAACCATCACCCGAATCGCCCAGGAAGTGAATGGCGTGCATCATCTGGGCGTCGAAGTGGCCATCGTGGTCGGAGGCGGAAATATTTTTCGCGGATTGGCGCTGTCTGCAAAAGGAATGGATCGCGCCTCCGCAGATTACATGGGGATGCTTGCGACGGTGCTCAACGCGATCGCGTTACAGGACGCACTGGAAAATCAAAAAGCCTTTACTCGGGTAATGAGCGCCATTGAAATGCAGGAGGTGGCTGAGCCTTTTATACGCCGCCGCGCTATACGACACCTCGAGAAGGGCCGAATTGTAATCTTTGCCGCCGGCACCGGGAATCCGTTCTTTACAACCGATTCTGCCGCCGCGCTTCGTGCTCTCGAGATCAGGGCCGACGCGATTCTCAAAGCTACAAAGGTAGACGGAATTTACACCGCGGACCCGACAAAAGACTCAACCGCTACAATGTTCGAAACGCTGACGTATCTCGAGGTCATCCAGCGAGATCTCCAGGTCATGGACACATCCGCGATCAGCCTTTGTCGCGAACAGGGACTGCCGATCCACGTATTCAACTTGAACGCTCCAGGCAACATCGCGAGGGTCATATGCGGCGAAAGAGTCGGCACCGTTGTTAAACCCGACACTCGCGTTGAATCAAAAGGCCTGTCCGGTGCCTGAACTTGCCAGACCCAAACCTCGAAATCTAAAATCCAGAAATCCCTGAAAGTTTCTCGGAGGAACGAATGGAAATCAAAGATATCGTCGGTGACGCGCGCAAACGAATGGATTCCGCGGTGGACGATGCTCGAAAGAAACTCACGGCCGTGCGCACCGGTCGCGCTTCGGTGAGCCTGCTCGACAACGTAACCGTCGAGTACTACGGCACCGACATGCCGTTGAATCAGGTCGCTACGATTCATGCTCCCGAACCGACAATGCTGACCGTTCAACCATTCGATCCGACTCAGCTCAACAATCTTGAGAAGGCAATTCGCGCTTCTGAACTGGGTCTGAACCCGTCCAACGATGGCAAGCTTATTCGAGTGCCTATCCCTCCGCTGACGGAAGAACGCCGCAGACAGATGGTCAAAGTAGTACACGAGGTCGCCGAGGAGCACCGCACGGCTATCCGAAACGTCCGCCGCGACGCTAACGACCAAATGAAAAAGATGTTGAAAGATAAGACAATCTCGGAAGACGCCGAGAAGGATGGTCTCGACCAGATTCAAAAGCTAACCGATCAGCACATATCCAGAATCAACGAACTGTCTGATCACAAAGAAAAGGAAGTTATGACCGTTTGAAGTCCGCCGCGTCAGCTTCTGGTTATTTGTAACTTGCGTTCCGAATTTGAAACGTAGTCGATTGCGACTACGATCCCTTTTTCGACAGCTTCTCCCAGCCGTTCAGCCCATTCGATCACCGTCACTGCTTTCTCATCCTCGAGTATCTCCTCGATACCCAAACTTTTGTGGTCGCCGGGCTCAAGTCGATACAGATCGATGTGATAGAAACGCAGTCGCCCTTCATACCCGTTCACCAGCGTGAAGGTCGGGCTGGTCACATCAGCGGGATCGATTCCCAACCCCGCACCGATTCCCTTGGCGAAAACAGTCTTTCCTGCGCCGAGGTCTCCGTAAAGCAGAAACACCTCGCCACCGTTCGCTCGTTCCCCAATTCGTTTCGCGAGTTCCAACGTTTCATCGGAGGAGTGAGTGCTGAAGTCGCCGGTGGGAATGTCAGGGTCTGAGAGCCGCAGAGCTTTCGTCGAGTCGGTCATCTACCGGGCCTCTCGACGTCTCCGCCGACTCTGATGATTGCCGAGCCGAGATTTGCAGTGATGTCCGACGCGATAATCGCACGAACTCCGTGCATCGCTGCCGCGAGGTCTCCGGCGAGTCCGTGAATGAATACCGCTGCAACGGTCGCACCGAGCGGGTCGTCGAGCTTCTGGGCGACGAATGAACTGATGATACCCGTCAATACATCTCCGGTTCCTCCGGTAGCCATCCCCGCGTTGCCGGTGGTGTTGACGTAAACCTGTCCGTCGGGCGCCGCAACGACAGTGGGACTTCCTTTGAGCACCAGTATCACTCCTCGTTCGGCGGCGAAAGATCGGGCGACGTCGATGGGGTTCGCAAGAATTTCCGAGATTGGCTTTGAAATCAATCTCGACATCTCGCCGGGGTGAGGCGTCAGAATCATCGGAAGCTCCGGCGTGCCCACCAGATTCTCGGCCCACGGCGACAAACAGTTGAGCCCATCTGCATCGATCACCATTGGTCGCTGTCTCTTTACGGCTACCACTCGCATAAATGCCCGAGTCGATTTGTCGGATGAACCGAGGCCCGGACCTATTGCGACGACATCGCGTTCAGCCGCGAGCTCGATCATCCGCTCCGCAGCCTCACGAGCAACTGAACCCGCGCCGTTCTCCTTTAAACCTTCGGTCATGCATTCGGCGATGACCTTCGATGCAACGATCGGCTGCGAGGACTCGGGTGTAGCAATCGTCACAAGCCCGCATCCAGCCAGCAGCGCCGCTTCACCAGCAAGACAGGCTGCCCCCGTCTTGCCACGCGACCCGGCGACCACAAGCACTTTGCCGACATCACCCTTGTTGGAGTGAGCGCCCCGACGCGAGGAGTTCAACCATTGCTCAATATCAGTTTTGTCGACGAGATTCACAAACGAACCCGATGAGTTGATGAGCTCTTCGGGAGAGCCGATCGAAGCGATAACCACTTCCCCGCACAGATCGGCGGCGGGCGGGAGTATGTTTCCGATTTTCGGCGCGGTGAATGTAACCGTGAGATCGGCTTTGACTGCTGGACCGATGAGCTGTTGAGAATCGGAGGCTATTCCCGATGGTATGTCGACGGCGATGACCGGGCTTTGATCGGTGTGATCGTTTAGAAGGTGAATAGCTTCTTCGAATAATCCGGATGCCGGACGAGTCAATCCGGTGCCGAAGATCGCATCGAAAAAAAGCATGTGAGGATAAGAGGTGGCTTCAGCCCAGAACTGATCTTTCGTTTCTATCTCGACAAAACGAAACGTATCTTTAGCGGTCGACGCTATTTCGGCGGCAGTTTCGAAGTTGATCCGCGCGTCGCCTTTTGTGTCCGCAACGCGGCCAAGCAGCAACACATCGACCGAAGCGCCTCTGTCGTGCAGGAGCCTGGCGACAGCCGCGCCGTCGCCACCGTTGTTTCCACGACCACACACCACCAGTGCGCGTTTCGCAGCGACGGCGCCAAACTTTTTCTCTGTCGCTTCGACGGTGCGAGCCGCGGCATTTTCCATAAGGACTATGCTTGCGACGCCATATCGTTCAGTGGTCAGCCGATCGACCTCTCGCATTTCACTGGCGGATAGGATTTTCATTTTGGAGTGGCTTATGTAATGCGCAGTACAGAGAATGAATCCAAGAGTCGCGAACGGCTCGGGAGTAGAGGATGGAGGATCGAGGATGGAGATCGGAGCGGGGGAGAATCGCCAGTGATGTGTCTGACACTTACGGCTCCTCTGCTCTTCCGTGCTCAATCTTCCATTCTCAATCTTCCATCCTCGATCCTCGATCCGTCCTATTTTGCCTTGATGTCATAGCAGGCGAGTATCCCTTGATTGCGAATGTAGAATTTTCCGCCGCAGACCACTGGGTGCGCCCAGCTTTCCCACCCCTGATCGGCGATTTCGAAGCGGCCTCTTTCTTTGTAACCTTCAGGCGAAGCGTCCGCGAGCCCCACCACATTGTGTTCACTCAACAAGTAGAGTTTGCCGTCGGCATAAGTCAGCGTTCCTTTGCCCACACTTCGGTCGCGCCACACCGTCTTGCCCGTCGCAAACTCGATGCAGCTAAGAATCGAGTTGTTGAACCCGTAGAGATATCCGTTCAGCAGCAGAACTCCGCCGTGATGATTCATCATCTCTTTGTTGCGGTAAATTTCTTCGGCTTTCACAACTCCGCCTTCCGCCTTCAAGCCGAGGAGCGCACAGCCAGTGCCGTAGTCGGATGAATAAAACACTTTGTTATCGAACACGACTGGAGTGGCGATGTTCGCGGTCCTGTTCGAGACCGGCTCGTAACGCCACATCAGTTTGCCGTCAGACGCACGAACTCCTACTCCAGCTTGTCCGGTGAATCCAACAATCGTGCGGATCCCCCCGACGTCCGTCGCAACGCACGACGAGTAAGCCGCTTCGTCGCTCAACTCCTTCGTAGTCCAGATTGTCTTTCCGGTGTTCTTGTCGAGAGCGACGATGCTCGCGCCTTCGCCGCCGGGAGTTACAATCAGCCTATCACCATCAACGAGCGGCGATTCGCTGATTAGCCACTTCGGATTCCGACCGCTGAAATCCTTGAGAATGTTTCTGCGCCAAATCACCGAGCCGTCGGTTGGCTTCAAGCAAGCCAGCTCGCCGTTCTCGGTAAGCGCGTACAGCTTGTCATTCTCGACCGTAGGCGTGCCTCTTGGACCGGGACCTTTATCCTGGCCTAGTCGAGCGCCGAGCGGAGTTACCCAGACGGTCTTGCCGTCGGAGCGATTGAGGCAAAAGACAGAGCTCTGATTGCGCTGAACGCCCTGCACGTAAATTCGATCGCCCTTCAATGCAATCGAACCGTAGCCTTCGCCCAAAGAAGAAATCGACCAACTCAGCGGAGGACCGTCGGCAGGCCAGCTCTTGAGCAGCCCTGTGTCAGTTGAGATCGCGGTTCTGTCCGGTCCGTGCCACTGAGGCCAGTCCGGAAGCGCTGGCGGCGTGTTCGCGTTTGATTGGATCAGCAACAGGCTGAGCAACAGAGCCATCGTGATTGTATGTTTCATCGCACCAATTCTCATTTAGTAGATACTCGAATACAAGCCGATGCCGAACAGAGGGATGAGGGCGGAGGCACCGAGAGTAATCTTTCTTACCTCGCCAGCCACATCTTGATCGAACGAGTTACGAGATCAGACGCGTCTTGCTGAACGAAGTGACCCGATCCGGGAATCGTCACGAGAGTCAGATCCTTCTCGAGCCAGTCCCAGGTGTTGTTCAATGCGCCGGCAAGCAACGCCGTATCGTTCAACCCGTGAATCATCAACACCGGCATCTTGACCTTGATCAGCGGCGACGTGTCTTCCTGGTACGGCTCTCGCGGATAGTTGCGCTTGTAGTAATTGAGCATCGCCTCGAAGTCCGATCGATTGAACGCTTCGATGTATTTCTTTTTCGCTTCCGGATCCTTCACCCAACGCGCAAGACCCGCAGCTGTCAGTTTCGCGGCCGCATCAGGCTGCTGAAATTCGCGGGCGTACTGGCTGTTCTTTTGCTGTTGAGGATTGTGCGCGAGCTCGCGGGTCAGACCGCGAGGGTGCGGTAGATTCAGAATGATCAGTTTGTCGGTCATCTCGGGAAGCGTCATCGCAAAGGTCCACGCAACGATGCCGCCCCAGTCGTGTCCGACGATAATCGCTTTGTCTTGCTTGAGGTGTTTGACGACCGCGGCGACGTCGCCCACCAGCAACCGCATATCGTAGTTCTCAACGCCCTTGGGTTTATCGCTGAGGTTGTATCCGCGCTGATCAATCGCGACGACCTGATAGTTTTTGGACAACACCTCCATTTGATCGCGCCACGTGTACCAGAAGTCGGGGAAACCGTGAATCATCACGATCAGAGGACCGCTACCCAAACTTGCGTAGTGAATTTTTACGCCGTTCGAGTCTGCGTAGCCGTGCTCGACTCGTTTGTCCAAATCCGTTTCCGCCAACGCACTGACCGAAAGAAGCAGCAGCGTCACTACGCACAATAGGGTCTTTTTCATCGTGTTCTCCCGAGTCCAGGTTTGATCACTCACATCATAGTCAGATGCTAGTGGTTTTCAACCGATGGCAGCCTCTCAGTGTGTGCGGCCAGGCTTTGTGTGATCGACCACGACTTCGCCGCCCTTCATAACCCAACGGACATTGTTTATCACGACGTTTATGTCTTTCAACGGATCTCCTTCGACAGCGACGATGTCGGCGAAGTACCCAGGCGCAACGGCGCCGAGGCTTTTTTCGAAACCCAGTAGCGCGGCGCCGTTCGTAGTTGCCGCAGCCAGCGCCTGCTCGGGGGTCATGCCGGCTTTTATGAACCACCCGAGCTCTCGGGTGTTCTGACCGAACATCGTAAAGACTGCGTCGGAACCCATCGCGAATTTCACTCCTGCCTTGAATGCCTTTCGCGCGGTCTCGAGATTTCGGGCAATGTAATCGTTCAAACGCTCGGCCACTTCCGGACCGTATCCAAATTGTTCGCGGTACTCGGCGTAATACCGATTGTGGTCGATCGTTGGAACATAGAACGTCCCGCGCTTAGCCATTTCGGATATCGTGTCGTCGTCCATATCCGTTGCGTGTTCGACCGAGTCCGCACCGGCTCTTGTAGCATCGCGAGCGCCCGCCGGACCATACGAGTGAACCGCGACCTTCTTGCCAAGTTTGTGGGCGGTATCAACGGCTGCCTTTATCTCTTCGAAACTGTAAGTCTGATTACCAGACACATCCTCGGCGCTTCCGGTCGACCCGAACATCTTGACCCAATCCGCGCCGGCTTTGATCTGCTCCTGCGCAGCGCGAGCAACTTCTTCGGGCCCGTTCGCTTGTCCTCTGCTCGGTGTGGGAGCGGGCCCTCGAGAATTCGGCCCGGCTACGTGCAGCCCGTAGCCGGAAACAAACATTCTCGGACCGGTCATCGCTCCGCTATTTATGAGCTCGCGCATCGCGACGTCTGTGTAGTCCGATGCGTGTAGGTTGCGAACAGTAGTGACACCGGTCTCCAACGTCTTTCGCAGATTCTCCTGAGCGAGAAACATGCTCATCGCCGGCACTCTTGATCTGAGCTGAGCCCACGGCTTCGTGCCCGGGGCTTGATCCCAGTAGTAAGTCATATGCGTGTGCACATCGATGAGCCCTGGTATCCCGGTAAAGCGGCTCATATCGATGATCTCGGCTCCTGCGGGAATCGAGGCTTTGCTATCGACGCTGCGGATCTTATCGCCGTCGACAATCACGACCGCGTTCGTCAGCACTTTCCCGCTGCCGTCGATCAACTTGCCAAACTTTATGACTTTGACTCGGGAGATCGGAATAGATTGAACGTTTGCGAAGAGAAGAAGTATCAGCAAAACGCCAGTCAACCCACTCGTAACACGCATGGCTGGATTCCTTTCAGACATTACACGATTTCTACCGATGCGATCAGTCAGGTGGGAGTATTGAATCGAATGCGGCCTCGAGACAAGCGGGATCTGATTTCTTAGTGGTCGAAACCAAACGACCACCAACTGAAGTTGGTGGTATTTCTTTGTCGACGCTTGAAATCTTGAAAACGGCTAGCTCGAGTAATCATCACGGGCAAGCAGTCGATTCAGCGTTAGATCGATCTCGGCTATGTTGAAAGGCTTGGAAATCAGCGCGTCCACGAAGTTCGTGTCACCGCCGGGCACCGCAAGTTCAGCGAATCCACCGTAGCCGGTCAATATCACCAGCTTGGTATCAGGCCATCGGCGACGAGTCTCTTCAATCACGGTCCAGCCGTCTGCCCCGGGCATCGACAAATCGGTGATAACCATATCAAAGCGCACATTCTCGACTGCCCTCAAGCCTGCAAGACCATCCTCTGCCACCATCACCTTGTGTCCGCGAGCGCGCAGGATATCAGACAACAACACTCTGATCGGCGCTTCATCATCCACGACCAGAACTGATGAGGAGCGCGCGTTCGCGTCGGGCTCGGGGTACAGACTTACTTCTTGCGGATCGGGAGCGCGATTGAGCTTGATCGTAAACGTCGAGCCGTGACCCGGTTCGCTGGTGACCTGGATCTCGCCTCCGTGCCGCTCGATGATCCCGAAGGTCACTGCGAGCCCCATGCCTTGTCCCTTCGCGCCTTTTGTTGTGTAGAACGGCTCGAAGATACGCTGCTGCGTCTCGCCAGTCATACCAAGACCGGTATCGGCAAAGTTTATGTGGATCTGATTGGCCTCCAGCAGCGTGGTGATTGTGAGCCGTCCTCCGCCTGGCATCGCCTCAATAGCGTTGATGATGATGCTCACAAAAACTTCGCGGATCGCCGAATGATCACACAGGGCGATGACCCCTTCCTGAGGACGAAAGATGACGTCGTATGCGATACCGGCGGCTCGGGCGTCATCCCGCCATCGCGAACGCGTGAGATCCAGCGAATCCCGAATGGTCTGGTTCAAATCAGCGGGTGCGGCAGCATCATCTTTGCCCTGACGGGCAAAATTTTGAATTCGCTGAACCATCTGCGCAGCGTCGAGAGCGGCCTTCTCCACGGTTTTCAAATGGCGTTCGATCGCCGGATCGCTGGTCTTGTTGAGCACCAGCTGGGTGTACCCGATTACCGCGGTCAGCGAATTGTTGAAGTTGTGTGCGACTCCCCACGCCAGTTGACCGAGCGCGCGCAGTTTGTCGCTACGCATCGCCTGCTCGGATTCCTGTTTCTCTCCTGTAATGTCGCGCACAAGCCCGAGCACTCCGATCACGCGGCCTTCGACGTAAATCGGAGAGTGAGTGATCAGAGCACGTCTAGGCTCGCCGTCACCCGGAATGAGTCCGGCCTCCGAACGTCGCGACTCACCCGCTGCGGCCTTTTCAAACGCGGCGCGCACGCGAACTTCGTCCTCGGTGCGGATCGATTGCAAATAAGATCGACCTTCTACAGGAGCTTCGAGTGCGAGAATCTCGGTAGCGTTATCGTTTGCCCATAACAGCCTGCCATCCAAAGCCGCGGCATACATTCCATCCAGGGCCGAATCGCCCAGCGTTCTGAGGACTGCGAGGTGTTTGCTGGTCTCAGATTGCGTGGAGTCCTCGCCGATATTTCGACTCCGAACGATCTGCGCAGTCTCTGGTTGGTCGCCGTTCGCACTCTGAATTTCGTGAAGCACAACCTGGATGTCAGAACCGGCAGGCGAACCATCAACCGAAACCTGGGAGGGCGAGAGTTGAACGTTACAAACCTTACACGATTGTGATTTTCCGTCGGCGTGGAATATTTCAACGGCCGAGAGGCCCTCAGATGAGCGCGGATCGAGCCCAGTCGCGCGATAGAAAGCTCGGTTAGCGCGCAGCAGCCTTCCCTCGCGATCCAGTATTAGAAACGGAGCGTTAATCGAGTCGATTGAATCTTTACTTTTAGTTCTACTCAAGAGTGAACACACGCAGGAAATAATTCGTGAGGGATCTTCTTTTAGAGAATCGGCAGTCTACGTCAGGAGATTGATTCAAGTCAACGGCATCAACAAGGATGTCCGGGAGCCCGAACTTGATCGGGTGAATCTAGTGTTCACGCGCCCATACGTTACGTTTGCCAATCACAAAATAGAACAATCCGACGAGCGCGGCTGCGTTCATTAGCGAAAAAACATATGCGAAGCTCAACAATGGAACGCGTCTATTGCGCTTCAGGAACAACGCCGCGACTAACACTCCTGCATAAAAAGTAACCTGAGAAACAAGCGCCGCCTGATAGATGATCTGGACTTCAGGCCGGCTTACCAGCATCACGCTTGCTGCGAGAAGCAAGAGAAAGAAGATTGGCGCCAACAGTCTCATCAGCTTGTGCGAATAAAACTTCAAGACCAGCAGGCTCGTTGGCAGCAATAAGCGAGGCATTAACTGACACAGCTGATAATTGCCGGTCAGCGTCCGGACCTTGCGCTTGAATTCTTTAGCGGAAGACTCCGGCGTCTTGTCTCTGGCAATCGCCCGTTCTTCAAAGACCACCAGCTTGCCGCTCAGCGCGATCCGCATCGGAGTGTAGACGTCATCGAGTATGGTAGCTTCGGGCAGCGGTCTCCAGAGTTCTTTTCGAATTGCGAAGATGGCCCCGGTTGCGCCTATCACCGATCCAGCGCGGCTTTCGCTTTTTCGAATCCACTTCTCGTACCTCCAATACAACCCGACGCCTTCACCAACCGATGCGCCGCGGCTGCCCTCGAGCAGCAACTCTCCCGAGACAGCACCAACGGACGAATCACCGAAGTTCGCGACTATCTCCTTGATGACATTTGAGTCAAACGACTGGCGAGCGTCCGCAAAAAGCGTGATTTCTCCGGTTGTGTGCGCGACTCCGATATTAAGGGCAGAGGCTTTACCCTGGCGGTGATAGTAGCTCACGACCTTCACCCGCCCCGAAGCGTGTCGCTGTGCGATTTCAACGGTTCGATCGGTTGATCCGTCTGAAACGACGATTATCTCGACACGCTCCGCAGGATAGTCGCACGCCATGATGTTTCGAATGCGAGCGTCGATGTTTCGCGCTTCGTTGTGACAGGCGATCACGATCGAAACCGACGGAGTGATGCTGGTCTTTTGGATTCGCAGCTTTCTAGCGTTGCCTAACAACCACACCGCGATTGGGTACCCCAAATAGGTATAAAGAATGGCCGTAGCGGAGATCCAGAAGAGCGTCTCTAGCATCCTCAGTCCTTGTCGATTTGCCAGGAGAGACCTGTTCAGAGCGGTGAAATGACAAATCAGGAGGGTCTTCCAGAAACCTTAGTCGTTTTGTGGCTTCTATTACACTTTTGACCGTTCCAACGGTGCTGCTAAATAGTATTCCGTCGGGCTCGAGGGGATGTTATAAGGATGGCGTGCCGTCCCTCTCGGGTGGTCGACACAATTTTGGTTTACCGCGTTTCGAATATGAGACGCGCGCGACCGGCCTTTGACCGGCGTGATCATGACATCGTGGTCGACGCCGATGCCGAGACGCTTCCTGCCTCCAAGTGTCCTGGGTTGCCATCTGCCCGATAGCAGTTTGCTTTTAGGAATTTGAAACTACAGTCGCTATTCCCCAGCGACAAAGGAAGGTGCGCCAAGAGAACGCACCTCAGTTCGAAAGGAGTACCTGCCTCCTCTTTATTGGACGGCTAGTGGGAGAACTAAGTCATGACGGAAATTGACTGGGCCGGACTTCTCGTCAACGAAGACGTGGAAGGTCTGTGGAATGGCTTATTCCAGTTGGTTTCGCGACACCCCGCGGTGCGACCACTTCATTTCGCTACCGATGGCGCTGCAGTGTCGTCACAAACGGAAATAAACGCCGATCTTGCACAAGAGCTATTCCTCGAGCTCTTCCAAAAACAGCGATTCGATCATTACCTTCGCAACAAGTATCGAAGCGTCGATATTGAGAACGAGCTCGCCAGAATCGAGTTGCCCAACCTGGTAGGCGCTCGCCTCAGACGACGCTATCCCGAGTCCTTCCGAATGGCGCGACGGGTAAGCTCTCTGCTCAAAGCCAGCTCGCGCTTTCGACGGATGGGCGCCGATGCGCCCGACGATGTTGTCGATGTGGCATCCGATAACAAGCCGCGACGACGCGGACGACCACCAAAGAACGCCAAAAAACCAATCACCGCTGGCGACAACAAATCATCGTTAATTGATGACGACGATTCACTCGAAGACATCGAGGATTCAGCGGAAAACGATCACCAGGAATTCAAGAAAAACGGCAATGGAGCCGAGCCTCGCCGCAAGCGAATGGTCAACCAGTTGTACGGGCTGCAGGAGTGGCCGCGGCTGAAGCAGCACCAGGATTCCGGGCACTTCACCGATCTGATAAAAGCGGTTCCGATGCGCAAGCGCGACACTCGACTCGTCGGAAGGTCCGGTTCGTCGCAGTTGATCCTGTCCAATCCGAATCTCGAGAACCTGATGGTAGAGGTTCTAACGGTGATTGACTCGCCCGCAGACGTGCGCACGATTCGACAACTGGTTCTATCCAGGATTCCGCTTCAGGACTACAACGTCGCCTCACTCGATGAAGAGTTGAGTTCGGGCAACAGCGGGGTCACCGTTCGGCGAGAGGCACGAGACACCAGAGAAAACCCGGAAGACTTGCTGCTTCGTGATGAACAGGATGATCGCGTGGCCTTGCTCGCGGACGAGTTCCTGATATCACTCCGTCGCGCCGTCAACAACAACGAACGACGTTACACCAGATTGCTGTCGACGCTTTGGCACTGCTACTACGATCCCAGCGGACCTTCGCAATTGGAAATTGCAAAACTCCTGGGCGTATCCGATTCGCTGGTGAGCGATAACCGGCGGCTGATCGAGTATGAATTGAAGAAGCTGAAGCTGACTATGGATGAAGGCACGATCTTCTCGGAGTCACTGCAGCGGCTCGTAGCTCAGTAATCAGGATACAGGATCACAGGATCTAGAGGATCTAGGATCTCTAGGATATAGATGCTAAGATCTCAAATTATATTAGATTCTATTTGCTAGATCCTGAATCCTAGTTCCCATCTAGATCCTCTAGATCCTGAATCCTAGATCCTCTATCTCTCAATAGCTAAAAATTGAAACCCGCCAATACCGCGTGCTAACCTCTTATTGCGACCACGTGACCAAAGCAGGGAGTTAGCAGTGTGACAAGAAACCGTGCGAGAGCTTTGTCTTGTATAGTTGCGGCAATTGCGCTTATTGGGTCGACGCTCGCCCGTCAGAACGACCAGGTCGTAAAACTCGAAACCGATCTCGTTACCGTCGACGCAACCGTCACCGATAAAGACGGAGCCTTCATTCGAAAACTCACCGCTGATGACTTCGTTGTCCTCGAGGACGGACAGCCTCAAAAGCTCGAGTTCTTTGAAGCGAATGAAGAAGCGGCGTTGACGCGTTCGCTTGCCGTTGTCTTCGCACTCGATAAGTCGGGAAGCATAAAGCCTGAAGAGATCACCAAGCAGCGAGAGGCGACCGAGGGCTTTATCAAACTGGTCCGCCCGGAATCGCTTTTCGCGGTAGTCGCGTTCAGCAGCGAAATCCGCGTTCTTCAAGACTTCACCAGCGATCCGAAGCGGATCAGCCAGGCATTTCAAAAGATTGGCGAGGTTACCGGATCCTCGCGAATCTTTGGGACTATCGATCGTGCCGTTTCGATGTTGAAGCGGGTGCCACGATTTCGCGGCGGCCGGCGCTTGCGCAAGGTTGTAATTATCATCACCGACGGTTACGACAATCTGGATTCTACCGACCAACAGGATTTGATTCGGCGAGCAAACGACGCGGAGGTAACGGTCTATTCGATCACGCTGCCTTCGTATGCGCCGGGGCCGACTAACAACAGCAGAATAATGACGTTGTTGGATGTGTCTCGCATCGTACCGTCGACCGGCGGATTGGATTTCTCCGCGGACACGACTGATTACACACCGGTGTTCAAGGCAATAGCCGAAGAGATAAGGTCGGGCTACACGCTGGCGTACTATCCTCCGGACAAGAGTCGCCGGGACGGTCGCATTCACCAGATCAGCATCGAAGTTAAAAAGAAGGGTGCGATCGTAAGAACCAGCCGAAGCAGCTACCAGGCTCCGAGTGGAAAGAAGGGCTGAGGGACGGGGACTGGGGGACGGGGCGATGGAACTCACCCGGTCTTCTCGGTCATTAAGTTCTTTGAGGCCTTTCGCGCCCCTTCTCCCAGTCTCCCCGTCCCCCAGTCTCCCCGTCGTCTTTCATAAAGCCCACCATTCGGTTAACATTATCGTTTTCCGCAAACCATCAGTTTTCTCGATAGAGTATGGAAAAGAAGAAAGTTGGCATGGTCAGTCTGGGTTGCCCCAAGAACCTCGTGGACAGCGAGGTGATGATGGGCTATCTGACCCAACAAGGCTACGAGCTGACTAACGACTCTCGCTCGGCCGACGTCCTTGTGGTTAACACCTGTGGATTTATCGACTCTGCCCGTCAGGAATCGGTAGAAACGATTCTTGAAATGGCGCAACTCAAACAGACCGGCAAACTGCAACGATTGATCGTCTCCGGTTGCCTCGTCGAACGTTATCGAGGTGAGCTACAAAAAGAGATACCCGAAATCGATGCCTGCATCGGAGTGAATCAGCTCAAAGAGATTCAATCCGTCGTTGAGCCAAATCGTGGTCGCGTCCTGCCGGTCTACAGCGACGGCGCTTCCGCTCCGGAATTGTTTCTTTACGATGAAACGACTCCGCGGCTGCGTGCTACGGCGCCCTACACTTCTTACGTCAAGATCGCAGAAGGCTGTGATCACACTTGCGCGTTTTGCATCATTCCAAACCTCCGCGGCAGTTTCAGGTCCAGGTCGCCGGAGTCCATCTTGCGAGAAGTCGAGATGCTTGCGGCGCAAGGCGTCAAGGAATTCGTGTTGATCTCGCAGGACACCACGACCTACGGGACGGATCTCGCATTAAAAGATGGGCTGGCAAAACTTGTAGATTCGATCGCCGGAGTTCCCGGCGTTGAATGGGTTCGATTTCTCTACTGCTACCCGACGGCGATCACAGACGGATTGCTCGAGGTCATGGCCACTCGGCCAAACGTGTGCAAGTATTTCGATATACCGCTTCAACACGCGAGCCGCAGGGTTCTGACTCGCATGCGCCGCGGTGGCAATCGAGAGTCCTACGAAAAGCTGATCGATCGAATTCGGGGTCGTCTTCCGGGTGTCACGATCCGGACTACGTTTATCGTAGGCTTTCCAGGAGAAACCGAAGCAGATTTTGATGAGCTGCTCGCCTTCGCGCGCTCTGCCGAATTTGATCGCGTCGGAGTCTTTACTTATTCAGATGAGGAGAATTCGGCGGCATTCGAGCTCGATGAAAAGGTCGATTCGGAAGTCGCAAAACGACGCGAGCGGCGTCTGATGAAAGAGCAGGCACGAATCTCGGCAAGGAAGAATCGAAAGTTGAAAGGACGGGCGGTTCGCGTCCTGCTCGAAGGTACCTCCAAAGAGAGCGATTTGTTGCTGGAGGGCCGAATGGAATCGCAAGCGCCGGAAATCGATGGATCGGTGTTGATCAACGACGTGCCCGAAGGATTGACGCCTAGACCAGGCGATTTTGTGACCGTCGAAATCACCGAAGCGCACGAATACGATCTGATCGGCCGCGTAATCTCTCATCAATCCAATCCGCTTGAAGCTAGCGCTGGTGAATTCATCTCTTGAATCGGTCACCGCTAAACAATGATGAAGCGACTGTTGTGGACCGAATCGCGTACTGGATAGGTACGGGGTTGGGAGCCGGTTTGGTTCCAATCGCGCCGGGCACGACCGGAGCGCTTGAGGGTGTCGCAATATACATCGGACTCGCGCTGCTTCATCTCGATAAGCTTGTTTTTCTGATTCTGATCATTGCGGTCAACGTGTTCCTGTTTGCTGTAGGCGTATGGGCATCGAATAGGACCTGCGCATTGACTCGACTCAAAGATCCCGGACTGGTGGTCATCGATGAAGTAAACGGCCAGATGATCGCGTTGACGGGCCTCGCGTTTTTTCCGTCGCTGTCGATTCTGCCGTTGGTCATCGGGTTTCTCTTGTTTCGCATATTCGATATCTTCAAACCGTATCCGATCCGCAAGCTTGAACGTCTCAACGCGGGTCTTGGAGTTATGGCTGACGATGCTCTTGCAGGCATCTACGCCGCGATACTGTTGTCGATCGGCCGGTATACCGGCGTGACTTGATCTGCGCAGATGGATCCAGATTCGATCAGCAATTTAGTTGAACAGCTCGATCCGACCTCCGAGCCAACCGTTGCAATCATCAAGCACGCGAAAATCACCGGGAAGCGACTCGGAGTTTTTTCCTCGTCCTTCAACCCGCCTACGATCGCACATCTCGAGTTGATGCGCCGAGCCAAAGAAGATTTCCTGCTCGACGAGATTCTCGCACTCGCTGGAAAAACAAACGCCGATAAGATGTCTTATGAATGCCCGCTCGAAGATCGGCTCGCAATGCTTAGCCTGGCGCTCGAGGATTTTCCGCAGGCATCAATCGGACTTTCGTCGCACGCGTTCTATGCAGATATGATTGATGCAATCATGCGTGTGTACCCGCGTGAAACCGGTTTGCACTTCATCGTGGGCTTCGATACATTCGAGCGCGTGCTTGATCCGCAGGATCGATACACAAACAGGTATCATCGAGTCTTTAGCGGGAGATCTGAAGCGCTCGATTACCTCTTGAGTCGCAGTCAGTTAATAGTCGCTGGGCGCGCGGGTGCGGGGCTGCAGAATGTCGAAGAACTCGTTCGATCGGAATCCGACTTGAAGCGCGATCGAATACAATTTCTGGAGTTTCCTGCGGATTTTGGCGAGGTCTCCTCAACCAATGTTCGCAATAGATTAAGAGAAAATCTTTCGATCACCGGTCTGGTGCCGGCCGCCGTGGAAAACTTCATTCGAGAGCACCAACTTTATACGAAATAGATTATGTTGAGAGCTGAAATAATAGCGATCGGATCAGAGTTGTTGACGCCGTATCGGACCGATACCAACTCGTTGTGGCTGACCGAGAGGCTGAACTCGGTCGGCATTGAGGTTCAGATCAAGACCATCGTCGGCGACGACGAGGCGATCATGGAGGAAAGCGTTCGAGACGCGTTGAAGCGCTCGGACGTCATCATCTCTACCGGCGGGCTCGGCCCCACCGAAGACGACATCACGCGAAAAGTTTTCGCGCGAGTGACCGGCCGTCAGCTGACGCTTGATTACGAAGTTCTCGAGGGCATTCGTCACCGCTTCGCGAGTCGCGGCTATCAAATGACCCCGAACAACGAGCGGCAGGCATTGATCCCTCAGGGAGCTCGGGTGCTTCAGAACCCGAATGGTACGGCGCCGGGAATTCGAATCGACCAGGACAACAAGTTGATCGTACTTCTGCCCGGGCCGCCTCGCGAAAACCAGCCGATGTTTATCGACTACGTAATGTCGGAACTCGAGCGGATGTCTCGTGGAGTGCGAATCGCGCGGCGGGTGCTGAAAGTGACGGGTCTCGGTGAATCGGCGCTCGACGACATGATTGCGCCGATCTACAAAGAGTATACGAACCCGGTGACAACAATTTTGTTTACGGATTCGGAGATCGAGATTCATCTTACTGCGACAGCCGAAACCGCAGTGCACGCCGAAGAAATCGTTTTAGAGTTGACCGACAAGCTCGAAGAGAAGCTCGGGTATTACGTCTATTCGACGAGCGGCGAAATGCTCGAAGAGGTAGTCGGACACCAGCTTCGTTTGAAACAGTTCACCATTGCGACCGCTGAGAGTTGTACCGGTGGGTTGGTGGCCGAGCGGCTCACTCGTGTGCCTGGATCGAGTGATTACTTTGCCGGAAGCGTTGTCAGCTACACCAACGACGCCAAAGCCCGGCTGCTTGGCGTGTCGGAAGAAGCCCTGGAGCGCTATGGCGCCGTCAGTGGGGAAGTCGCCGAGGCGATGGCTCGAGGCGTCAAACAGAGAATCGGCGCGACGATCGCAGTCAGCGTGACTGGGACGGCTGGGCCGGGCGGCGGCACCGATGCTGTTCCGGTGGGAACGGTGTATATCGGTCTTGCAGACGAGCTGGTGACTTCAAATCGGCGGTTGGTGCTTCCAGGGGACCGACATCTTGTGCGTTGGCGGGCATCAACCGCGGCGCTCGAAATGGTTCGTCGCCGCTATCTCGTTTGATCTGGCCTGTGTCATTACCGAACTAGCGAACACTCGACACAACTGTTCTCAAGCTACCACCGACCCCGCGTCGCTGGGGACATGACTGACGAGCTACGGACCAGGTATTTTGAGGCCGCTGGCTGAATGGCTAAAAGCAAACACGGCGCCCCTTAGCCTCTCAGTCATCGCTCCACCGACACGGGGTCGGCGGTGGCCGGACGGTTCTTCGGCGTTCGCGCAGCCTCTCAGTCATCGCTCCACCGACACGGGGTCGGTGGTGATCGTTCGCTAGCAGCTGATATTGCTCTCAGTAGACAAGCATTCAGACTAATCAATGCCCTCAATTGACAACCTTCTCGCTCAACTCGAGGAAGCAAAGCGACAATTCGGCCCTGGCAACGGCGACATCACTGAAAGGCTGTTGAGCGAGCTAGCAAAGGCAGACTTTTCCGACGCAGAGTCCCTGATCCGCTTCCACGAAGCGTTGTTGTTTATTCGCTCCCATCCACAAAGCCCAGGCGCGTTTCAAACGTCTCAGCAGCTTCTGTCAAAGTTCGGCGAATCTGTCGATCGCGTCCGAGCATCAGGGGCCGATATGACCCCGTTTGATTACATCGAGTATTCCGGGATTGCCAGGACGGTCATCTCAGGCACGTTCAGTTATGATATCGCTCGCTTCCTGTTGCGGCGTCATCGGTCGAGAATTGAAGCTGACTTGAATCAACCGGCGAACCCTGAACGATTCGGCTCGACACTTCCTCGATTCGTCCCGCTGTTATACGAAGACTCGCTGGTTGAAGCCAACATCCCCTACTACAAATGGCTAGGTGTCGCCGCGAGTCACAAGAATCGGCTCGCGTGGTTGATCCGACAATTCGAGGCTCTCGATCTACCCCCGCGGAAAAGGGCGGAGCTATATGACTCGCTTGGTCTCCGGATACTCTGGGGGCTCGGGGATACCGGCGCTTCGAGAAGCCGCAACATAAGACAAGTCAACAAGGTCTTCTACCATACTGTCTCTCTGATTAAGCGAAACGAGGTATCGCTTGACCACGAGTTTCAAGCGTCGCCGATCGGTTTGAAGAAACTCAGCAGAGCTCAGGGTGAGGCGATGCAGGATATGTTGCGCGATACGACGACGGTCAGGTATCGCGAATTGTATGGAATAACACACGGCGATCCCGAAAATGTTTTGCGCGCAGACATTGGTCGTGGCGTCGAGATATTTCTGTGGGGTTTGCCTCCCGACCGTCGCTTACCGCTCCGAGCCTATCACGCTGGATTTACATTGAAGAACGGCGTACCGATCAACTACATCGAAGGCATCAGCATTTGCGAACGGATGGAGATCGGGTTTAACACTTTTTATACATTCCGTGAAGGCGAGTCAGCCTGGGTTTATGCCAAGGTTCTCCGCCTGCTGCATCAGATCGTCGGCGTTACTTGCATATCAATCGATCCTTACCAGCTCGGGTTTCACAACGACGAAGCGATCGACTCGGGAGCGTTCTGGTTTTATAGAAAGCTCGGTTTCAGACCGACGCGCCCGGACCTGGCGGCGCTGATGGCCGTTGAAGAAAAGAAGATTAAAAGGAATCCTGCTTATCGAACATCGCCGCGAATCCTTAAACGTTTGTCGGAAGGAAACGTTGTCTACGAATCTCCAGGAAGCACGGCCGGCGACTGGGACAAGTTCGCAGTTCGCAATATCGGTCTTGCGGTACAGCGGCGGATGGCTCGCGAGTTCGATGGAAGCTCGGCGAGAATTCGAGCCGCATCTGCAGTTGAAGTAGCGAAGGGGATCGGCATCAAACAGCCGGCTGTTGGGAGTAAGCACCGGCAAGCCTTCGAAGACCTATCGCTGGTGCTGGCATTAATTCCCGATCTGCTCGAGTGGAGCGACTCAGAGAAAAGAGCCGTTGCAAGAATCATCCCGGCCAAGACCGGACCGAATGAAGCAAGATACGCCCGACTGCTTCAGGCACATCAGAAGCTGCGCGCCGCAATAATCAAGCTGGGAAGCGGCTCTGAGAACTAAAGTCCGTGCTTCTTTTTCAAATTGTGGACGTGGACCTTTGATACCCCAAGTTTTCGCGCGGCACGAGTCAGACTGTTGTTTGTTTGCCTCAGCGCGTTACGCAGCAAAAACCCTTCGAGAGTCCGTTTCGCCTCCTGCCAGCGAGGCAGTTGATTGCCGTCAAACACGAGACGATTGTCATCTGTAAACACAATCTGTTCCTCGTATTTCGCCGACACACGGTTGTACTCGTCACCCAGAAACGCATCTTCAACCTGATTGAGCAGCTCGTTCGCGCGCACTAGTTCGGCGCGCCCTGCGCGAGTATCGACACTATGAAACGCTTCAGCGAGGTAGATCGTGGCTTCGAGCTCGAGGCGTCGCGACGAGGATCCGAGTGAGGCTCGCGCCAACGAGGCCGCTTCGCCCAGAACCTCGGTCGCTTCTTTGAAATCTCTTTCAGCCAACGATAATTGACCCAGGGCGAGTCGCGCGCGTGTTCGGCTGTCAGCAGAATCGCTCTGATCGCTGAGGGAAACGGCAGCGCGAGCGCGTTCTCGGACGCCTTCAAGCTCGTTTCGCAGCAGCGCAACAAGCACCAGCGCGGCCAACGCATCGCTTTCGCCCGCTGGATCACCTTTCCGCAAGTCGCGGCTTTCCTCGGCGAGTTTTTCCGCACGTTCGAGACGCTTCAGTCTCATTAACGCCCTGGCCAACTTTAGTTTGCTTTCAGCGAGATCCCCTCGGAGATCGTAGCGTTCCAAAACCGTGACAGCTTCTCGATAGATCTCGAGCGACTCCTGGAAGTCACCAAGCGCGCATTTGAGGTCGGCCATTCCGACAAGAGCTCGCGCATAGTAACGGCCTTTCTCGTGGGCCTTGAGAAGCCGCATAGATTCCGAGTACATCTCGGTCGCATGTTCGATCTCACCGCGATCTGCTGCTGCAGCGGCTTGTTCGGCCGATATTATTCCGCGCAAATATTCAGTCCGCCGGCTCGTTCGGCCTTTGATTCCGCTTTGTGCAGCTTCGAGCTTTGCGACCGCCTCTTCGGCTTCACCGCGACGGCGGGCAAACCGAGCCAGATTCAACAGAGCGCGGCTAATGCCAAACGAGTCATTTAGAAAAAGGTAAAAGTGATAAGCAGATTGAAGGAGCGTTTCCGCTTGTTGTTCGTGGCCGCGCCAAAGAGCCAGTCGTCCCTTAGTCAACGAGAATCGCGCGGCGACACCAATATCACTGATTCGAGTGGATACCTCTTCGAGGAGAGCGTCGGCATCCCGCAGGCGGTCAAAATAAATGGCGACCTCCGTGCGAATAATCATCTCCATCGGTTCGTTTGTGCGGCGTTCGGAAAAGATCTCCTCGGCTGCAAGAAATTGACCGCTGTCGATAAGTTCAACCAGACTCTCCTGTGACGCTCGCCTTTCCATCCTATTCCCCTTACCTGATGGTTCTCTGGGTGTGATCAAGGGCTCGCACCGGCATCGGCGCACGGGTACACAAACCCTGTACACTGGTGCACAGTGAGCTTCTTATATCTCTCTTCCTTGAACCCTTGCCCGGACGAGCCTCCACCGATATATATCATCCCCTCGCCGGGTTGAGCCTATTCTATCAATTAACTGACGGAGCGGAAAGCTCATAAGCGGGAAATCAGAACATCGGCGCTGTCCTTGAGAAGATATCGGTAATGCTTACGACCGGGGGGACGGATTCTTAATTACAACTGCTCAAAGCGATTGATAGTTGTGTCGAGGTTTGGTTCATTGTTATTTACCCAACGGAACGAGGAGAATCTTATGTAATTTGCCCGGATTGGGTGATGAAAGAGATTTAGTTCCGTGCAGGCAACGAGCTAACGACGCGCTGGAGGATTAAGACTAGGGCAAGAGAAATGAAAGGACATGAACCCGTGTCGCTCCATTTAGACGCGGAGGAACGGGATCCCAACGGCTAACCCCGGTTCTTCCGGCTCCGGGGTAAGCCGCTCAACTCACTCCGACACAGCGTAGCGGTGGCCTTCAGAATCGCTTATGCCGCTTCCTGTCTCGGAATGGAATCTATGACCTAACGGGCAGGTGAACCAAACCGAATCTTCGGTGGAGGCTACCCGTCGGAGGGGGTTAAAGCACTTTGGGCATTTCATAAACTGTATTCTAACATGAGTTTCGGTTTCCGGTGGACTTTTTTTGCAGCATAATCCGTGCCTCTGAGCCCTCACTACCCCATCAACTGCGGTAAATATTTCCTAACGGCTCCGTATTTCGGCCTACCAGGATTTACCATTCCATGCCGAAATATTGAACTTTTGGGGGATTGAGATACCCCGAGCAGGGGTAATCTCAGGATGCCTTCCCCGAAGCGGTACTGGTACCTTTTGTATCGAAGATTACCTGAACGCGCGTAGCGAGCTTACGCAAAGAGAGTATTGTTTTAGTGTAGTGATTGATTGATCCAACCTCCTTTGGCGCGAAAATGTGCGGTTGATTCGGGCGGTTAAGCTCTTCTTGCGACCTCTCTCGGTTAGAGGCTTTTAGGGAGTCACAACTTTCACCCGCAAGGTGATTTTTTTGTTGACATTGTATGCGATCTATCATACATTCGCGGGCGCTTCAAAGGTTCCATCTCTGTGGGAAATTAAAGGCTTTGAGGTCTCCTCACTTTTAGTAATCGCCTGCATCAGGTTTTGCTGAGGTTGAGCCGATCTGGTCCATTCGAAGACCAGCGACGAACAAACCACTCGGGATAAAGTATCTAGCCTGTTCATACGCGTGGGAACTTACTTTTCTATCGCGTTCCTCACAGACTAGATAGTTCTACTCTGGCATTAAATCAGGGTCTGCGATAGCTCTGCCCATTCGTAGGCAAGAGAAAGAACGAACATCGGGCCTCAGGGCATCACGTGGGGTAATAGCTCTCTGTGTAAAGGCAGATAACCCGAAAGTGTTTTGGATTACAGAATCCAATTCCAAAAGGAGAACCAAAGATGAGAATCCTTAAGATTTCTGTTCTGTTGTTGTTTGCGTCGGCGCTCGTCTTGCCTTTTGCGTTTTCGAGTACCGTCGAGGGCCAGGCAGCCGCCGAAGCCCCGACCACTCAGTTGGACGCTCGCCTCGGCGATGAAGACCTCTTCAACGGATTAGGCACACTCGGCGATCCTGTAAATGAGTGCACTAATCCCGCTGTCGCCGGTCGATCGTTCCGCGATAACAAAGCGATATTCGAGGAACGCGAAGAAGTAGACGAAGGACTTGGACCAACCTATAACGACGTTGCGTGCTCGAGCTGTCACCAGGCTCCAGTAACCGGGCACGTCAGCCAGATCAATGAGTTCAGGGCGGGCAGCGTCTCGAACGGCGTTTTCAGTGCCCCGCCGGGCGGTCAAACCCTTCTCCAGGATAGGTCAATCGACCCGAGGGCTCAGGAGCACACGAACACAGGGTTGAACGTCCACGAATTCCGCTCGACTCGCACGGTTCTCGGAGACGGCTTCGTCGAGGCGATAAACAGCAATACCCTTGCCGCGAACGTAGCCAATCAACCCGCGGGTCAGCGTGGTCAACTGCGTACAGTCGCGGTTCTCGAAGCTCCGGGACAAAATCGAATCGGTCGCTTCGGTCACAAATCTCAACACGCCAGCCTCGTCTCGTTCTCGGCGGACGCGTATCTCAATGAGATGGGGATTACAAGTCCGCTGCAGCCCACCGAAAACAACATCCTCGGTCAATCGGCAGCTGCATTCGACAGCGTTGCCGATCCGGAGGACGACGGAGACGACGTTGCTGCCTTTGCTGCCTTCCAGAGGGCCCTCAGAGCCCCCGGCAGAGGACCGATCAACGCCGATGTCAACACCGGTGGTAGCCTGTTTAACGCCATCGGCTGCGCCGTTTGTCACACACCGCAATTCACGACGTCGCCAGCCGGGACCATCATCAACGGCGGCGCGTTCACCGTTCCGGTCGAGCTTGGCAACAAGATCATCCATCCGTTTAGCGATTACGCGTTGCACAACATCGGCACCAGCGCGGGAATCGGCGCCGAGCCCGGAGTCAACGATCGTTTCGCCACCACGACGATCGCTCTTTGGGGCGTGCGCACGAAGAATCGCTTCATGATGCAAGGCAACACGATGACGATCTTTGACACCATTCAAGTCCACGCCGGTCAGGCGACAGGGGCCCGAAATAACTTTAACTCGCTAAACAACACGCAGAAGGCGCAACTCATTGCGTTTGTATTGTCGCTCTGACGTACCTCTCCCCGAGGAGGTGTGATTAGAGCATTTATGTTGAAGCTCGTCTGGCGATTTCGCCAGACGAGCCTCACGTTCACGGAGTTACTAATGACAGTCACCCCTGTTCCGATCAGAAGAATCCGAAACCTGGTTACGTTTTTTGGACTTCTCGTGTTGTTCGGATGCGGCAAGAACCAGGCGCCGCCGCGCGTCGCCGAAACTCAACCTTCACTGCCCACTCCGGCAACCGCACCCGAGCCTGCCAAGCCCGCACCGCCACCGGACCTTTCGCAGCCCAAACCACAGGAAGTTCAGGCAGCCGTGAAGCGCGTATTTAAGGACGCCGTCGCGCTCGATGTGAGCCACAACCCTTCGTTCATGATCGGAGATTTCAACGGCGATACGTCACCGGATCTCGCAGTAGTCCTGAAACCCGCTGATGGAAAACTTTCCGAGCTGAACGGCGAGTTTCCTTCGTGGATCGCCAGGGAGCCGCTCAAGGACGTGCTACTTCCTAAATCGAAAGCTCTAGCGCGACCCGTTCCCGTAAGAGCCACCAACGCAGCGGCTGGTCAAACAATCCGGTTCGAACAAGGCGATGTTTTACTCGCAATCATCCACGGAGTCGGATCAAACGGGTGGAAAGATCCGGAGGCTACACAGACTCACTTGCTGAGAGGCGTTGTGGGCGCCGACATGCACACGATGGCGCTGAACTCTGCCGCAAGAGCTTACAAGGGAGTAAAGCCTTTCCCGACGATTTATGGAGACTTGATTCAACAATCGCTTGTCGGCCAGGCCGGGTTTATTTATTTCAACGGCGGTATCTATGCGTGGTACGACCCGAAGAATTTCGACGTATCGCCGGTAACGGGGCACGCGGGAATGTCGGCAATGCGCTGATCGATCCAGTTCGAAGCCCCTACGAGCTGGACCGACCGCAGTCGTGGAAATGGCTCCACTGATTTCAAATTGAGTTTTGTGAGGTTTCGCACAATGAAAATCAACAAGAACACTATCTTTCTCGCAGTGATTGTGATGGGCGCTTGTACGGTGGCTAATGCGTTTCAAAGCGCTTCGGCTGTGCAGCCAAAACCGAAGACGGCAGACGCAGCGAGCAGCTACATAACCGCGGACGAACTCAAAACCAAGATCGCCAACAACGAGC